>ERZ773228.617-NODE-617-length-41974-cov-25.366993_pt1 | contig 41974 bp, 72 predicted proteins | sample MGYA00580524_ERZ773228 | MGnify/ENA primary metagenome ERZ773228 (study PRJEB29015, sample SAMEA2737768) | human gut metagenome | biome: human gut; feature: human-associated habitat; material: faeces | place: China | collected 2012 ... | reverse complement strand
ACGACCTGAAAGGCAAGGGTGACGACGGTTACAAAGAAAAGTATGAATCCGAGCACAAGGCTTTTGAGGATTACAAAACCAGCGTGGCTGCCGAAAAGACTACTGCTGCCAAAGAAAAGGCACTGGAGACCGCCCTAAAAAAAGTCGGCATTGCCGACAAACGCTTGCAGTCTGTTGCCCGACTTTGCAAAGGCGACGGCTTGCTGGACAAGCTGGAACTGGATGAAGACGGAACTGTCAAGGATGCCGCCAAACTTGAAAAGAGCCTGAAAGACGGCTATGGCGAGTACATCACCACGACCAGCACGCAGGGAGCCAACACCCCGAACCCGCCCGCCAACAGCGGCGGCGCAAAACTTTCGATGGCTGACATCTACAAAAAGGACGAAAGAGGTCATTATGTGCTGGACTATGAATCCCGCTTGAAGGCCATCGAAGAAAACCTGAACAACACTACCGAATGAAAGGAGCCTAAATATGGCTGCAACTAAACTTGAAACTCTGACCACCCCCCGCGATTCTCTGCCGAACGTTTATACCGGCGTGACCGCTCGCGAGGTTGATTTCGTGACCCGTTTCTCAGACAACTGGGAGGCTCTGGAGCAGATTCTGGGCGTGATGCGTCCAATCCGCAAAGCCCCCGGCACTTCTCTGATTTCCTACACCGCCAGCGTCGAACTGGAAAATGGCAATGTTGCCCCCGGCGCAGTTATCCCTTACAGCAAGGCCACCATCACGCAGAGCGCGAAGGAAGACCTGACCATCGAGAAGTATGCAAAGGCAGTTCCTGTTGAGGACGTGTCCAAGTACGGCGCTGCAATCGCTGTGCAGAAATCCGACGATGCTTTTCTCACCAAGCTGCAGAACGCCGTCCTGTCCAAGTTCTACACCTTCCTCAACACCGGCTCTCTGACTGGAACTGCCGATTCTTGGCAGGCTGGCCTTGCAAAGGCGCAGGGAGAAGTGCTAAATAAGTTCGCCAAGATGCAGAAGGATGTGACCGAAGTCGTAGGCTTTGCCAACATTTTGGATGCTTATGACTATCTGGGTACTGCAAACATTACCGTTCAGAACGCTTTCGGTCTGACCTACATCAAAAATTTCATGGGCTATAGCACCCTGTTTCTGCTGCCTGAGACCCAGATTGCGCGCAACAAGATTATCGCCACCCCGGTTGAGAACATCGACCTGTACTACATTGACCCCGGTGATAGCGAGTTCGCTCGTCTGGGTCTGTCCTACACCGTCAAGGGCGAAACCAATCTGATTGGTTTCCACGCACAGGGCAACTACGGTACGGCAGTCGGCGAGAGCTTTGCCCTTATGGGTATGGCTCTGTGGGCTGAGTATCTTGACGGAATTGCTGTCATTACCGTGCAGTCCGCAACGCAGGCAGCCGTGAACACCAAGAAAGAGGGTAAGTAATAGGAGGCAGCACAATGCTTGAGGAATTGATGAGGGAATGTCGAAATTACTTCTTGATTCCCGGCGGCGTCCACCCGGACACGTACACCATCAAGGACGGCAGCATTGCGCTGCCTTTTCTTGTTTATGGGCAATATTTCCGCATCGTTGGCAGCGTTTTCAACGACGGCGTTTACGAGTATGGCAACGTTTATCTGCAGGACGAAACATTTGAGGGAGCTATTTGGGCTTTAAGTGTTCCGCCTGCATTTATAAAGCTTTCCGAAGAAATCAAAAGCTGGCGCGACCAGTACGAGAACGCCGCAAACAGCCCATTTCAATGTGAGAGCTTTGCGGGATATAGTTACACCAAATCGAGCGCGAACGGCAATTCTGGCGGCTCTGTGACGGGCTGGCAGGGCGTGTTTGCGTCCCGGCTAAACAAATGGAGAAAGCTATGAGCCTTTTAGATGATTTTTCGCGCAGCTGCATCATTATGGACAAACTGACAAAGCCTGACGGCGAGGGCGGCTATTCTACCGAGTGGCGCGAGGGCGCAGAGTTTTCAAATTACGTCGCATTTGACAGCAGCCTTGAAGCACGGCAGGCCGAAGCGCAGGGTGTGACCAGCGTGTATACCGGCATTGTGCGGAAAGATGTGCCCATCGAGTACGGCAGCGTGTATAAGGACGTGACGACCGGGGCATATTTCCGGGTCACGAGCCGCCCGGAAGAAAAGCAAGCCCCGGCAAGCGCTTCTCCAATGCTGCAAAACTTAAAGAGTTTTACGGCTGAACGATTGCAGGAGGGATTGCCGACATGACAAAGGGCGCTGCATTACAGCAGTTTTTTGGTCGGTTTATGACCGCATACGCCAGCAACGCCGTGCCGGATGACGCTGTACTCCCCTACCTGACCTATGATGCTGTGTTTGATGCATGGGGCGGCGGGGCGGTATCGCTGACGGTCAACATGTGGTTCCATACCACGAGCGAAGCGGTGCCCAATGCAAAGGCTCTTGAACTTTCGGACGCGCTGGGCATTGGCGGCGTGACGCTGCCGGTAGATGACGGATTGATTTGGTTAAAACGCGGCTCCCCGTTCTGCCAATCGCTGGCAGACGACACAGACAAAAACCTAAAACGGCGGTACATCAACGTGACCGCCGAATTTTTATGCCTAAATTGAGGTGAAAGCATGAAATTTACTCGTATTCCTGAATCTGCGTTTAAAGAACTGGTCTTGAACGCGGGCTATCTTGCAACTACGTTTGACCCGGCTGCCGGTACTGCGCCGGAAGAAAGTGCGCTGCTTGGCGCTACGACCGGCGGCATCAACTTTACGGCTGTGCCGAGCTTTACCGACTTCGGCGAGGATATCGACAACTGCCCCAAAAACATGAAAGAGCTGAAGCAGATTGAATCGTGGGAAGTCAAGTGCAGCGGCACTTATGTTTCGGCATCGGCAGAGAATGCCAAGCGCATGCTTGGCGCTGCGGATGTTACGACTACTTCCAAGGTTTCCAAAATCACGCCGCGCAACGACCTGAAAGACAGCGACTTTACCGATTTGTGGCTGCTGTGCGATTATTCCGACAAGCACGGCACTACGAATGGCGGTTTCTGTGCTATCCACATGCTGAATACGCTGTCCACCGGCGGTTTCAGCTTGCAGACCGGCGACAAGGAAAAAGGCCAGATGAGCTTTGAATACACGGCGCACTACTCCATTACCGCGCAGGACACTGTGCCGTGCGAGGTGTATATCAAAGCAGGAGAGGATGAAGCCTAATGCGGATTTTTTCTGAACTTAGCACTGATGAAGCGCTGGAAGTTGTTTTGCAAATCGCGCAGCCCATCACAAACCTGATTGATGATGAAGCGCTTGTGAAAGAGATGCAAAAAGCGATGCCGAAGGGCGAAACGACCCGCATTGCAATGCAGCGTTTCGGCCTTGCGAAAATCGTTAAGTTGCTGAACATTGCGTTGAAGCAGCACCGCGAAGATGTGTACGCAATCCTTGCACCGTTCAACGGCCTGACGGTGGAAGAAATCGGCAAACAGAATTTCCTTATCACCTGCAAGCAAGCTGCCGACCTGCTGAACGATAAGGGTTTTGTCGATTTTTTCAAATCGTATCTCGGTGGCGGGCAGAACAAGTAATCCCTGTACTGCTGAAAATGCCGAAACTGAGCGCAAAGGCGCTTGTGTCGGCGCTGCCTTACGCTTTAAAAACCGATTTTGAAGAACAGCTGTACAAGGTGTACATGACAGACAGTGCGTGGAGCCTTGTGGTAGCTGTGACAGGCGTAAAGGACAGGCCAGCGAGATATATTGACATTATCCACCCGCCCAAAGTGGATACGCGGACACCGGAACAGGTGCAAGAAGATTTCAAAGACTTTGCGGCGCGGCATGGATTGAAAGAAACAGAGAAAAAAGTCGCCAAAACAGATGGCGGCTAAACTTAGAAACAATTTTTGATAATGGCTTTATAGGTTGGCTCGTCAACTTCCAACAGGAAGCGCTTGCCGCTGTAACGCCATTGCGGGTCATCTATAAGCTGTATAACAACCTGATAAACGCCTTTTTGCTTTGCAGTCATTGCACCGGCAACCATGCCAGCACCACCAAACAAAGCACCGCCGACCATGCCGCGCATAACGCCAGAAGCCATAGATGTTTTGTGAGTTTCATCTACCACAGAGTACCCGGCAACAGTACGGCTGTTTAGTTCAAGTGCTGATAGACCACCAACGTCCATAGAGACTTTGCCAAATGAAACAGACACTTTTTTGCCCATAAAATCACCGGCGATTACCGCATTTTTTGCTTTTGTCATAAAAACACCTCCTATTGTTTAGAATACAGCAAATAAAGCAAAAATTCAAGAAGGGAGTGATAGATTGGACGTTTTTAACTTATATGCAAAATTAAGTCTGAACACAGACGACTATGAAAAAGGCGTCGAGAAGGCAAAAGGCGGCGCATTGTCTTTGATGGACGTGTTTAGCGGTACGCTGCTTGGAAATGTCGTTTCGGACGGTTTGCGGAATGTAGCCAACGAAATTACGGGAATCGGGAAAACCGCTGCAAACATGGCCATGTCAATTGGCAAGGCATCGTTAGACAGCTATGCGGACTACGAGCAACTTGTAGGTGGCGTTGAAACGCTGTACAAGGATAGCGCGGGAATCATAGAGAACTACGCAAAAGACGCATACAAGAATGTGGGTCTTTCAGCAAATGATTACATGGAAACATCAACATCGTTTGCTGCTTCTCTGGTTTCAAGTTTGGGTGGTGACACAGAAAAAGCCGCGCAAATGGCAAATACTGCAATTTCGGATATGTCCGATAATGCGAACAAGATGGGTACGAATATTTCGTCCATCCAAGACGCATACAACGGCTTTGCGAAGCAGAACTACACGATAAATCTAATGTCCGCTGCATAAGTGATTATGCAGTGAGCGTGCGTGAACCTACCAGGGGTGTGCAACTGAAAAGGCGGCAGGAAATGGCTGCATGAGACAGTTGTGCTAACAGGGGAAACCTAAACTGTTTATGGCTTTTACAGCATGGTCATCCTGTGCCAAGCTATGCTGTATCACAATTACACTTGCAAAGCAGGTGAAATTGTAATATAATACAAAGCATAGAAGGTCAAACGACTATCGGTTCGTCACCGAGTACAACGCCTATTGGTACGGCGTTGGAAGTGCGCACCAACTTTTTCTGAAAGGATTAAAAGCCGTGGAGATTTGGAAACAGATTCCCGATTTACCGGGATACTCAGTCAGCAATAAGGGCAGAGTTAAGAAAGATAGCACCGGACAAATAATGGTGCTTAGTAAAAATGCTGGATATTGCAGGATTACAATATCTAAGCATGTACACCGTCTTGTTGCTGATGCTTTTCTTGAAAAACCAGAGAACGAAGAAAGGTGCTGGGTTGACCACATAGACGGGAACCGCTCAAACAATGACGTTTCTAATTTAAGATGGGTGACACCTTCTGAAAACGCACTGTCGTATGGGTATCATTCCAGAATTAAAAATAAGAAACGCCAGGTAAGGGCAACACATCTCGACGGAAGGACAATCCTATTTGAATCCAGACAAGCGGCGGCTGAATACTTCCACTGTTCTGACAGTGAAATTAAGTACAACAGTCGATACCGCAAGAGGAATAAAAAAGGCTGGATTTTTGAAAAAGTTGAAGATATAGTCTAATCCCTTAAAAGCCATGTGCGGAAACGCGCGTGGCTTTTTATAATACCGGGAAACCGGGGGTAACGAAATGGTTAGACAACCTGAAACTTGGCTACGGCGGTACGCAGGCTGAGATGAAGCGGCTTATCAAAGAAGCTGCTGCCATGAAAGACACGCAGAAAGAGCTTGGCGTAACGGTCGACTCAACCAGTATGTCCTATGCGAACATTGTACAAGCGATTCATGTCGTGCAGGCCAACATGGGCATCATGGGAACGACAAGCAAGGAAGCTGCAACTACAATTCAAGGCAGTACAGCGTCGATGAAGAGCGCTTGGGAAAATCTTTTGACCGGAATTGCAGACCCGGAGCAAAACTTTCAAGCCTTGGTGGACAACCTTGTTGACAGCGTTATTACTGCCGGAAACAACATTATACCGCGCATCAAAGAAATTGTACCCACTTTGATTGATGGTTTGAGCGAACTGGTCACACAGCTTGCGCCTTATGTGAGCGGTGTGATTATGGAGCTTGAACCGACTATTGAAGAGGGCTTGCAGGCACTTTTCGTCGGGTTAAGCAGCGTAGCAAGCGAATTGCAGCCCATTGTTGCCGATGTGTTTTCTTTTTTTGGCGATGCAATTATTTCCGGGCTGACAAGCGCGATTGAAAACTCTGACTTTTCGTTCTTGCTTGACATTTTTGATAATGTTAAAACAGCAGCTGAAGAAGTCGTGCCTGTAATTGAAAAAATAGCACCAGCGCTTGTGACAGTTGGTGCAGCTGTAAAAGGCTGGCAAATCGGGACAAGAATCCAAAAAATGGTAACGGCTTTTGACGAAGCCAAGGTTGCTGTTTCTTTGTTCAGCATGGGACTTTCTGACGCGGAAATTGCACAGGGTGCGCTCAATGGCACATTAAAGGCATCCGAAGTTCTTGCCGGATTGCTTACAGGGAAGATTTCTCTTATGACGTTGGCACAGGCGGCAGCGGCAAAAGCGCAAGCCGCTTTTAATGCGGTTTTTGCAGCAAACCCCATTGCACTGGTTGTGGTTGCAATTGGCGCACTGGTTGGCATTTTGGCTGTGCTGTATGCGAAGAACGAAGATTTCAGAAACGGCGTTAATGATGCATGGGATGCGATTTCTGCCAAGATTCAGGAAGTCGTGGCATTTGTACAGCCTTATGTTGAAGCGGCTATGCAGGTTATTGGGCAGGTCGTTACGCAGGTCATTACAGATTTGACCCCAGTCATACAGAGCATCGGTGAAGCGTTTAGCGCTGCATGGAGCCTTGTACAGACTGTATGGGCATGGGCAAGCGCATTCTTTCAGGCCATCTTCCAGGCAATTGTGGTTATCTTTTCGCCGTTTGCACCGATTATCAGCGGATTCTTCCAGGGCGCGTGGATCATCATTCAAAGCATCTGGAATGTTGCGGTAATCTTTTTCCAGACTGTATTTAATTTGATTACCGGCGTGTTCTCTACGATTGACGCTGTGTTGTCTGGTGACTTTCAGGGCGCGTGGGAGTCGATTCAGGGCATCTTTGAAGGTGCGTTTGACTTTTTCTCTACGGTCGGCCAGAACGTTGTTGAGGGCATCAAGGGTGGCATTGCGGCTGTTTGGGGTGGTCTTGTCAGCTTCGTGCAGGGCTTGTGGGATGGCATCAAGAGCATTTTTGTCATCAATGCAAGTGATGTGAAAAACAACACGGGGTCTGACGGCAGCCACGCAGGCGGCATGGATTATGTTCCCTATAACAACTACGTTTCAAATCTGCATCGCGGTGAGATGGTGCTGACAGCCGATGAAGCGGACAACTACAGACGCGGTAAGGGCAGCAGCAACGGCTTTAACCTGACGCAAAATATTTACGCGGCAAAGCAGACGCCGGTTGAATTGGCAGCAAGTACAGCAGCGTATTTCCAGCGGGCGAGGTGGGCGATATGAGTTTTTTAAGCAAGACTTTTAAATACGTCAACTCGCTGGGGCAGTCTATCGTGTTTGACTATGGGCATGGTTATCTTATCAGCAAGCCGGATGGCATTGATACAATTTCTGTCACTGCCAACACGGCGCAGGGCATCGGTCAAGTAGGCGCTACGGTGCAATCTAAGGCCATTCAGACGCGGCCTATTACCATCAATGGCAGAGTCATAGGCAATGACGCGCAAGCGTTGAAAGACGCGCTTATGACCGTTGTACGGCCTGACTTGACCGGAGTGTTATATGCCGGAGACTGGCATATAGATGTTATTGTAACGGCATCGCCTACCATTGGCGCATCAAAACACGGTGCGCCGTTTCAGCTTGGCTTGCTTGCCCCCTACCCGTATTGGGAAAGTGGCGAACGAAAGGCAATGCAGCTGCGCGGCGTGCAAAAAGGTTTTAAATTCCCATGGAATATCAGCAAAACGTATTATTTCGGCAAAGTCATTGTGCTGAAATACATTGTTTTGCAGAATTTCGGGCAGTTTGATGTTCCGTTTATTCTGGAAATCAATTGCGTTGGAGAGACGGCAACAAACGTAGGCATTGAAAACATGCTGACAGGTGAAGTGCTGCGGCTGGAAAAAACGCTTGTGGAAGATGAGCGTGTCATTATCAAGACATCGCACGGGAAAACAACGGTCACAAGCTCTAAGGACGGTGACTGCCGGGGTGCACTTACGCTTGAAAGTACACTGTACAGAATCCATACGGGCGATAATGCGTGGAAACCTACTGCGGACAGTGGGCTTGAAAACGTTGAGATGAGTGTTTCGTTTGCGGAAGAAAGTGCGGGTGTAACGGTAATATGAGATTAGAGCTGTTCTCCCATGACCTTAGCAACCGACACGAAATCACGCACGCGATCAGCAGCGAATTCAGCGACTACTATAACGATGTTGGAAAATTTACGGTAGTTTTGCCAATGGATGAGTACAACATCGGTATGGTGGAGCTGGATGCTGTTTTGTACATTGTAGAGCGAAGACTTGCGTATACGGTGGAAGAAATACAGTTTGATTGCGACAACAGCGAAATTACGTTGAACGGGTACAGCCTGAACAACAAACTGAACCGGCGTGTTATTGCGGCAACTGCCAGCATTGCCAACGTGGAAACAGATGTATACAGCGTTATTACTGCCAACCTGCGCGGGCTGCCTGTACTGCTGGCGAAGAAAAAAGGCTTGACAGAAACCGTGAAAGCAACAGAGGTGTACGGGGATGAACTGTTAAACTGCATACAGCCGATTTTGACAGATGCCGAGATTGGGAACCGGATGGTTTTGGACTACAGAGCCAAAACGGAAACGTTTGAATTGTATAAGGGCGTTGACCGTACAGAGGGATTAAACGCGGTCCTGTTTGTGCAGGAACGCGGAACGGCGCCGGGGCTGGTAGTTGACAAGGATATTTCTGAATACAAAAATGTGTGCTACTGTGAAGCGCAGTACAAAGACGGTACAAAGTTTGTGGTGCAGGCTGGCACGGCCAGCGATGCGGAACGGCGCGAACTATGGGCGAGGTTCAGCGGAGACAGTCAGCAGGATGGCGAGACAAATTCCGCGTTTCAGACGCGCGTCAAGCAGTATGCAGCGTTGCAGCTAGGCAGCCATTTGAACCGAAACGGATTTGACATTGACGCGGACGGCGATGAACTGGGCACGGCATATAATGTCGGAGATTTGGTTTGGTGCGTTTCCTTGCGGCTGGGTGTAAAGTACAAGGCAAGAATCACGGCGGCAAAGTATTCACAGGATGCAAACGGGTCGAGCGTCAAGCTGGTTATTGGCGACCCGATTTTAACAGTGTTGAGGTGAGACAGTGGCAGAAATTAAAAATTTCCCGAATAATGTTGACGAATACATCGGGGCACAAAATGTCATGAAGTGGCTGCACGGGCGTACAAGCGGCGTTTTTGGCGCGGATGGCAATTTAAGTGTTACTGCAAACGGCAATATGACGGTAAGGGTATCGGATGGTGTTGGTTGGCTTGCAAACGACAAAGCAGACGGTACGGTTTTTTGGAATGATACCAAAGAACAGACCGGCAGCGAGTTACAGCTGACAATCCCGCTGGCGAATGCTGTATCGCCGCGTATTGACCGTGTTGTTGTGAGTTGGGACACAGTAGACTATGCAGCAAAACCGCGCATTGAAGTGCTGAAAGGTACGGCGGCTTCTACACCTGTTGCACCGGCACTGACAAACAATAGTCTGTTGCGGCAGATTTCGCTTGCACAGATTGCAATTCCTGCGGCAGCAAGCAAAATCACGTCGGCCAATATTACCGATGAACGACTTGACAGCACAGTATGCGGGCTTGTAACTGACTGGGTAAGCGTTGATACCAAGGTAATGCAAGAACAATTTGCTGCTTTTCTGACCCAAATTAAAACCGAGCTGGAGCAACTGCATGCGGGAACGGCTACGATGATGCGAGCGACCTATGACCCGCAGGGACGGCAGACCGATATTTTTAAGGCGATCGACAAGGTCTCCAACATCTACTACGCCAGGCTTACGCTGAACGGGTGGACGGCTTGCAGCAGCGCCGACCAGGCCAAAGGCCTGCTGTACCAGCAGACGGCTACGCTGACCTGCGCGAACAGCCATGCGCCGGTGGTGACGGCTGCCAGCGAGTTTTTGTCCGGCATCGGCTACGACAAGACCGGGGTGCCCGCTACCGATGATGTGCTGAATGAAGTGCAGGACATCATCAACGACGGCGTGACGGTCACGGCGTACAATTCGGTGCTGGTTAAGGTAAAAGAAAAGCCCACTGCCGAGATCCGGGCGCGGTGGGTCATTCAAAGCTGATGGAGGTTTAGCATGAAACATTGTAAGAAATCTGCGGCATGTGCTGCGCGTGGTGGCTGCTGATGGGAGTAGCACCGAGGATTCCGGGAGAGAACGCAAAAGGGAAAACGCTTGCACAAATCTATGAATACGGGATGGGGTCGGCAAGCATTAAGGCACTTTACTGTAACGAGAAATTGGCAAGCGCTTCAGATGGCACTTTTGAAATCCATATTAAAAAAGCGGGTACATATCGGCTTATTGGCTGGGTGCAGGCACGGGATTCCGCCTATAAGGCTTATTTGAAATGCAATGATGTTACAATTTTCGGCCCTTTTATTGACAGCGGTTTTGACCTTGAAAAAAAATTAAGTGCAGGAGATGTCATCAGTATCCCCAGTCAGTACATGGATTATTATTCTACAGCATCTGCAACATTGATTATACTTACAACTTAATGGAAGCGAGTGATTTTATGGGAATGTCGCCGAGAACACCTGGCGGTAAAAAATTGAAGTTGCTACTGTAGAAATTTACGTCTACAAATAACGAGGTACAAAATGAAAATCTACGATGAAATCACCAACGAGGAACTGACCTCTCCCGACCTGTCAGCCGGTTATCTCTACACCGCCAGGCGGGTTTCCGAGCATGTGCCGGAGAGCCGGGAAGTGATGCAGGGCACTGTCACCGAGGACGACCCCAAAGGCCTTGAGCACATCATCTCCGGCTACGATGTGTACGAGGACTGCCAGTTCTACCACGCTTACACGGCAGAGGAACTGGCCGAGCGGGAAAAACCCACGCTGCAGGAACAGGTGGACGCCAACGCGGCGGCCATTTTGGAGCTGGCCCAGATGCTGGCCGGAGGTGAATGATATGGTACAGTTCTATGTCTGCTGCATCCGGCGCGGGCTGATTACGCTGGACAAAGTGCCGGAGAAATGGCGTGAGGCCGTAAGGGCTAAGATGGAGGACGCATGACACATGAAGTAGTGCTGCAGGGGTACAACGTAAAGCCTGGCTCTCTGCAGCTTGGAACTTTTGACAGCTACGGCATTGAGAAAATCCACGTGACGGCAGATGATGAATGGGCGGGGCTGGACATTCTGGCCGTATTCCACGCGCCGGACGGGACTGCGACAAAGGTTGTTGTTGGGGCAAACGGTATGCTTGCCGTACCGCCGGAAGCTACGGCGAAGCAGGCAGGCGGCGGAAGAATTGTTTTTGCCGGGCTTGCGGAAAACGTGCAGCGCATTACTGTGGACATGCGATACAGTACCAAGCCGCACTCTGACATCAAGGGAGACAACCCCGGCACGCCGACGCCGGATGTTGTGCAGCAGATTTTGGAAAACTCCAATCATGCTGTAAGTATCGCTACGGCGGCGCAGGACGCCGCCGAGAACGCCCGCCAAGCCGCTGAGGATGCTGCCAAAAAGGCGGGCGAGGGAGCGGGCGGCGCTGCTGCCAGTGCAGCGGCCGCCAAGAAGAGCGCCGAGGATGCGGCAGCATCCAGCAAGAGCGCGGCGAGCAAGGCAGAGGAGTCCGCATCCTCCGCCAGTGCGGCCGCTAAGAATGCCAAAGCAGCTCAGACCGCACAGGGCAGCGCCGAAAATGCTGCTCAGACAGCCGCTGATGCAGCGGGTGACGCTAGACAAGCTGCTGGCGAGGCCGCACAGAGTGCAGAGGCGGCTGAAACTGCCAAGCAGATAGCAGAGGACGCGGCAAAAAAGGCGCTTGAAGCAAAAACGGGCTCGGAAAACGCCCTGCAAGATGCTGGCGCAGCAAAAGATGCCGCAAGTGGCTATGCCGATGCTGCGGCAGAAAAAGCTACAGCAGCAGCGGACAGTGAGACAAATGCAGCGAAATCCGAGAACAGCGCTGCTGATAGCGCGGTGGCGGCCAAAAAGAGCGCGGAAGATGCCGACAACACTGCCAACAGCATCAAGGATTCTATGGCACAAATTTCCGAGAACAAGGAGGCGGTTAGTCAGCTAAAGGAAGATTTAGATGAATTAAATAAAGTATCTGAAAAAATATCATCAATTAGTATCATACAAAAATGTGAAGTCACTGATGGATATTATTGGAACTTTATTGCAGGAGAAAAAGAAACCAAAGAAATAAACGAGAATTATATTACGGCAAAGATTCCTATAGAAGGCAATAAGTTGATTGTATACGGTGAATTTCAAGATTGGGCTTCACGCTATGTTAATAACGGAGCGTATACCCCTGTTGAAAGTACGTATATCAGTCACAATACGCAAACAAGTAAAGTTGCAGAATTTTATAATATTCCGACAGATGCAAAATATCTTTGCTTAAGTTTTTATAAAGGAGGATTAGATACATCTATTGAGAGTATCAATGTTGTATCCGGTGAATTTAGGCAAAATTTATCTTATCGTAAAACAGATTTTGTTAATAGTTTAGACGTTTACACAAAAAATGAAGTAGATGATAAACTTGACAAACTTGGTGAAATACATATAAACAAGATTTATGTGGCAACAACTGGAAGTGATACAGAAGGCGATGGTACAAAAGAAAAACCATACGCAACCGTATTAAAGGCAAATGATGTTATTACTGATGCTTCTGAAAAGAATAAGTACGAAATTATTGTAGCAGATGGAACATATACGGATTTGCAAGAAAAATACAAAGGTCAGAACGGCTCCGACTTTCAAGGTGTTATTGCTAAATCATATGTAACATATAAGTCCCAAAGTAACAATCCAGAAAAATGTATTTTTATTTGGGACGGCGGTGTTGGATATGACACTATAAGTAACGATACTTGTACTAATAAATGCTTTTTCCACATAAATTCGGTAACCATCAATACTGTAATTAAAGGGTTTAAATTCGTTGGATCTAATCTGAGATATTGCTTACATTTTGAAAGTAATTGTCTTACAACACCTTATATCGAAAACTGCATTTTTGATTGGCACGGTAGAGATTTCTTACCCAAGAATGGCCCTGTTATTGGCATGGGTGGAAGTATTTTCTCACATATCACTTTTAAGGATTGCAAATTCCTAAACTCGCAAAATGATGCTGGTATTCAATGGCATGATAACACATATCCTTATGATTGGATAAATGGAAGATACGAGCCAGAAGGCCTTTGTCCAAAAGGCGCAGTAATTGAATGTATTGATTGCCTGTTTGATAACTTAAACATTCAAGTGAGGAGCCAAAATGAAGATAGACCGATGCCTTGTTGCTTAATTGTTAAAAATTGCGGTGGATTAAAAAATGTATATCCGACAATTATTGGGGGTGGCACGAAGAATTACTGGAAACTATTTAACCAATGTAGTTTTATCAAAAATGATTTACTTACAGATTCCACTGAAACTACAACCTATGATGAAATGACATCAATCAAAACATCAACTGAAGCTGACTTTAACCGACTAACAAACAGAAAGGACAACAAACCATGAGACTTTCAAACGGAGAAGTGCTTCTGCGCTGGCCTTTGGCACAGCACATCATCACACAAGGATGGTTTTACAACGATGGCAGTCTGCATCAGGCCATCGACCTGCGAACCCAGATCGGCAATACCAGCACACAGCCGGTATACGCCGCCGAGGACGGCGCCGTAGATCAGGTGCAGGACTGGGACGGCCATACCAAAACCGGGATGCAGAGCTATGGCACAATGGTGCGCATCAAACACGCGCCCTACGAGGGAAAGCCCCTGCAGACCCGATATGCACACCTAAGCAGCTATTGCGTTAAGATGGGCCAGCAGGTCAAAGAGGGCAACCTCATCGGCTACACCGGAACGACCGGAAATGTGTTTGGAGCGCATCTGCACTTTGAAGTGCTGCTGAACGGCAAGCGCACCAACCCGCTTGTGTGGCTGAACGGCGACTTTACCACGGCAAGCGGGCGGGTGTTTACATACCGCCCCGGAGAACATGCTGTAGAAAATCCTGCGGACGCTGCACAGCCCAGCGGCGAGGAAGTGCTGATTGATGTGTCCCACCATCAGGGCGCTATCGCCTGGGCAAAGGTTCCCTACCGTGCCATTGTTCGCATCGGGTATCGCGGATACGGCACCGGAAAACTGATGAAGGACGAGCAGTACGATGCCAACCTTGCAGGGGCGAAAGCAAACGGAAAGCTGTTTGGATTTTACTTCTTCTCGCAGGCCATCACGGTGGATGAGGCCCGGGAGGAGGCAGACTTCTGCGCAAGCCTTGCACCGACAGGCTACCCCTTGTTCTTCGACAGCGAATGGGGACACACAACCAAGACCGGCGTCCACGATGGCCGCGCCGACAACCTGACGAAAGACCAGCGCACGGCAATTGCAATGGCGTTCTGTGAGAGAGCCAAGACGCACGGATTCACGGCTGGCATTTACACCTTCACGGCGTTCGCAAGCGCAAACATCGACTACACCTATCTGTGTGAAGATTACATCGGATGGTTGGCCGACACGCGCACAAACTACGACAAGACGCTGCCGCGCTACATCCACCAGTACAGTCAGACCGAAAAGGGCGGCGTGCCGGGCATCACAGAGGTGGTTGATTTGAATCATCTGGTCAAGGCCCTGCCCGCAGCGGACAAGCCCGCAAACAAGCTGCAGGTCATCACGGTAGGCCCGGTGAGTCAGGGAGACGCAAATGCGATCTATCTGCTGTGCAAGGAACGTGGCCTGACGGACGCAGGGCTGTACAAATCTGAATGGGCGGAGGTGTGATGCCGATGCAGCACGTATTTTCGTTTACGATTGCGGAGGCCTGGGCGTTTTTGATTTATGCTGCGGGTGCTGCTGCTGGACTGTATGCCGGTGGCGTAGCTATCAGCAAAGTAATTACCGCAGTAAAAAAGCCAAAAACCGACCAGGACAAACGCATTACCAAGTTAGAAGCGCGGGTGAACGCTATGGAGGGCTTTTTGGAAAACGACAAATTGCGGCTTGACCGCATGGACGGGGGGCAGCACGTGACCATGCAGGCGCTGCTTGCCCTGCTTGACCACAACCTTGACGGGAACAACATTGACCAGATGCAGAAAGCAAAGGAAGCCTTGCAGAAGCATCTGATTGGCTGAAAGAAGGTGCATATCTATGGGCGATTTTTTGAAAAATCTGGCAGCGCTTATCAAGGTAAAAACCATTGTGACGCTGGTGGTAGTTGCGGTTTTTGCGGTGCTGGCATTGCAGAGCAAATTGCAGCCCGACACGGTCATGACCATTGTGACAATGGTCGTGGCCTTTTATTTTGGCACGCAGACCGAAAGCAAGAACAAGAAGGATGAGTAATCATGCCAAAGTTTGATTTTGTCGGCGGTTTGCTGACCGATGAAGAAACGGATGTTTTGCAGCTTCGGCGGCGCGGCTGGCGCAATGCGGATATTGCAGCAGAACTGAATTGCAGTGAGCGCACGGTAAAACGGCGCGTACACAGCATCAAAAACAAAATAGGCTGATTTAATGGGCGCGGCTGCTTTTGTGGCCGCGCCTTTTTTATTTTGTCCCAAAGACGGCACAATGTTGGCACTTTACTGGCCTACGTTGTGCCGTATTTTTTTGTACAATTAAGAAAAAAGGAGCGGTGCAGATGGCATATAGGCAAATCAACCTAAACCCAGAGCAAAAGCGCGTTGGCGATTGCACCGTCAGAGCCATTGCATCTGCAACGCATCTATCGTGGGAGGCTGTATATGCGGCGCTGGTGTTGGCAGGATTTGAACTGCATGATATGCCGTCTGCAAACTATGTCTGGGGCAGCTATCTGCGGCGATGCGGGTGGAAGCGTTCGACAATTCCGAACAGTTGCCCGGACTGTTACACAGTGGCGCAATTTGCAAAAGACCACCCGGACGGCACGTACATTTTGGCAATGGCTACGCATGTTGTGTGCGTGCAGAATGGGGATTGGCTGGATACATGGGACAGCGGAGATGAAGTGCCGCTGTACTACTGGCAGAAAGGATGATTGACTATGGCGTTTGGCGTACCGTATCAGCCCGGATTTGCGCCGGGATATTACCCGATGGGGCAGCCGTCCGCAATGCCAGACCAGCTGGCGCAGCTGCGGCAGAACTACCAGCAACCGCAGCAGTCCGCGCCTATCATCTGGGTGCAGGGTGAAGAGGGCGCGAAAGCCTACATGGTGGCGGCTGGAAACAGTGTGCTGCTGATGGACAGCGAAAACAGTGTGTTCTACATCAAGTCTACTGATGCAAGCGGGATGCCGCAACCACTACGAATATTTGACTACACAGAGCGCGGCAAACAGGCCGTAGAAAAGGTTGAAAGCAAAAACGATAAGTTTGTCACGCGGGAAGAGTTTGACGCTCTACGCGCCCGCTTTGACGCGCTGACGGCAGATAAGCCGGGAAAGGGTGATAACAATGCCAAATCCACTGTTTAATGCTCTGGGCGGCGGTAAGCTGCCCGGCCCGATGGGGCAGTTTCAGCAGATGATGCAGCAGTTTCAGCAATTTCGGCAGAATTTTCAGGGCGACCCGAAACAAGAGGTGCAGAAACTGCTGCAGTCCGGGAAGATGAGCCAGCAGCAGCTTAACCAGTTGCAGACGATGGCGCAGCAGTTTCAGGGGCTGTTATAATCCTTTTTTCTTGTGTGTTTTCCTGTTTAGCACTGGAGAATTATCTATTCTTTCTGCTTTTTCGTAACGCCACATAAATCCGTGACACGTTTTCGTTCTCCCTTTTGCGTTGTTCAATATTTGTGATGGATTGCAACTGAGTTCCCTCGCAGCATCGGAAATACAAGCCCAAGCACGGACAAATTTTCCATCAAGTGAATACTGGAATATTTGAACAGACGCATAGTGACTTTCCCCAAATCTTCCCTTATTTGGAGACTTTTTACCAAGAGAAACAAAACTATGTCGAATGTTTTCTGACGCAGTAACCCATTCTAAATTTTCAACGCAGTTGTTTGATTTATTCCCATCAATATGATTTACTTGACACTTCTTCTGCGGGTTTGGTATAAATGCGCTAGCGACAAGAATGTGAATGGATTTGTTTTTCTTTTCTCCGTTTTTACATATGACAACGGTTTTATAACCGCTTTTATGGCTCTTTTCGGAAAGAAGTTTTTCTACTTTCGTATGATTGTAATTTATGCTCTTTATTTTTCCTAAATTGCTTACTTCATATAAGCCTTCGTAATTCGGAACAGGTAACCATTTTTCCATAAACTATACTCACTTGCGTGGTGGATTATTCTGTTTCTATTATACCACAAAATACAAAATCTGCGCAGATTTGTATAATATTTTTTTGAGGAGAACAATTATGAGTATTTCTTCGGACGGCACTGTTATGACAATGCCTGTTCAGCCCGCGAATACGGGCAATGGCAACGGCTGGGGCTTTGGCGGCGATAGTTTGTTGTATATTATTATTCTTTTCCTCTTCGTTTTCTGCGGCTGGGGCGGTAACTGGGGCGGCAATGGCGGCTTTGGTGCTGGCAACGGCGCCGGGGTGGTTGACGGTTACGTTCTTACGTCGGATTTTGCCAACATTGAGCGCAAAATTGACAACGTGAACAATGGCTTGTGCGATGGCTTTTATCAGCAGGCGCAGCTTATCAACGGCGTACAGCAGGGTATGAGCAACGGCTTTATGTCGGCTGAAATCAGCCGTGCGAACCAGCAGGCCGCATTTATGCAGCAGCTCTTTGCCATGCAGATGCAGCAGGCCAACTGCTGCTGCGAGACCCGCGAGGCGATTCAGGGCGTAAATTACAATCTGGCGACACAGGCATGTGAGACCCGGCAGAGCATCAACACTGGCACGCGCGACATCATCGACAACCAGAACGCCAATGCGAGAGCGATTTTGGACGCAATGACCGCACAGCGCATCGAAGCTAAGGACGCCAAGATTGCCGAGCAGAACCAGCAGCTTTTTGCCGCACAGCTTGCCGCAAGTCAGGCGGCGCAGAACGAGACCCTCAAGGCATACATGAGTGGTCAGCTGGCATACTACAACCCGCGTCCCGTTCCCGCTTTTCCGGTTCCTGCACCTTACCAGTACGGTAACTGCGGCGCCGGATGCGGCGGGTGCGGCTGCTAACAAAATGTAAGCAACTGCCTACTTATATATAGTAGGCTGTTCAGCCCCTGGCTGATTTTGCAAAAAAGCGGCGGGGCAGCAGTCCCGCCGCTATATTTATAGGAAAGGATTGATTTTATGGCTGAATTTACAAACGCCAATACCGTGAGCGTGGCAGCAGGTCAGAACGTGCCACTGACGGAAACGGCAGTAGCTGGTAAGGGCTGTGTCGTACACAGAGAGGGTGCCGGTATTGTTACGCTGCGCGGCATTACGAACCAGTGCAAAGCTCGCTTTAAAGTGGGATTTGGTGCAAACGTTGCTATCCCTACCGGCGGCACAGTGGAAGCTATTACGGCTGCACTTTCCATCAACGGAGAACCGCTGAACAGTGCGAGTGCAACCGTGACACCGGCAGCAGTAGAAAACTATTTTAATATTTACGTCACGGCTTTTGTTGAAGTTCCGCGCGGCTGCTGCCTGACCGTTGCCGCCGAAAATACAAGCACACAAACCGTTTTGTTTGCGAACGCAAACTTTATGGTTGAGAGAGTGAGCTGAAAGGAGCGCTATTATGAGTATGAAAGTTATGTACGATTTGAAGGACATGCTGTGCGCAGAACTTGACGAAATCGGCAAAAAAGGCGAAATGTCTGCTGGCGACTTGGAAACTGTTCACAAGCTGACCGACACTATAAAAAACATCGACAAAATCACAATGCTGGAAGAAAGCGGTTACAGCCGCGATGAAGATTACAGCCGGGATGGTGATTGGAACGCCAACATGCGCGGCAATTATGGACGCGGAAGCAGCTATGCGCGGCGCGGTTCGCATTATGTGCGCGGCCATTACAGCCGAGACGATGCGCGAGACAGCATGATGCGAAAGCTGGAAGACATGATCCGAAACGTTGATGGATACGACCGCGAGACTATCCAGCATTGCATCGATGAGCTGAAAAACACTTGACGGAGGTGGCGGCTATGGTGGACGTGCGAGAGATTGACGGCGCTATAGCCGAAATCGAAAACAGCGAACTTACCATGACCAAAGTTAAAAATTTGGCGGCGCTGTATGTTGTGAAAAATCAGCAACTTGCAGATGTATCCCCTGCCCCACAAAAAGCAGAACTGCAAGAGCCTGTGCGTTACTACGAAGCGGAAGAGCCGTCTACAAGGGCTGCTGTTGGCGGCAGTGACTTTTTACGGGCTGTTTCAAACGTAGACACCACAGCGGCGCTAAACGTGCTTGATGAGCTTATGTCGGCCTTGTATGTAGCAAATCCTAAAGTTTATAATGGCGTAATGCGGAAATTGGAGCGTTTACAGGATGAGTGAATTTTTGGAGATTGTAAAAAAGGCCGATACCGGGCGAGTGTGGCGTGTGCTGGATGAGTTTATGGATGCGCTGAAAGAAGCACGGCCGGATGTGTACAGCGACTTGGTACACAGTTTGCAGAGAAAATAGGTAAAGCGTGTACTAAAGTGTGTACTTAAAAAAGAAACCCCCGTAGATTTCAACGAATCTACGGTGGTTTTAAAAGAGCGGCTGATGGGAGTCGAACCCACGGAGATACAGAATCATGTCGATTCAGCAAGTAAAAAATGGCGATGATACGGAACATTATTGTCCTGCATTTTTGTGGCAAACCATATATTTTCCAAAAAAGTGTGTACTTTTAGTGTGTACTTTTTAGCACATCCTTAAATGTTTTGTCAATCGCAGAGGCTATTTTTTCGGCCTGGCCGTTGACTGCGTGGCCGTACACGCCAAATGTATCCATATTTTTGCTGTGCCCAACAATCTGTTTGAGCTGCCCCTCTGGGAGTGCGCTTGCAATCGATACAAACGTGTGTCGAAGCTCGTAAAGAGAAACATAATTTATTCCGTTGTAGTCGCAATACTTTCTCCACCATTTATAGAGCAAGTGCTCATCTGAGATTCCAAAAACACTTTTACCATTTTTTGTAAGTTCGCGTTGCGCATCTATTACGCCTTTAGCCATGTCGGACAATTCAATTGCTCTAACCGCATTGTCATTTTTACCTGTTGTTTTTTCTCCATAAATGTTGATCGCACGCCGCAGGAAAATTCTGTTTTCTTTCACATCTTCCCACTGCATGCCAATCAACTCACCCGGTCGAATCCCGGTCAGAACAGCAAGGCGGTATGCGTTGATATAAGGGTCTTTGGCTTCCTTGCCCATGTACTTTGTTTTGTCGCTTGACAATAAAATTGCTAAATCGTCTGGCTGCAATATTTTCTTTTGCGGCTTTGGAGTTCCAGCGGGAATGTTCAAGTTATCCGGTACAAACGTTGTATAGCCTGAATTGCGTGCAAACCGAAAAAACGATGTGATGTCTCCATAGATATTTTGAAGCGTTTTACGGCTTTTTCCAGCGGCTTTGGCGTTGTCTAAAACTGTTTGCACTTGCTGCTGCGTCAACGATTCCAACCGCCTGTGCCCAATTTCCGGCTGAATCCATATGCGCCAGCGGCTTTCCTTTGGTCTAAAATTGCTTATGCCTGATATTTTTGATTCTCTCGCAAGGTATTCTTTATATGCGCTCTCGACCGTCTTCCCGCGCGTTTTCAAGCCGTTTTCTAGCCAGTCATCTGCTTTTTTGTTGGCTTCCCGCTGGCCTGTGCGCCCCGGCTTGGCGCTGGTAAAGGTTTTGCGCACGCCGTCTTTCTGCACGTTTATCTGCCAGCGCTGGGCAGATTCAATCCATTTCGCTGTATTTGTTCTTTTCATATTGCGGCTCCTTTTTTTGTGTGTTATAATAATGCCGTCAACTTTTTATGTTGACGGCTCTTTGCCCTTGTCGGTGGTACGAACACCGGCAGGGGCTTTTTTGTTTAGTAGCGGATAAACCAGACCGATTGCTAAATCTATCATATCCGGCATGGTTGTCGATATTGGTCATTTACAGCCTTTGACAAAAAGCATATTGTGGATGCAGTACAATTTTGGTTAAAGGGGGCAGACAAATGGAAAGGTTGGTAAACAAGCCGCCGTCCCATCATGGGCGGAAGCGACAAAAAAAGTTGTTGTCAAGTGCTGGAAATCCGATATATAGGACAGCAAAGACTTGACAAATGAGTATTTTTGTAAAAGCACTTGAATACAACTGCTAATTGTATTATAGTTGTATTCACAACTTCTTCTTCCTGCTTTTGAGCGTTTTTACGCGATTGATATAAGAATCTCTCTTTTCAATGTAGTAAGGATTTTTTATCTTTTTTAGGATGGTGAGAGCCTTATCATACTCGCCAATTTTTATATACAAATCTGGGAGCCGGAATGTCCATTTTGAACCGCTGAACAGCAGCCCGCCGCTTTTCCAGATGCCCTCCCAAAATTTAATCAAAAAATCAATATCGCCGGTTTCCTTAAAATAAGATTCAGCGCGTTTTATCTTTTCAAGCTGTTCGTCCTGCGATTTTAGCTCACGCTGTAGCCTCCTGATTTCCGGATCGTCAGACACGACATCTTCAATCCTTTTCGGTTGCTTAACGGGAACAGGCTTTTGCGGTTCCTGTTTCAAAAAGTCAAAAAATCCCACGATATCACATCCCTGCTTAAAATTGGAGGAGAATTATGGAAAAAGAAGAATTGATAGAGATTATTATCAAGGATATTATAAAATTGCCGTATGAAGTGCAGGAAAAACTAATTAAAAAATACGAGGTGAATAGAAATGAAAAAGATAGCTGATTTTTTCCTTCTTGTGGAATGTGTGATTCTTAACAGCACCTATAAACTAAGTCGATTTGAGAAAAAGCACGAGGTGCTATTTATATTAGTTGTAGAAATCCCATTGTGCGTAGTCGCATCCGTATTGACCAGTTTAGCAATGCTAGCTTTACATATTTTATAAAAACATTGCTGCAATAAAATTTGTTACAAGTGTTGTTACAATCGATACGCCTATCGGGACACAAATCGACCTCGAACAAAACCGATAAAAATCCAATTTTCTGTATTGCAGGTAATCCTTCCCTGTATCTGTTATAATGACCCTCCGCGTATTCCCTTTATATGCGTATATATTTACAAGGTTGCAATGGGAAAGCCTAGAGTAAATTTCAACATCGTTTTCGTTGTCGGCATTGTATATTGTACCGATAGGCTTTTTCGATTTCCTGCCCTTGTTAATTTGTTTGAGGGCGGACAGTTCTTTTTGACTGAGGGCAATTTCATCAAAGCTCATTTTTGCCCCCGTTCTCTCAACTCGGCTATAACATCTTCCTGTAAAAGCAAGAGATCTTCATAAGACAGCTTAGAAAGTCTTTCCCTACGCCCCTCGCCTTGCGCGAGGGGCTTTTTTTCGTTTTCGGTATCCCCGCGCAATTCGTCAACGGTGACTCCTAGCAAACTAGCAACATTGGCTAGCATATGCTCTGGCAAATCGCGCCCGTTTGCTAGCATTTCAGACAAATAGCCACGACTTTTCCCAAGCTCTGTACTAATATGCGTGAAGGCAATTCCTTTTTTCTTTGCTATTTTCTTGGCTTTTTCAACGTATCGCACACAAATCACACCATTTCTTTGTGCATATTGCCAATTCGCTAGAAAATGCTAGAAAACTATTTACATCTAGCATAAATGCTAGTATAATAGATAGCACAGAGGGCAAAAAAGAACCAAGCCCCCTAAAATTCAGCGGACTAGCTAAAAATATGCTGTTATAAATCTCGCAAGTTCATAGTAGCATATTTTCTAGCAATAGTCAACTAGAAAGGAGCTTTTGCTAGGTGAATATTTCGAAAATTGATGCGCTGTGCCGAAAAAACAATATTTCTCGCACAATCCTTGAGGAACGCGCCGGAATCTCAAACGGCGCACTTGGCAAGTGGGAGAAATCGCCTTACGGCCCCAGCATCACGACGCTAAAGAAAGTGGCTGATTATTTCGGCGTGCCGATTGATTATTTGCTAACCGATAACTAGAAAGAGTGTGTTAGGAAACCTTTCCCAAACATCAAAGTTTGAACGCCACCACTTAAGAAAGGAATAACCGATGCTTATCTACATTTTTCTTTACATGATTGGTCAGCAGCTCAATATGGGTACTACCTACTGGGGTCTGTTCTGGGTATGCCTGACCGCCCGCATTGTCACTGCTTTCGCAAAGTTCATGATGAACTGCGGAGTAAACAAGTTGGCTGATGAAATCATCGATTCTTGGAAGCGGCTGTAAGTGAACTGATTGCGGAAAGAAAGGAGTAACCGTATGAACAACCGAGCTTTTAAAGCGCTTCTCAAAAGTAAAGGTTACAACCGGGAAAAACTGGCAGAAGAACTGAAATTGAGTGGAAATTCTGTTGGGAGAAAATACACCGGTAAAATTCCATGGACGTGGCCGGAGGTTTGCAAAGTATGTGCCACGCTAGGCATCACGCTTGACGAATTTGCAACGTATTACCCGGTGGCGGATGTGCACAAATCTTCTTCCGCTATGCCTACCCGTGAAGAGCACATTGACAACGTGCTTGCAGAACTCCGTGCAATCCTTGTTTAGCTATGGATTTGCTTGGCGGGGCGTGGCATCTGCTTGGCACAGATGGAAAAGCAAAGGCAAAGCACCGTAGGCCTTGAGCGGCAACGAAATGGATTTGCATGGCAACGATGGGCAACGGCGAAGCAAGGTATAGCTTGGCTTTGGCATAGCGCAGAACAGCTTCTCAAGGCAGAGGAAAAGCCCTGCACAGATACGCAACGGCATAGCATTGAGATTCGACGCGAAGGCAAGGCGATGCAGTGAACAGAGATGCAACGCAACGGCATGGCTCGGCAAGGTTTTGCGGAGGCACCGATTTGATTAGCAGTGGAAAAGCCTTGTGCTGCTTGCTCTGATTGGCAATGGAATGGCGAGGCCACGCGACGAATGACACCGCAACGGCATGGCGGAGCACCGCATCGCGCAGGCATTGCATGGATCGGCATAGGCGCAGAAAAGCAACCGATTTTATTTAAAAAGGAGACAACCACAATGAAAGTAAAAATCACCCTATTGGAAGAAGTTCTCGGCTCTTCACCCAGCAATGAAGAACTTCTCGCAACCTATATTGCCAGCAAGGCCCCCACCGGCGACCTCACCGCCGAAGAAGTGGACAATATCAAGGCGCAGAACGCAGAAGACCGCGTCACCGTCTTTCCCAAAACTGCCGACGGCACGCCGTTCCTGTATGACTATCAGGTAAAGGGTATGTTCAAGGACAGCTGCAAGGCCCTTGCCACTGCCGGTAAGGCAGGCTATCCGGGTGGCAAGCACTGTGCCGCGTTGAAAGCCTACAAGAAAGCCATTGACGGCTTGATTTTCGTTTCCCCGCGTGAGATTCCATACAACCTTCACGGCCTAAAGATGGGCTTCTGTGAGCGCCCCCTGCGAGCACAGACCCCGATGGGTGAGCGCGTCAGCATCGCCAAATCGGAAACCGTCCCGGCAGGATCTACCATTGAATTTGAAGTCACCTGTCTCGACCAGAAACTTGAGGACGTTGTCCGGGAGTGCTTCGACTACGGCACGCTGCGCGGTCTGGGCCAGTGGCGCAACAGTGGCAAGGGCAGGTTCACTTGGGAAGAGCTGTAAAAGAAGATGCCGCCCGGCGCGACCAAACACCGAGCGGCAAAAGAAAGGACATTGCAAATGAATCCGACATCTATTATACGCGCCAAAAGGCTTGTTGTCAAACTGGCGCTCACCGCTGACCTTGTGCTGCTGTTGGCAGCGCTCGGCAGCCTGAACATCCCCGTAACCATCCTCGCACTGCTGGCCCTGAATCCGCTGTGCGGCAAACTTTTGGAGGCAACCAGATGAAAGCATATAAAGGATTTGACGAAAACCTGAAATGCAAAGATTTCCAGTACGAAATCGGCAAGACCTACGAGGAGCCAGAAGCAAAACTTTGCGAGAAAGGCTTCCATGCCTGCGAGTTCCCGCTTGATATTTTTGGTTATTATCCCCCATCATGCAGCCGCTTTGCAGAAGTCGAGCTGGATGACGTTTTCGATGAGAAATCAGGCGATTCTAAGCGCTTCGGCAAAAAAATTCGCGTCAAAGCGGAAATTGGCATTGCCGGGATTGTAAAAGCGTCCGTAGACTACATTAAAGAACACGCCACGAGCGTACATGATGAAACCGGCTACTGCTCGGCAGCCACCAACACCGGCTACTGCTCGGCAGCCACCAACACCGGCTACTACTCGGCAGCCACCAACACCGGCGACCGCTCGGCAGCCACCAATACCGGCTACTGTTCGGCAGCCACCAACACCGGCAACCGCTCGGCAGCCACCAACACCGGCGACCGCTCGGCAGCCACCAATACCGGCTACTGTTCGGCAGCCACCAACACCGGCAACCGCTCGGCAGCCACCAACACCGGCAACTGCTCGGTAGCCACCAATACCGGCTACTGTTCGGCAGCCACCAACACCGGCAACTGCTCGGCAGCCACCAACACCGGCGACCGCTCGGCAGCCACCAATACCGGCTACTGTTCGGCAGCCACCAACACCGGCAACCGCTCGGCAGCCACCAACACCGGCAACTGCTCGGCAGCCACCAATACCGGCTACTGTTCGGCAGCCACCAACGCTGGCAAAGATGGCGTTGCATCGTCGCTGGGAATTAAAGGAAAAGCAAAAGGCTCACTTGGTTGCTGGCTTGTCCTTGCCGAGTGGAAAAAAGTAAATGATGAATGGCGTCGCACAGACGTTCAGTGCCGCCGCGTGGATGGAGAAACTATCAAAGCGAATACATTCTATCGCCTTGAAAACGGTGAATTTGTTGAGGTGACAGACGATGAATAAATTTGTAGCCCGTTTCAATCCATTTCCACCATCTGATGATAACCGCCCCATCTGCCCAATTTGCGGCGATGAATGTGAAACCCTGTACCGTCAGGGCAATGAGATTTTCGGCTGCGATAACTGCATTATAGAAGTCAATGCTTGGGAATGGCAGAACGAACAGGAGGAACCCAATGAATTTATTTGAACAGCTTTCCGCTGCTGCGGCAGCCGCAAAGGCACTTAAACAGCCCGATGCACGGTTTTTTGCATGCAACAACAACGGCATCGTTTCCGCCTACTACCCCAACGACCTGTACGCCATCGCATCCTTTACCGGCAGCCGCGTTTATGGCACGTCGAAGAAGCGTTACGTATCCCTTAATACCCCTTACGCAGGGCTGAAAATCGAGGTCCCCGTTGTCCGCCCTGTACCGCTGGAGCACACCTGCCCGGCAGAATGCTACCGCATCAACCTTACCACCCCCGACCCGGAAGGAGAAGCTATCTGATGTTTGGCGAGAAGGAATATGAGCGTTCGCTCAAATCACGACAAGAAATTCCAGTGACTCAGAGCTCCAAATATATTGCCAGCCGAGACAAAGCATTAAAGGCTCTCGAAGAACGAAAATATCTCAAGGAATCCGATTTTTGGATTCTTAAGAACGAAACTAACTACGGGAAGATGATGTACACGGGCTTGATAATAAGCCACAATGCTTGTCTGAAAATAAATGACAATCTTCCAGAAAAAGACAAGTTTAATCCGGATTGCGTTTCCGTTGACAAAACCGGATACGGAAACTCTCTTGTCTTTACTTATGTCAACAGGGAACAAGGCTTATACGAGGTCGGCGAGGCATCCGCTCAAAATTGCAAGAATGCGTACCCTTATGCAATGGCATACAAACGTTTGTTTGACCGTGTTGTTTTAAAAATCTGCAAACTTGCGTTTGACGGCATCTATTCCGACAGTGAAGCAGATGAATTTAAAGAGCGATATGAAGAAGAACCGCAGCCTGTCACAGCATCGCCAGAAGTTACCACACATGTCGTAAAGGACATGGCAACAACTGCGCTGGCAGGATATGCACAGCGAACTGGTAAGGACAAAAAGACAGTCCAAACAGAAGCAAAGACCTTTATTGGCAAGTTGTTTAAGGACTTCACCGATGATGATTGGCGCAGCGTTGCAAAGGAGTTTGAACACAGAAAATGAAGCAACAAATCTCCATCAAACAGGCCGTTGTTATCGGCAACACAATCACGCTGGAATGTTCCCCGGCTGATTGCGATAAAGTCCGCGCTGTCATCGACGAAAACAAGCCCCTTGCCGCCGTCATCGGCACGGCCACGCAAAAGCGCAGCCTGTCTGCCAACTCTTATGCTTGGACGCTCATGAATCAGCTTGCCGCCAAAATCAACCGCCCTGTACTGGACATCTACCGCGATTTTATACGCGACATCGGAGGCAGCTCTGCTATTATCACCATTTCAGCCCCCGCCGCTAAGGCGTTTAAGGTCGGCTGGGAAGCGAAAGGCGATGGCTGGCAGGTGCATAAGTTGGACGAAATGGCAACCCCGCAGGGCGCGTTCTACACCCTGCAATGCTGGTACGGTTCCAGCGTGTTTGATACATCCCAGATGCACCGCCTGATTGAGCTGATTGTGCAGGAATGCCAACAGCAGGGCATTCCCACCATGACCCCGGAAGAAATCGCAAAACTGAAAGGACTGACAGACGATGCGCCGACCGACACGCAATGAATACGGCGTTCAGCTTGACCGAAACGGTTATGCGCCATCTATTATGCCAATCGATGGGTTTAAATGTTACAAATGCCAGCAATGGAAACCGACCGAGCGCCATGAAATCTTTTTTGGAAGCGGGAGCAAATACAATGGCCGCCGCGATAAAAGCAAGCAATACGGGCTTTGGGTTCCTCTGTGTGCAGATTGCCATAGAAACGCGCCTGACGCTGTACATAACTGTGCCGCTACGCGGCTGTGGCTTGAACAAGATGGCCAACGCCATGCAATGGCCTACTATCACTGGACGGTGTCTGACTTTCGCCGCCGCTTTTACAAAAACTATCTCGATATTACGGAGGACTAATCTATGAAAGACCCATCTTGGGAAGAGGATGAGCTTACAAACCTAAAGAAGTATTATAGCTCGTGCACAAATGAAGAACTTGTCAAGATGTTCCCGAACCGCACTCTCCTTGGAATTTGCAAAAAAGCCAGAAAAATAGGCTTAAAACGTTCTGCACATTCCATTAGCGCCAATCGTTCTGCTGGTCAACGTAAAAGGGATTTTAACCACGCCCCGAGATATACAGCAAAAGGCTACAAGATTATTTATGCCCCGGATTTTCACCGTGCTGACAAAAATGGGATGGTACTCGAACACATTTATATCTTTGAAAAGGAAACCGGGGTTGAAATTCCAAAAGGCTATTGCATCCATCACATTAATGGCAAAAAGGACGATAACCGAATCGAGAATTTGTGTATGCTGTCTACGTCTGCGCACACAATTCTTCACAACTCTGGTAAAAAATTCTCTGACGAAAGAAAAAGTAAGATTTCAAAGGCTGCTAAAGAACGTTTGAAAACAAGGTTAAATCACCCGCGTTACAAAAGCGTTGATTTATCAGAGATTGACAATCTTATAAAATCTGGAGTTACCGTAACTGAGGCCTGCAAAATGGCCGGCATCGATAAAACCACATATTATCACAAAAAGAAGGTAGAAAGTTATGCTTAATGTTGTTGCTATCATCGGAAGACTCGCCGCATCGCCGGAACTCAAAGCCACGAGCAGCGGCAAGTCCGTCTGTTCCTTCCGCATCGCCAACGATTCCGGCTATAAGGATGCCAGCGGCCAGAGCCAGACCAACTGGCTGGACGTTACTGCCTGGGGCAAAACCGCAGAGTTTGTCTGCAAATACTTCCCCAAAGGTGCGCTGATCGCCATTGATGGCCGCTTACAGACCCGCCAGTATCAGGACAAGAACGGCCAGGACCGCACAGCGACCGAAATCGTGGCCCAGAACGTGAATTTCTGTGGAAGTAAGGAAAGTACCAGCCCCGCCCCACAGAACGCCGCACAGCGCCCCGCAGCCCCATCACAGCGCACGCATGGCGAACCCGATGCAGACTACGCCCCGATTGACGATGACGAGGACGACCTTCCCTTTTAATTTTTGAAAGAAAGACAGGTGATGCACCGTGACACAATGTGACAGAATCCTTCGCCACTTAGAGAGCGGCGGCAGCTTGACCGCTGCACAGGCCATGCAGGAGTACGGAATCTACCGCCTTGCTTCCCGCATCAATGATCTGAAAAAGCGCGGCGTACCCATCCAAAAGCGAACGGCAAGCAGCAAAAACCGCTACGGCGAAAAAGTCAGCTATGCCGAGTATTACATGGAGTGTTGAAAAATGGCAAATGAGGGCTTCATCAAGCTGTACAGAAAAATGCTCGAATGGGGCTGGTATGATGACGGCCCAACAAAGGACGTGTTTATTCACCTGCTGCTGATTGCCAGCTATGAGGATAAAGCGTATCGCGGCATTGCTTTGGAGCGCGGTCAGGTCGTTGCGACTGTCTCAGAAATCAGCAAGCAGACCGGTTTATCACGCCAACAAATCCGCACTGCAATTTCCAAGCTAATTTCAACCAGTGAAGTAACCACATCAAAAGAGGGCAAATATACCGTATTTACGGTAAAAAACTACTCTGATTACCAAGTGGCCAACCAGAACAGCAACCAACAAGCAACCAACGAGCAACCACTTAGCAACCACTTCTCTAATACTAAGAAGGTAAGAAGTAAAGAATATACCCCCTATAATCCCCCACAGGGGGACGAGGGTGTGTCCGTTCCAAAGCGGTTTGTCCCCCCTACGCCGGAAGAAGTCAATACCTATTGCCGGGAACGAAACAACGGCATTGATGGCAGCGAGTTTTGCGACTTCTACACAAGCAAGGGCTGGAAGGTAGGCAAGAACCCAATGAAAAACTGGAAAGCAGCAGTACGCACCTGGGAGCGTTCCCGTAAGCAAAGCGCACCGCAGCCCAAAACAGAATCGGGGTGGTATTGATGATAGCAACACAAGCAACACCAGAACAATGCATTGTCGGCATCATGGCACTGGATTCTAAAACCATCCTGTACTGCATCGACCACTTGAGTGAGGATGATTTTGCCGACGGCGCTTGCAAGGCTGCCTTTGCTGAAATCCGCGACCTGTACACATCGCGCGGCTACTACAGCGAAGACGATGTTATTCTCTTGCGCAGCAAGGATACCGTGATGTACTGCGCAGAGATCATGCCGCCTATATCCGGCTACCGTAAATTCGTCAAAGCCGTCAAGGATAACGCCATACGCCGCAAAGCGGCGCTTCTGGGGCTTTCTTTGGCAGAGGACGGGAAAAGTATCGACCAGCTGCGCGAAACGTTTACAGAGCTTGCCAGCGTCCTTACAGATGATTCGGTGGATAACCGCTGCATGAGCATATCGGAAACGGCAGGACGTTGGCTAATGGACCAAAACGACAAGACAGACCGCAGCTTCAAAACTATGTTGGGACCGTTGGATAGAAAATGCTCTATCTTGCCCGGCCAGATGGTTGTTGTGGGCGGCAGGCCGTCTGCCGGTAAAACGGCACTGGGCTTGCAGATGGCCTTGCAATTTGCCAAAGCCGGCAAAAATGTCTGCTTTTTCAGCTACGAAACCGATCAGGTAGGCTTGTTCGATAAGCTGATGGCCTGCTGGGCGCTTATCCCGATGGATGAGATCGTATTCAAGCGCCGGCCAGCGCAGGATGCGCAGTACGCCAAAGCATGTGCAGCTGTCAGTCAGCTTCCGCTATGGCTTATAAACGCAGGCGGACAAAGCGTGGCATGGATTTCGGCAACAGCCGCCGCCAAACATGCCGATGTGGTGATTGTGGATTATTTGCAGCTGATTCCTTGCAAGGGCGTTAGCCGATACGAGACCGTCACAAACATCTCAATGCAGCTGCATACGATGGCGCAGACTACCGGGCGGCTTGTGGTTGCACTTGCACAGCTGAATCGCGGCGGAGATGAAAAACCATCCATGCACGATTTGAAGGAATCCGGCCAGATTGAGCAGGATGCCGATGCTGTTATCCTGCTTGGCAAGAAAGACAACTGTGATGAAAGCGGGCAGGTCATCGGCACAAAATACTGCTTCATCCTCGCAAAAAACAAGCGCGGAGAATGCGCAGAACTGCCCATCACATTTGACGGAACCTATCAACGGTTCAAAGAGGTTGCAGACTATGAGTGAGAAAGGATTTTTATTTAATTTTGCCTGCGTTGAGCTTTCACATGCGAAGAAAATGCGGGATGAAGCCAAAGAAAAGCTGCACGATGCAGATATGCTGGTAGAAGCCGCGAAAAAGCACCTGAAAGAGGCGCTTTGTGCCGATGAAACGCATTGAAATCATCACTTACTCCCGCTCTACCGGTGACATCCGCCACTCTCACAAGACCTACACCACCGCTGGCGCTGCCGAAAAGGAACTGAAAAAGGCGGGCTTTACCCAAAATCTCCGCCTGCCGGACATCTGGTACAGCGAGAAGTACTACGCGAAAGTAAAGGAGATTGTACCGTGATACAAAAATACATAATCTCCCTGCCCCCTATTACCAAGAAGAATTCACAGCAGATACTTACCAACCACCGCACCGGCAAGCCGTTCATCTCCCCCAGCAGGCAGTACAAGAAGTACGAACAGGCCGCCATGTGGTATCTCACCCCAAAGCCGAAAGCCCCGCTGGCGGGACGCTATCGCGTCGCCACGGTGTTCTACATGCCAACCCGCCGCCGCGTAGATCTGACGAACTTGCTCGAAGCCTGCCATGACACGCTTGTATCCGCCAAAATCCTTGCAGACGACAATAACACCATCATTGCCAGCGTAGACGGCTCCCGCGTGATGTACGACAAAGCCAATCCACGCACAGAAATTTTTATCGAGGAGATGCCGAACGATGAACAGCCCGTGTAAAGACTGCCCAGACCTCCATGCGCACTGCCACAGCGCTTGCAATCGCTACGGCGAGTATGCGGCCATGTTTGAGAAAATCCGCGCACAGCGGCTTGCAGATGCAGCAGCGGACGCGGCAGATGCAGAGCGCGGAATCAAAATCCGCCGAGATGTCAGAAAATACGGATTATACAAAACAGGAAAGAGTTGAAAGACGTGAAAGCAAGATTACACCCTACCCCGGCATTGCAGAAAGCCGTTGACGAATATGCCGAAGAAAAAATCAAGGACATTCAATCACGCGCCTATGAAGCGGTAATGAAAGAGCGCAACGACATTGCCACAAGGGCAACATATCTTTGCTTGCTGGCCTGTTATCAGGCAGGTTTATCCCGCCGGACATTGGTTAAAATCCAGAATTACATGACCGGTCCGGTGGCCGACAAATACAATGAGTACCGCAACGACCAGCTTGCAGACCTTTGGGCACAGGTAACACTACAGGGCATCGGCATTGATGCCAAAAAGACGGAGGAGCCGCTATGACAGTCTCTAAATTCTGCAAGAAATGCGGCAAGATGATGTGTGACGTGCAGCCCTGCAAGCGGTTCTGCGATACTTGCATAAAAGAAAAAGCGAGGCAAAAGGCAAAGCTGAACTACGAAAAGAAGAAAGCGCAGCAGCAAGGCGTTATTTCCGCCATGCAGGCAAAGAAGCCGGATAAAAAGGCAGTACTGAAACCCCGCATCAAATCCATTGAACAATGAGTAAGAGAAGCCGCCGCGCTGGACATCAGCTACGGCGAGTACGTCCAGCGCGGCTTAGATAAGGAGGATGCCAGATGAAACCGCAAGATTTTGTGAAAGAGTATAGCAGACTGTGTGACGCATACAGACTACCGCAGAAATCCGCGTGTAGAACAGATTGCCCGTTTATTAACATGAGATGCGCCTTTCCCGAAAATGTAAACATAAACCACCCAGAAAGATTTAAAAAAACGTACAACATCGTTGAAAAGTGGAGCGACACCCATCCCGTCAAGACCCGCCAGAGTGAGTTTTTGAAGATGTTCCCGAATGCAGTAATAGATGAAGATGATGGAATTTTGTGTATTCGCCCTTGCGACATTGATGAAAGCATTGGATGCACAAATGGAAAAGGCTGCGACGACTGCTACCGCAAATACTGGCTCGCGGAGGTAACCGACAATGACTGATATTACAACCTTACGCCCCGGCGAACACTTTATGTTCAAGAATTTTGAGTGGGTCTGCCTTGACCCAAACCACCCTGACGGCGGCGTGCTGGCTATTATGGCAAAACCGTGGGCAGAAGATGTAAAATTCTGCCCAAGTGATAAATTTGCCGATGAAAAAGGCAACTGGAATAACTACCGCACAAGTAATGTGCGTGGAATTCTATCTGATATGGCGAACGCTGTTTTCGAGAGAAAAAGTCTGCTGTTACACACAGTTGACCTTGTTGCAGACAACGGAGACCGCTCCTATGGTGCTGTGGCAGACCCCGTTTTCATCATCACCTGCGATGAGTACCGCAAGTACCGTGACTACATCCCGCACTACGGCAATTGGATTTGGACTGCCACACCGTTGTATTGCGGCGACAAGGCTTTCGCCACGGGCATCGCGGACTACGTTTGCTGTGTGTACACGAAGGGTCGTCTGAACATCAACGCTGCGGACCTCGGTCTTGCTGTCGCCCCGGCTTGTATTCTCGATCCGAAATCGCTCAATCTGCGCCAGAACATGGCATATGTAGAAGAGGTAGCAGAATGAGCACCATTTTAAGACATAAATATGTCACGACCAGAAAACCGCACATTTGTTTTGGCTGTGGTAGAAACATTTTGTCACCTGCAAGAATGGCATCGATGGCCTACGCAGACGGCGGAACTGCTGAGTCTTATTATTTGTGCAAGACTTGCGACGCAATCACTTCACGCATGGATAGCTATGACGAATACGGCTTTGGAGAATTACGCGAAGAAGCGTTAAAAATGGAAAGGGAGTCATACCAATGCGGCTGATTGATGCAGATGAATTAAAGAAACGCACCGTGAAGGTGGGTTTTCCCGACGCGCCGGAATGCGGCGAGTTTGATGCGGTTGTAGTTTACGAAATTGATATCATGCCAACCATCGACCCCGAATCCCTGCGATCTACGGCGCATGAGGTATCAGAATGACACAACTACAAGAAGCAATCCGCGATAAAATCACGAAATACAGCGATGCCTGCGGCATGTGTACGGACATAACAAAAGAGTGCGATGCGTGTGACGTTGAAGGTATACTTGAAGACCTGAATGAGTTGCAGAAATTGGCAGACAACCCGGACGCGATACGGCCTACAGCGCATTGGATAAAACGAGGATATGTTTGCGGAGAAAACGAATACGAGTGTTCCGCTTGTCACGAGACAGAGTGGAGAACAAGCGCAAGCCGTATGAAGTATTGTATGTTCTGCGGTGCAAGGATGGTGAACACAGATGAAAAACATTGTACTTGATGGAGATAGGATTGCTGAAGCTATCCAAAAGGCAAAAGATAAAATGATAAATGGAGAATATGACAACAATGATTTGATTTTGCGCGGCGATGCGTTAAAAGCAATCAGACAGAGGTGCATTAGCGAGCATTTGCCTTTTAAATCAAATACACCAGTTGGCGCGCGGGTTCTTGATGCTCTTGCTGCTGTATATCAGGTTAAACCATATAAAGAGGAGTATAAAACGATCGTTTGGCACGATGCACAGAATGACCCGCCCAAAGAAAACGGAGAATACCTGTGTTACTACGAATACTTCCGTTATGGCAACTACTACTGCATGTACCGTACAATTGATCGTGGACATTTTTTCAATGGTCAATGGGGCGGTGAGCCTACGCGTGGAACTAGCACAAAAGTCCTCAAATGGACAGAACTGCCGCTCCCCGAATCCACGGAGGTGACCCCATGACAAAACAGTAACTAGTTGATGAATACGCCCGCGAACATCTTTGCGCGACATGCGAGTGGAAGAATGGCAATATTTGCACGCTGCCGCGCTGCATGAAACTGGAAGAAAGGAGCAAGAATGAGAGAAAGACCGCTCAACCTAGATGAATATGGAATTTCAAAAGAAAGATACCTTGAATTAAAGCACTTTTGCAAAAGATACGCTGAAATGCGGTTGGAAATTGCTAGTGCAAGAGGGCTTGATGCTGTTTCAAATGACGGGTTGCCGCACGGAAACGGAAAGTCAGACCCAACAGCTAGAAAGGCGGACAGAGCGCTAAAGTTAAGCACAGATGTCCGAATCATTGAGGACGCGGCAAGAGAAGCAGACCCTTTAAACTGGTGTGCTCTGTTGAAAAACGTAACAGAGGGAACGGCTTACGAATACCAGCCTGTGTATTGCGGCAGACGGCAGTTTTACGAAAGCAGAAGAAAATTTTTCTGGCTTTTGGACAAGAAAAAAGGGTAACTGTGGGGACGTTGTCAAGTGGTAACATAGATATGCTGGATGATGTAGGAACGGGACAGCCTACGACATTGCTAAAACCTCTTTTCTTTACCATTTCAATTCTCCTATTCTCATAGCTGGCAGCCGGGAAAGACCGGCATTTTATATGCTGCATAGCCGACCAAACACCGGATTGTTATCCATACAAGATTTAGACAAGTATTTGGTAGGGGCGCCGCGCACGACGTGGCAAAGGTGCAAGACCTATGTGCAGTACCAAGGCCGATGATACGGGCAAAGGTAGCAGGGCCGGACGCGGCAATTGTGTTCCCCGTTAGGCAACCGCCATGCGCCTACTAACGGTGCGTACCATGTGGCGGGTTCTGAACAGGCTTATGCTGGTATGGCTTGCCAAAGAAACTTGCGAGGCAGAAAGCACGAGCCTTATTTTTTAGATGTTCCCGACATTTATGTCGGAGAGAAAGGACGGAGACCTATGCCGTATATTCCTGTCGGCGCTATCGTTGGCGCAATCCATATGCAGAACACGATTTCCAGACACCGCCGCGAGGAAGAGGAAGAAGCCAAGAAAAAAGAGGAAGGGCCAAAAAGCAAGCAGGATGTGACGCCTATGTATTTCAGGAAAAAGCCGGTTGTCATTGAAGCGTACCAGACGTGGGAAGAAATTGATATTTTTACGCTGGAAGGCGTTATGCACGCTGCCTCCGGTGACTGGATTATCACTGGTGCGAACGGTGAACAGTATCCGTGCAAGCCGGATATTTTTGAAAAGACATACGAGCCTGTAGAGTGAACAGATCGCGGCAAGCCTCTGGTGCACGCAACTTGCGAAAACGTGCAATTTCGTGGCAGGTTTTAAAATATAACGCGGTAATACGTTAAATATTAACTTGCCTATGACTTGCACACCGTGCAACACGCGCAACTGCCGCGCCTTATATGCCAATATAGCTTAACTGGTAAAGTCGGGCCTCATGACAGCATAGCTGCTGGTTTAGTTGTAGGTTCAAATCCTGCTGTTGGTGAAAGCACAGAACCGCGAATCGGTGCGCGGGTATAAATGCCGCCGGATGCCGCAAACCAGGGCTGGGTACAAATGAAGGAAATCAAAAAAGCGTGTGGACAGCAGGCACGTTAAATTCTGACTGTACAAAAGCGTTGCGGATTTGCTCACCGCAACGGGTGAGGTCGGCACAGCATAAACCGACAGGGCGGGAACGCGCTTTTCCTCCGGCGCAAAGGGGTTTTGGGGGATATAAGCCTACACAAATTGTGTGGGCTTTTTGTGTTGTAAAGCGAGGTGATAAAGTGGCATCAAGAAAAAATCCGGGGGGCGCACCACCCAAATACAGAAGTGTAAAGGCAATGCAAGAAAAGATTGATGCCTACTTTGAAGCCTGCAAAGGGAAGCCGTTCTTAGGCGATGACGGAGAACCGATGCGAAATAAAAACGGCTATATCATCTATGACGATAAAAAGCCGCCTACTGTGACAGGATTGGCGCTTGCACTTGGGTTCACATCAAGGCAAGCGCTTTTGAATTACCAAAACAAACCAGAGTTCGTTGACACGATTACGCGTGCAAAGGCTCAGTGCGAACAGTACGCCGAAGAAAGATTATACGACAAAGACGGCTCCGGCGGCGCACAGTTCAGTTTGCGGGCAAATTTTGGATGGGATGACAAACCGAAGCAAGAGAGCGCGGGAACGGTGAATATTATTTATGATGTGCCAAGAGAATAAACATATCAAGGATATTATTTCGCCAGCATTTTATAAGCCGTTCTGGGATATTGAAGATGGTAAAGTTCAAGAGTTTGTGGCAAAAGGCGGACGTGGCAGCACAAAGTCAAGCTTCATTGGCGTTGAAGTCATTTTGCAGCTGAGAGCACATCCGCAATGCCATGCAGCAGTGTTCCGCAAAATCGGCAACACACTGCGCACAAGCGTTTATGCGCAGATTGTCTGGGCAATCAATGAGCTTGGTTTGCACGATCGTTTTCGTTGCACGGTCTCCCCTATGGAATGCACCTATTTGCCAACTGGACAAAAGGTGCTTTTTTTCGGTATGGATGACCCCGGCAAGGTAAAGTCAATCAAAGTGCCGTTTGGTTATATTGGCATCTGCTGGTTTGAAGAACTAGACCAGTTTGACGGTGAAGAGCAAATCCGAAATGTGGAGCAGTCCTGCTTGCGCGGCGGTGACTGGTTCATTACGTTCAAGAGCTTCAACCCGCCTGCAATGGCGCGGAACTGGGCAAATGGGTACGCGCTGAAAGCCCGCAACGGAAAGCTGATACATCATTCCACCTATAAAACAACGCCCGCAGAATGGCTCGGAGAGCGGTTCCTGGCCGATGCTGAATACTTGGAGCGCACAAACGAAACAGCATACCGGCATGAGTATCTTGGCGAGGTTGTCGGCAGCGGCACGGCAGTATTTGAGAATCTGCGCATTGAGAAAATCACAGATGAACAGATTTCCAGCTTTGACCGTATCAAGCGCGGCGTGGACTGGGGCTGGTATCCAGATCCGTGGGCATACAATGCGATGCACTATGATGCAGCGCGGCGCACGCTATACATCTTTGACGAGCTAACGCGGCGCAGAACCAGCAACAGAGACACGGCGCAACTGCTTTTGGATAAAGGGCTGACACGTGAGGATAAAGTCTGCGCGGATAGCGCCGAGCCAAAATCCATTGCCGACTATAACAAGTACGGCGTGAAAACATTCCCTGCACGAAAAGGACCGAAATCGGTTCGCTATGGCACAAAGTGGATGCAAATGCTGGAAGCGATTGTTATTGACCCGGAACGATGCCCGGACACAGCAAAGGAATTTAGCGAGTACGAGTACGAGCGGGACAGCAAGACGGGGGAAGTGCTGGAAGGCTACCCGGATTTGAACAACCATCACATTGACGCAGTGCGTTATGGGATGGAAAGCACAGCGAACAAAGCCGGAGACAATACGGCAATGAAATATCAAAGCATTTACAGATAGGCGGTGAGGGAAAATCAGAACATATCAAGACTTTGTGGCGGTCGGTGAAGATGAACGTTCCCGCATGGGGTTTGTGTTTGACACCATCAACGATTTTAAAGGCCAGAAAAAGACGCGGGACATGCTGGACGCAAAGCTGTACTATTGGGGCGAAAATCCCACAATCAACCGCTATGAAAAAATGGTGTACGACCTTGAAGGAAAAGCACATCCCGATATGTACACAGCAAACCACAAGATTGCCAGCAAGTTTTTCGGATTTGTTGTAGACCAGGAAGTTTCTTACCTGTTGGGCAACGGCGTTGCGTTTAACAGTGAGGACACAAAAAAGGCACTTGGCGCTACGTTTGATGAAAATATTATGGATGCTGCCCGCCATGCGTTGATTGGTGGGCAGTCTTTCGTATTCTGGAATCTTGACCATATTCAGGTGTTTGCACCGGAGCAGTTTGTGCCGTTATACGATGAAGAGGACGGCGCACTAAAAGCCGGAATCCGGTTCTGGCAGATTGACCCGGACAAGCCGCTGCGGGCAACTCTGTACGAGATGGACGGTTACACTAACTACATCAAGCCGCGTAACGGTGAAGTGCGTAGTTTAAACGGGAAACTGCCATACAAGTTGAAAGTTCGGTACTCGGAGATTGACGGCACAGAAATATATGACGGAGAGAATTATCCCGGATTTCCCATTATCCCGCTGAAAAACGGTGAACAGGCACGCAGCGAACTGTGCGGCAGAAAAAACACCGTTGACGCGCTCGACCTTGCCAGCAGCAACATGGTCAACAACGTGGATGAAGGCAATCTTATCTATTGGGTATTGACGAACTGCGGCGGCATGGATGAAATTGACGATGCAAAGTTTGTGGAGCGGCTTAAAACTACCCACGTTGCCCATGCAGATGGTGATGAGGGCGCAAAAGCAACGCCGAAAAGCATTGAAGCGCCGTTTCAGGGCACGCAAGCCACAATTGACATGCTGACAAAAAAGCTGTACACGGATTTCCAAGCGTTTGACGCATCTGCCGTGAGCGCAGGAAACCAGACGGCAACGGCCATCAAGGCAAGCTATGTGCCGCTTGACCTGAAAACAGACAAATTTGAGAGCTGGGTTTCGCGCTGCATCAAGGGAGTTTTGGCAATTGCTGGGCTTGATGATGAACCAACTTACACGCGCAACCAGATTATCAATAAGCAGGAAGAAGCGCAGACCGTGCTTCTCGGCGCAGAATACTACGACGCTGAATACACAACTAGAAAACTTCTGACCATTAACGGCGATGCAGACCAGTACGATGAATTGATGAAGCGAAAGGCGGCAGAGGAGCTAGACCGCACGATTAACAATCCGCAGCCTAACGAACCGCAGAACCAGCCGGGAGAAGGACTGAACGGCGATGGCGAGACCTGATTACGCTCACAAAATGACAGATGCGCAGCTTGCCAAGCTGGAACAGCGCATCTCAAAGCTGTACAAAGAAGCTGCTGACGAACTGACCGACACGGTGAAAGCCTATTTTGAGCAGTTCGAGAAGCGTGATGCAGCGATGCAAGAAAAGCTGAAAAAAGGCGAAATCACCGAGCAGCAGTACAAGCAATGGCGGCTTGCGCAGATAGGGCGAGGCAAGCGTTTTACGGCGCTGCGGGACAAGGTGGCAGAAAGATACACTGATGCCAATGCAACGGCTGTGGCCTACGTCAATGACGCTACGCCGGGAATTTACAGCCTGAACCGCAATTATGCAGCTTACAAAATCGAGCAGGTTTCCGACAAAGCAGATTTTACGTTGTGGAATGAACAGACAGTGAAACGTCTGATTGTGGAACAGCCCGACTTGATGCCGTACTACCCGCCAAAGCGTGCATTGCAACGCGGCATTGACCTTAAATACGGCAAGCAGCAGATTACAGGCAGCGTGACAAGCTCCATCCTGCAAGGCAAAAGCATACCGAAAATTGCCAACGATTTACAAAGCCGTATGCAGGATATGAACCGCACAAGCGCTATCCGAACCGCTAGAACGGCGGTTACAGCAGCGCAGAACGCGGGAAGGCTAGATACTTACCGCGCCGCACAAGACATGGGCATAAAGCTGAAAAAGCAATGGCTGGCAACGCTGGATAACCGCACACGCCATGCGCACGCGATGCTGGACGGTCAGACAGTTGACAATGACAAGCCGTTTAAAGTAGACGGCTATGAGATTATGTTTCCCGGCGATGCAAGCGCACCGGGCTATTTGGTGTATAACTGCCGATGTACTCTAATTGCAGCGCTTGACGATGTGCCAAAAATCCCGAACCCGCTACGCCGCGCACGCGACCCGAAAACGGGAAAGAGCATACTTGTATCAGATATGACCTATGCGCAGTGGGAAAGCTGGAAGGAAGGAGCTGCGCAGAACTCTGGAAAGATTGAAAAATGAAAATCATCTTTGACGACCACAGCGACGAGGTGCTTTCAGCCCTTGAAGCTGCCCTTGCACGCGGGCTGGAAAAATGCGGGCTTGTGGCAGAGGGGTACGCTAAAAAGCTATGCCCCGTCGACACAGGCAACCTGCGCAACAGCATTACTCATACAGTAGCAGACAACGGCGAACGGGCTGCCTACGTGGGCACAAACAGTGAATACGGCGTGTATGTTGAGTGCGGTACTGGTATTTACTATCCAGGTGGCAGACAAACGCCGTGGGTGTACCAAGATGCAAAAGGCGATTGGCATTTGACGCACGGCCAACGGGCAAAGCCTTTTATCAAGCCTGCCGTTGCCGAGCACGGCGAACAGTACAAAAGAATCATCGAAGCAGAGCTGAAAGGCAAATAAGCCTCTCGGCTCTTTTTATTAGCATCTACCGCACTTGCGGCAGGTGCTATTTTTATACGCAAAAACAGCGAAGAACTGCTGTTTTGAATAAATGCTAATGCCGAAGGACCGGCACCGAAGAAAAGGAGCGAAAACATTGGCTATTACTCGTAAGCTGCTGAAAGGTATGGGGCTGACCGAAGAGCAGCAGGACACCATTATTGAAGCCCACACTGACACCGTAAACGGTTTGAAAGCGGACGTTGACCGCTATAAAGCCGATGCGGAAAAACTTCCCGGCGTTCAAAAGGAACTGGACGACCTGAAAGGCAAGGGTGACGACGGTTACAAAGAAAAGTATGAATCCGAGCA
>ERZ773228.602-NODE-602-length-42509-cov-5.165096_pt1 | contig 42509 bp, 38 predicted proteins | sample MGYA00580524_ERZ773228 | MGnify/ENA primary metagenome ERZ773228 (study PRJEB29015, sample SAMEA2737768) | human gut metagenome | biome: human gut; feature: human-associated habitat; material: faeces | place: China | collected 2012 ... | reverse complement strand
TGTGTAAACGTCTCCACTTCCGCTTTGGAAGCACTTTCTGCCCACTCTGATGCGATCTTTACGAAATCGCTAAGTGCTGCAAGGACATCTATGAGGGTTTTCATTTGTTTTCACTCCTTTGCATATTTTTGACGATAGGTCTGAGAACTAAATTCCGCTAATATTTGGCGAATCACTTCTGCTTGCCGAATATCTGCAAACAATAGCAATTGCTCCAAAGCAACAGATTGTTCTTCTGTAAGCATATTTTTATATGGATGATACCAATCTGCTACTCTAACACCGCCGCCATTCCCGGAACACGTCTCCAGAGGATAGTCCAATGCAAGTGCATGAATGTCATTGCGAACAGTATTACAACATACACACAATTCCTGTGCAAGAAGTGGAACTGTTGTTTGTCTGCGAGCAACTAAAATCTTCATGATTTCGGCACGCCGTTCATTCACACTCACATGGACACCCCCTTTCCTAATCGTCGAACTTACTCTATCATTCAAACTACCAGCCTTCTTGGTAGTTTGAAAAAAGTTCACAAAACATTTTCAATTTGTACAGGCATAAAAACACCGACAAGGTACAGAAAAAAATTCTGCACCTCATCGGATGTTCTCACTTTTTTACCAAACTGGTCAGCCACGGAGCAATGGGTCTTGCAATCATTCTTGCATTCAGATATGCCATTTCCAGTGTCAGACAAGTGCTGCCCAGATAATATCCGTTTCGTTCTGCCAAGGTCATGGCAAGGTTCGGTTTTTCCATATCTGTTAAGCAGATCGGCAGCAGAAACTGCAATTGATTCTGGTATCCCTGCGGTACTACCAGCCCTGGCTCAATTACTGCTTTTCGTCTGCCCAGTTCCACTGCTGTTTCCAGCAGCAATGGCAGATTCTTGAACCGAAGCAGTTTCTTCGGCAGCCGTTCCCGATTTTCCGGATCGCTGAGAATGTGTTCTGCATTTACCCGAATTGGCCATTCCGGATTGAAGTTTACACCATTTTGCATCATCGGGAAATATGGCTTTTTGGGCAGCGGCTCTACATATCGCAGCTTGGAAGAAACAGCATCACAGAAGCCGGTGAAATACCATTTCAATGTGGTGTCTTTCTTTTTATTTCGTTCAAAGCAGGCGTAGATTGCCTGATATTGTCTTGTGTACAGTCCTGTATGAAAGCAGGCACAGTTGTTTTCCACATGGAAATATTCCGTTTCTCCGGTGTTGTAATCGATGCTCAATTTCCGGAACATCATATGGAGATACCGTTCCAAAATCGGCGTATCTGTATTTTTACATTCGGTCTGGGGCTTTCGGAATCGCCATGCTTCCGACAACGCCATTTCTGCCAATTGTTCTAACTGCCCATACCAATCCGGCACATAGGCAAATTCAAATAAATCTGTTTCTATCATTTTATCACCTTACACTTAGAAAGTGCCTCCAGATACTTTGTTTGTATCTCTGCTTTCTGATCTTCACACACATATTGGTGCTCTGTGCCGTCTGAACAAATCTCAACCACAGTTGACAATGCACTGATATATGCATCGTAATACTGCAGCAGCTTTTCCTGTGCATCATGGTCCCCTTTGACAGCACGATACACCGTTTCATAATCCAGTTTCATGCTTTTGTGTCCTTTCGTAATAACTGCGAATATTTGCAAATGCGTTTTTCTTCCGTTCTGACACGGAGCGTCTGGAGATCCGCAATGTTTCGGAAATCTCGGAAATAGACATTCCATACCAGAATTCCAAAATAACCACTTCCTTTTGTTTGGGCGGCAACAGCAGCATTGCCTGATACAGCCATTCTGTTGCAACGACACAGCAGTATCCGTTTCCAGCATCGATGAAATGTTCGGATGGATAAACAGCATTTTCACCGTGTGTTTTCAAAATGTACTGTACGATATCTGTGTTGACCGACTCATTTTTCCTTCTTGTTTTTGCAGCAGCGGCGAAATTTCTGCTTGCATTTCTCATTACTGTTTTACTGAAGCTATCGAAAATCTCAAGCTTCAGCTGATCATCATCATGCGAGGGAGCAGACATTATTTTCCCTCCCTCCATATTCAGTTTTGAGAAGCCCTTTTTTGCCCTCCTGAAATTACTAAGACAATTGAGAGAAGCAAAATGGGAAGGTTTTAAATGTAAATTTTATATGAACAGGTAGGAGAAAGAAAAAAGCAGCATACAAAACCGGTCATTTCGCCGGATTGTATGCTGCTTGAGGACAAAAAAAAGGGGCAAGTCCAACAGTGTTAATGTTGAACTTGCCCCGAAAAATGAAAGGAATGGAGAATCATTAGAACGGACAATTTTCATGAAAAGATGCAAGCATACAGATGTGAAAGGGAAGTGCTGGAATCGATTCTGCGTGGAAAAGTTTATTTTAATGATAGGTTCCATCTGATGCTGCATCCTTCCGGCGTAAAAATACACCATAAGCGGATTTTAGGATGATTGGAACAGTTTCATCCAAATTGGAACAGCTATTTTGAGAAGCACAAATTCGCCTAGATGCTGCATCATTTCAAACCGGAAGGATACAGCATCTACATTTTGTAGATGCCGTATGCTTAATTGTATTGTTTTGAAATTTCCGGCTTTTACCGTTTGGAGTCCTCTTCCTGTTTTAACAAATTATAACGCATCTGGCAAAGGTCAAATACATTCAAAGTTTGATCTCCATTGAAATCTGCCGCTTTCCAGTCTGCAAGCTGTGTGTCTGGAACAGACAACAGCCATTTTTGCAGCAGTACAACATCAGAAATTGTAAATGCACCGTCTGCATTAACATCCCCAATGATTCGCTCCTGATACTGAATAGTGGCTCCTGTTAGCTTTTCATTCAGCAGACCAATGGTAATCTGATTCCACTCTTCTTCCGTTCCGTTATAGGAAACTGCACGCAGATTTTTGCAGTTATAAAATGCGGAATCTCCCACCTTAATCAGGGAATTCGGAATTGTAAGGGTCTCCAGATAAGGATTCTCGGAAAAAGCATACATTGCAACAGATGTAACACCGCTTGGAATGATATATGCAGCATCTGTCTTTGCTGCCGGATAGATTATGAGTGTATCTTGCTTCTTGGAATACAGAACTCCATTTAGACTAGAAAAATTGGGATTATCTTTCGCAACCTGAATCTCCTGCAATGCACTGCAAGAGCCAAACGCATTTTTATCAATTTTTGCAACTCCAGTTGAAAGTTTCACAGACTTCAAAGAAGTACAGCCCAAAAACGCCATTTCACCAATGGAAGTTACTGTATTTGGGATTTCAATAGATGTAATTGCAGAGAGATAAAATGCTCCGACAGAAATTGCAGTAACTGGAAGTCCTTCGATCTCAGAGGGAATTACAACATCAGAAATGGAATTGTCAAAGCCGGTGATCTCAATTGAATCTCCATGGTTGACATAGGTGAATGCCGATGTAGCTGTTGCAATACCAGTAGATACTTGATCAGGGTCTTTGACAGCAATGTCCAGATAACACGTCACATCAGAAAATCCACCGACGCCCTCACACTGATAGGCATACCAATGCTTTTCCGCATCATAGTTCACAGAGTTTTCTTTTACATATCCCTCTGCAATCAGCTGATCAAACAGTGCGTCCGCCATTTGCTTTCGGGTTTCCTGATCTGCATTCTGAAATGCTGTATCGCTGGACAGTACACCTACCTTTTGTGCGATTTCTGCCATTCTTTCAGCGTCAGCATCTGATACCGCATCATAAATTACAACAGAAAAGGTTTTTGTGGTAGAAACTGTTCCATCAGCATCTGTCAGGCGAGCATAATAAGAATAAGAACCAACTGCCGCATTCTCAAACGACAGCACAGCAGACCAAGTTCTGTCATTTTCCAGGTCATCTCCGCTAACGTCGAAGTTGCCGTCATCCAGCATTTTTGCGACTACTTCGTTTGTTTTGGCATCAACCAGTTCTACATCGCTTCCGGAATACTTTAAGCAAGTAGCCGTAAAGACCACCTTTTTATCGGTTTCATCCTCCATAAACTCTGCGTTTCCAGTATGCTGATTTAACCGCAATGTAAAAGAAGGATACTCCGCTGCACAAATTTGCTCCGCACCGACAAAAAAGCAGGTGCCGCTCATCATTGCAGCAGTGAGCAGACTCAGAACTCTTTTTTTCATATAAGAAGCTCCTTTCTTATGCAACTAAAACATTATCAATAAGAACAGCGGAATTATATGTGTTATCACCGACATTATTTACATTGAACTCTAATTTAATTGCTTTTCCAGCATACTGTTCCACATCAATTGTTACTGTTTTCCATTGAGTTTCATACATGGTATTATCACCACCATAAAAATTAGTGATATTTGTTCGATGCCATGTTGAAGTATTTGTGGATTCTCTCAAAACAGTACTTGTTGACGTTCCAGCATAAATATTTGTTAAAAATTCATCGTCATATTCATCGCCAACCCATTCCATCGGTTCTTCAGAAATAAAGTTATAACTAAAGGTGAGAGTGGTAGCATTTTCGGGGATATGAAAAACTTGACTCACCTGACTAGAATTATAGTCACTTTTAGAGCCAATTCCAGTTGACATGAACAACAAATTGTTATCATGCACATAGCTTCCTAAAGAGTCTAGGATACGAACATCGCCAGAATAGTTCCAATATCTAGGAGAAGAATCATTCGACTCAAAATCACCATTTTTTACAGTAGCATTTGCCCAACTCTTATTAATATTTCCTGCTATTACTGGAATTTCTGTATAATTTGATTTGTTTTTAGTATTCGCATAATTAAATGCTTCTCCAGTAGTATGTCCATATATCATCTGCTGTGTAAAGTCTGTAAGCATATCATTTCCGTATCCTGCGTGCAATTCATTACAAAAACCAACTACAGTTTCAGCACCTACAGAATGAAGTGAATCATACATGTTGTATCCTATGATATCATTCTCGCCAAATATATCGCAGCTATAGAAGAAAAACAGTGTGTCATTCAATTCGTTTTCTTCATAGTATCTTTCAAAAAAGCTGTGTACAACACAAAAACTTTCTCCATATGGCACGATTCTTCCGCTTCTCAAATCTTTTTTATATCTCTTATAATTTTCATTATTGCCTGGATCACTTACAGCAATAAGAGGATTATTATTATTGTCAGCACCATGTGCAGCAATTACAACATAATCATAACTTGAAAGATTTTTTAATTCTTCAATACTAGTCGTATCACTGCCATCAGAATGATCAGCAGTTATGGTCGTATTCAAGCCTTCTTTAGACCACTTTTCTGCATAACTTTTAAAAAGAGAATATGAAAAATTACTATTTTTTCTGTCATATACATTAAGGTCATATATAATTTTTGCTGTACCCAGATATGAGTTATTTTCATTATTTGTAGACTCATCTAATTCAGTAGACTTATCATTCTCATTACTCAAAGATGAAGCCATTCCAACCGTCTCTGAATATTCTTCATTTATTACTTCAAAAAATCCAGTTATTTTGCAATTGTACATAAAAGAATACAAATTGGAATTCTTATCAAAAGTTATGCTAGAAGACACAATCAAAGAATGCGGATATTCCTCAGTTCCTGTTTCTGAAAGTTGCTTCAAAAGGTTTTTAATAGCATCCACTCTTTCTTCGAAAGTTAAATTTTTATACTCATCACTTTCAGAAAAAGTTTCCAATGCATTATTTACAGCAATCATTTCATCGATACTTTCATCTGAAATGTCTTCATACACATCAATTATAAAATCAGAAGATTTATTAGCCCCATCTTCAGCATAGAAACTCAGTTGTGCCTCTACTGCATTGTCCACAGTGACAACACAAGAAAATACGCCATCGTTTTCAAGGTCATCTCCATGATTTTCATAATCCCCATCATCGTACATAGTAGCTAAAACAATGCCGTTAGAAGCATCTACTAAATTAATTTCATGCACATCATCATATGCAGGTTTTGCATAGAAATATACCTTTCCATCATCCGTTGTCAAAAGGTCTTTTGTACTGGCTGAAAGTTTAATGTTTTCAATCGAAGTAGAAGAGCCCATCTTAGAAGTATCTTCCTTCACCTCAGTCAATGAGTAAGAACTAATTTCCGGTTCTCCAGACTTAACACCAATAAAACCAAGCGAAACGCTTGAATTTGCAGCGATTGTAGAAGTATAGGTTCCTTTAAGTAAATATTGATATTCATCCAATTCTGTTACCGTTGCTGCCCAGCTGTTTGAGATTTCTGTAATCGTAAAATTGGTATCAATGGACAACTCCCAAGCTTCAATCGGCTTATCGGTGTGGTTGGTTATTACAATGGAACCATTAAATGAATCTCCCCATGACTCTCCTACAGATAGGGAAACATCATAACCTTCTGTTTTTTCTACTCTTGTCTGACAAAGAGCATAATAATCCGGAATCTCCGTGCAATCATTTACAGCATAGGTAAATGTAACCGCTGAACTAGGAGCAATATCTGCATTGTATCCATTGTTCTTGAAATACATTTTTCCGTTTTCCGCTGTCATTTCAGTAGCATTTGTTACATATTGAATATTTCCATTTGGTTCAAAATAGAGCATCCAATCTTCAATCGTTTCATCTCCAGTATTCGTAAGTGTCAATGATACCACTTCAGTATTTCCATACGAATTTGTTACAGAATATGAAACCGAAAAATCATCATATTCAAAATTAGCAGTTTTATTTTCTTCTGCCGCTGATACAGCAAATACACAACTCTGCATCATTAAAGCAAAAGAAATAAAGCCCGCAGCAATCTTTTTTCTATTCACTTTACATACCCCTTACTCTGCATTTTCGGAATTTGCTATATATCTGTTCAGACTAATTGCATCTTCCAAATCAACTTTATCATCGAGATTAAAATTCATTGCTGCAATATTCATCAAAGAACTTGTGTCATCTGTACCACTGTTATAAGAAAACTCCAATGACAAGTGTACTAAAAATTTCATCAAGTAAGTAGAATCTGCTTCATTTACAATTCCATTATGGTCAATATCACCCAAAGCAAATGTATGCATCTTAAATCCGCCAATATGAGATGTATCTACCATCGAAATAGAATTACGCAAATCACTCTCACTAAATGTGTTAATGCCTGTTCCCACCTTTACCAAACACATGATATCTGTGCCGGTATAAGTGCCATCTGTGATTAACTTATACGTCAATGATAAGTCAGAATCCTCATAGATGGGAAGAAGCTTTGAAATATTTGTATCATTATTGAGAAAATACAACACTTCATTATCATAATAGGAGTATTTTTCATGGAACAAAAAGTCCAGACAACCCCTTACATTTCTATCCACATTTGTGTTAATAACAGCAATGTAATGATCAGTGGAGGCCAAATTTGTTTCACTGTAGAATGGTGCGTCAATATGAATTTCTTCATCAGCACTATCCTCTAAATCATACATTGCAATTCCACTATTTTCACTTTCCCTTGCGATGATAGCAAGTCCTTTTTCGTATGTCTTCATCAAATCCTTAGATTCTTCTAAAGACAGTCCATTGTCAACCAAATACTGGGCAACTTGCTTAGTCTCAGCATCTGAAAAGGATGATACAAACTCTTCTTTTTGAACAGCATCATATTCTGCAGCATATGCTGGAAAGCTAACTGCTGTTAATTGAAAGAGTAAAGCAGCTGCAACAGCGGATCCGGCAAATACTTTTCTTTTCATAAACACTCTCCATTCTTTTTATTTTTTACTGCACCAACTATCATAACTGTAGCAAGACATACAAATGATAATGAAAAACACATAATAAACCGCTTTGGCATAATCATTGATAAAAGAAGTTGAATTATAATTTCAGCAACCAAAATAATACGTGATCTTTTTCGATAGACAACATATTCTATCTCATCCAATTTCTTATGTTCTGCTTCAACTGGTGCAAGCAAAAAAATAATGATTCCACTCAAAAAACTCAGACAACTGCAAATTAAATTTCCAAGTGGGAAAAATTTAATTACCAAAAGAACTGCAATTATCATAAAAGACGAATATACATAACACCGATTTGCCGTTTTTGCATGAATTCCACCTGCAAAACTACGAAGTGGAATATATACTGCCAGAAACAGAAAACTCTCAAGTACCATCCGAAATACCAGTCCAATAACAAATGTTGTTACAACATTTAAAGCAATTGATAAGCCCTGTTGTACTCCAAAGCGATATAATTCCTTTTCTTCTGGTGGAATCACTTTTTTTTCGGTAAATCGATCTGCGATACGATTAGAAATTCGATAAAACATTAGAACTTACGCAGCTTTTTTGCCTGTTCCGGCATATCTTCCTGGTACAATGTATAAATACAGGTAGAATTTGCTGTAACAATTGTGAAAGCAAGTGCAAGAGATGCGAGCATGCCACAGTACTTTGAAAAGAATTTCCGCATAAAAAAGACCTCCCTTCACAGATTATCTTTTCGGCATTGTTATTATACCATAAAAAAAGTACCTGTGCGAGAAGTCTACGAAACTTACAGTGTTTTCGACGAAACTTACAGTTTTTCATATTTTGTCTTTATTTATCAACTGCATTTTCTTACAAATACAGAGCCACCTCAGCATCAAAATAGACATCGTTATGGTGGAGTTGACAGATTCCATGATATTTTTCAGCTGCCGATTCTACATTTTTCAATCCATATCCATGTGATTCTGTATCTTCTTTTGTTGTTACGATTTCGCCATTTTCATAATGCACCTTTCCTGGATAGGTGTTTTTTACAGCAATAAAGAGCATGCCCTTTCGATAAGTCATCGCGATTTTCAACTCACGTTTTCCGTCTGTTTTTTGAAGTGCCTGTACTGCATTGTCCAGCAGATTTGTCAAAATTGTGGAAAGGTCTACAATTTCTATGGGAAGTTCTGTTGGTATAACAATGTCTACGGTTACAGCAACATTCCAATCAGAAATAGATCTTAACTTGTAATTGATAATGCTGTCTACCACAATATTTCCTGAAGTAGAGTACAGTACAGACTTTTTTTCTTCTTTCTGTATCAACTCTTGTAGATATTGTGAAGCCTCGTTGGTTTTGCGACCTTCAAGAAAAGCTTCTACAATAGAAAAATGATTGGAAATGTCATGGTGAAATCTTCTGGTATCTTCCACTGCATTCTGCATCAGCTGACACTGGTTCTGGTAGTAATTTTTTTCTTGCTCTGCTGCTGTTGCTTTTGCAGCTCGTGCATATGCAATTGACAGTGATTCATACAGAAAAAATACTACGATATTGATGATAAATAAGAGAATCATGGAAACTGTGACCGATTGTGCTGTCACTCCAGAAACAGTCGTAAACAGCAATTCTATGCCAATTGTCAGAATTGGTATGCACGGAGAAACAAACATTGTCCATATTGGAAGAATCTTTTGCTCATTTCTGTGATGCGAAAAATATCCTAATAGCAACACAATCCAAAAGATTACCATACGAGATAAAAAGATTCCGATCTCATTTTCATATTCATATCTTTGAAGTGGTTCTATATAGGCATTTTTTGTAACCACAGATACAATTAATTCCACGGCAAATCCTAAAACAATATATTCTAATATTGCAAGCAAGCGTTTTGGAAAAGTGGTATTATAGCATAATGAGATAGAAAAAAGTGAGATTATCGTGAAAATCAGATTCAAAAAAGGAATGTTTGCAACGAAATGAATCCCAATTGTCAATACAAAATATAATGCATAAACGCTAATTGTAATTACCTTGTTTCGTATCTGTGTTCCAAAAAGCGATTGAAAAAAATAATAAATAATATAGATGGAAAATAATTCCGAACAAGCGTATACAATATCGTAGTTGGATAAACTCATACGGACTCCTTTCGATTGATAGCAAATTGTTCTGCTCTGATCTCTTTTCGTTTTGACTGTGCGATTGGCAGTTCAATTCCTGTAGATAGATATACCTTATCATAGGCATATTTACGCACATATAGGTGATGAACCAGATATGTTTTGTGAATACGTAAAAATTGAAAAGAATCTAACTGCTTTTGCACATGATCCAGCAAGCCATAAAAACTGTCTTTATGATATTCATTCTGAGTGTAATAGTGTATGATGATCTGGTGGTCCTCACTCTCAAAATAAATAATATCTTTAATCGGTATTTTCACAATGTCATGTCCTGTTTTGTATGTAAATGCGTCGGCTTGTAAGTGCAACCGATGAATCAAGCGTTCAAATACCTTTTCGATTTTTTCTTTGTTGATCGGTTTATGCACAAAATAAAGTGGGTCATATTCAAAAATTTCAATGGCATACTCCTTATTTCCTGAGATATACGCAATTTGTGTGGCATCATTTTTTAAGTTGTCTCGAATCATTTTACTAACATCAATACCAGTAAATTCAGGCATTTCAATATCCAGAAAAATCAAATCGTAGAATTCACCGTTTTGTAGATGCTCACATAGTTCTTTCCCGCTGTAATAGATATCGATATCAATTGCAATGCCTTTATTGGTTGTAATTTCAATCAAAATCGTTTCGAGTTGTGTTCCTATTTCGACAGCATCATCTATAATTGCAATTCGAATCATGTAATCACCCCTTTGCTTCCATAATACCATAAAAAATCTTAAAAAGCAAGGGGACTAAAAGCTTTTCAATCAGAAATTCTAAAATAAAAACATATTTTTTATTTTGTCGAATCCAAACTTTATCAAAAATATACTACTTATAATATTATATACAAAAACGACCTGTTAGAAACACTTTCATAGCAGATCATTTTTATAAGATTAATTCAATTATTTGTTTATTCGATACGAAGATTTTCAATTATAACTTTTCTTTCACCGCTAAAGTTTTTCCTATGAAACACAAATTTCAATTCAGAAACATCTTTCCAAAACATAAAAGTACTTTGGAATTGAGCAAGCGGAATTTTGAATTCTCTCAAATCCTCATTTAAATAAATCTCGTAGGAAACGTCAATGCCATTAAGGCAAATTTCAATGTCCAAAAAAGTTATTCCTTCAGATATATAAGCTTCAAAGCACAAGTTTCTATCATTTGCAATATAATTTGTAAAATTTCGTTTTTCAGCAAATACAACAATGCTACATAATTTACTTTCTGTTTTTTCAAAATTTATTATAGCAGTTATTTTTTCTTGATTAGATTCCTTTTTAATGATCTTACAACCATCATTCTCCAAATCATCAATACAATAACTTCTTGCAAAAGCCATATTAAATTTTCGATTATTTTCTAAAGTCAAATTCAAAAACTCATCTCTAGCATTCTCCCAATGCGTCTGATTAGGATGAATACCAAATTTGTCATTTAATATCTTAAGAAACTCATTAAAAGCTGCTTTTGTCATGTTATCACAAGTTCCTAGTTTTATTCCAACTTTATTTCTTTCTACAACGCCTTGTACATCATTAAAATCAAATCCTGGAAGCAAAATACTTAAACTATCTGCCTTCCGTAACCAAACAGCTCCCATTTCATTTAGACATACAGGGCTTGCGTAATAATTATCAGATAAAAAGTAAATCGCATATATATTTTCATCAGAAATCAGCTGATTTAGATATGCATAAATATCATTTCCTATTGCAATTTTTGTTTCTGGTACAGAAGAACAAACAATATCTTTCTCTGTAAGTCCAATTTTGTACATAAACGAAACAAATGCATTAACGACTTTCTCATCTTTAGAAGAATGACTTAAAAATAATTTGTAACTCATTTTTTCTCTCCCTTTATGGAAAATTTAGCATCTAATATAAGTATACAGCATCTTTTCGTAAATAGCAATACTATTTTCGAATTTTTCGATAATTTAAGCTGCATTAATCTGTTGTGTTTCTATCAAAATATTGCTTTTAACAAAAAAACGATAGCCTCGACCTACCGTTTTATTTTACCCTATCGTTTTTTTGTTGTTTCAGAAATGCAAACAGCCTGCCAGGAAAACGCTCCCCAGCAGGCTATTTTTGCTTGGTAAAGCCGAAAAAATCACGCATTTTCGGCGTTTTTCCAAAAAGAAAGCACTGCACAATTGTATCATTTGTGCAGTGCGGTTATGGTTGCGGGAGCCAGATTTGAACTGACGACCTTCGGGTTATGAGATTTATAAAACACTGCTTTTCGTTCTTTTTCATAACGAAAAACAAGGAAAAACAGTGCTTTTTCATGCCATTTCTTTGATATATATAGTCATTCATAAAGTTTCATAATCTCATAAGGGTATGCGTAAGGGTGTGAAATTACGAACTTTTTTTGTACATACATCATGAATTTTGCAACAAGAAAAGACAATAATAATCTACCCCATTATCACACCACAGCCTCAACAACCGTCTTTCCATTCACTTGAATCGTCTTCATCCCAGGCTGCTTGTTCTTGTTGAAGTTAAAACTCAACAGATAGCCCTTGTCAAGATGATAGTAATCTAAATACTCAGCAATCTGTTTTTCACCCTCAGTGTTGTATTCCTCGCCACGCCAGATTTTCAGTTCTACGATATACTGTTTTCCCAGATAGTCCACAATGACATCTGTTCGCTTCTGGTCACGAGTTTGAGCCTCAATATAATAATTGCCAGTGCCGTTGATAATCGGCCGCAGGTACAGCAAAAACAGCTTTCTGCCATCCTCTTCTTTGAACTTATCTGGTTGACTGCCATAGATGTCGTTGAAGTGGCGGATAAACTTCTCCAGAATCTTTTCCATATTCAACTGACCATCTTGAATAAACTGATTTTTGTCTTTAAAACCCTCAGAGAAAATCGGACTGTCCGTCGATATTGAGGAGATAAACCAATCATAGATGACAGTTTCAAAAATGCGGTTGGCAATTACAATGCAGCCATCTTGATTTTTCACAAACCCATACATGACTGCACTTTGAATCGTTGCATCATAGGCACTAAACAAATACTTTTCGCCCTGGAATAATAAGCGATACAGCAAATTGCACAGCTGCTGATCATCTTCCAGTTTGTTGATCAGCGACTCTATCAGAGGATTTTTCTCTTTGACAAGATATTTGACAGCATTTTCAAAGGAAGGATCATCCCAACTCCCACTTTTATCCATACACTTGCAAATCATCGAAACCAGCACCGGATAACCAGAAGTATAATCGTAAATCAGTTGGGACAGCTTTGGAATATCCATACCAGTATGGTGGTCATTCTCGTATTCTGTGAGCATTCCGGCAATATCATGCACGTTAAAACTCATATCGATCTCAAAGGCAGAGGCTATATTCCACGGGCTGTTGTGCTTATGCTCTGCATCTGGTCGGATTTTCTGACGAAGATTTCGAATGTCATGAACACCTGCCAGAATGACGGATTGGAAGGTTGGACGTTTGTTGCGAATCAGATAATATCCTCTGAGCTGCGACAAAAAGTCCAGAAACACCTGATTATTGCTGGCACTGTCTACCTCATCGATCATCAGCACAATCTTCTTATCATTCAATTTGCAGACAACACTAAGCTTACGGAACAACTCCACCAAATTTGTAACAGAAGTCAGCTCTCTCTTCGCAATTTCCATCAATGCAGTTTCGTCAGAAAACATCGCAGTTTCCACAAAAGCGTCAATGAAAGCATTGGAAAAAGTTTTTTCATTCTCAAACGTTGCAACACTCATCTGTGCCTGAAAATCCATAGAAATTACTGTATAGTCATTTCGCAGATAGCTTTGCAATGCATCCAAAAGTGTAGTTTTCCCATACTGCCGTCCTCGATTGATACAGAAGTACTGCCCCTTATCCACCATATCTTTGATTCGTGCAAGGCGGCTGTCCAGATTGACCATGTAATGCTCCTGCGGATTACAGCATCCGGTGATGTTGAAATATCGTTCCATATTTTTCACCTCTTGTTCGTGTGTAGATTTTTGTTACTTCTATTATACCATATCGCCAGAGCAATTACAACAATAATATGATACGTTTGCTTGTATAGGCACAACATTTTCTGTGATGACAGATCACAATGTTTTATCACTGCTCTCATCATTTTCTTGCGGACACCTGAGATAATTTCAAAACGAATAAAAATCATATTTTAAGGGACAAAGATTGCACCTGCCTCCCGGAATGCAAGTGCGATCTCATAATTATTGGTGGGATCGTACACCGTTTCACTCTGCTCGCCCAACGTAATATCCCGATAGTAGAAATCTCTCAGATTATTGCTATTCTTGACATTTGTCATTCGAATATACCGATTTTCCGGATTCACTGTAGTAAACGCCACAAATCCACGGTCTATGGTTTCCAGCGGTCGAAGATTATGTGAAGTAAAGATCAGTTGTCCCTTTCCCTTTTCCGAAATAATCCGGAGCAGTTCACCCAGCAGATATTCAAAAATGCCTGCATCCAGTTCATCAATTGCAACGGTAATTGACGGCTGGTTATAGACGACGATCAGCAATTGCAAAACAGAAATAATCTTTTTAATTCCCTCCGATTCAAAACGAAGTGGGATTGCCTTCTTGTTTTTCAAAGAAACCAGCTGAATTCGATTCGCTTTTGCACCACTTTCTAACAGCTGCTCCCCAAGATTCACAACGCCAATTGTCAAGCCTGGAACCAATTGTTCCAGAACGATATTCATATTGGCAATTACTTTTTGCAGAAGTTCCAATACCTGCGACGGAATTGTACCAGCATCCCACAACGGAATGGGAACTTCACCAAAAGCTCCGATCTGGTCATCATGGTATTTCAACGCCAACGGCAGATTACTCAGACTGATCATCGCTGTATTTTTGGTATCAATGACAAACAGTTCCGATTTTCCGTATTCAGATAAACGGTCTATCAAAAATGTCAGATGCTTCTCTTTGCAGTTTTCATGAAAGATTTTGCGGCACTCTTTGGAGAATATAAAGGAACGACCAGTCTGCTCAGCCATTCTTTTGGCAACCAATAGATCCGTGGCAACTGCTTTATTTCCGCCTGTGAAAATATCATATTTCACTTTTGGAAGAAAGGCAGTTTCTTTTGCATTGGTATCAATGATTTTCTGCAGCCGCTGGCTTTGTGCTGCATCCTGGTAAGCTGTGCTCAGTACCTCATCAAATACCACCAAACGAAATGTGTCTTTGGGCTGCATTTCGGTTATCTCATCCGGTGACAAGGATTCTTTGCGAAGCTTAAACTGATAGACCACATCATATTTCACTTGTTCTTTTGCATTCTCCATTGTCAGCTTATACTGTATTTGTGCATAGTCTGCATCAATATGAATGCAAGCTCCATAAGATGCCGGCACAGAACGTCCGCTCAAGACATATTTCAAAATGTCGATCACATCGATCAAAGCTGTCTTTCCGGAACCGTTCTGCCCATAAAGTCCGAGCACACTTGCTTTGTACGATTTGTGTGTATTTTTGAATCCAATGATTCCGTGTACTACATTCTTGAAATTCCGAATCTCAACTTGTTCTATCCTAACAATTGCTCCATTCATCGTGATGCCTCCTATCCTGTGTTATTTATTATACCACATTGATATGAAATAGTCAATGTGAATTTGTGATTCTGCATTTTTTGTATCGATTTTTGAATTAGCCCATCAGTCTAGAAAAGTTGATTTATAGTATTTGCACTGTTTCTATTGAAAGTATTTTGATTTCAAGTTTTTCTTTTGCAGCATTTTATGAGAGGCATTCAATATAAAAGCGTCAAAAATCTATCCGCATAAAATTTAAGACCTCCAATGTTTATCATTTTACCTTATCCGAAATTTTACACTTACGCCAAATCACATGAAATCAAAATATATTCCATCCTGTTCAAGTGGATTCAGTTCCATATCATCACTCGTTTTCTCTACAATCTGAATCGTTAACATTCCATCAGAATCCGAATTTTTCAAACCTCTTTGATGCTTGAAATAAACCAGATAAGTATTGAGAATCTCATTTTGATCGGTATTGTATTCTTTCCACAAGTCATAAGTAGATACTTCATAATACCCTTCTGTAATCGTATAATCTTCCGTATTCTGAACAGATACTTTGATTTCATCACAGGTTTTCATATAACCCTGAAACCAATTTGTAAGTTTTTCCGCCTGTGCCTCCAGATTTACAGATCCTTTCACTGCAGGAGTAAATGTCTTTGTCAATTTTGCTGTATCATAAGATCCAATGAATTGCAAAATGCTATAAATATAGTCAGAAGAATTTAATTGCGACATTGTTTTATCAATTGCAAAAGCACCACATTCCGGCATACTTTCCCAAAAAAAATCTTCATAACACGCTATGACATCTTCGTATAATACAAATTTATAAATACCATTTAGACTATCATTTGAATCCGCTTGCTTTAGCGTTACATAAGCTGTGTATGTGCTTTGATCTGTTGTAATATGAAAGCATCCATGTAATATACAGGTTGATCCATCTGAACTGTATTCATTCTCTGTATGACCAATATTAAAATCATACGTAACCATTTTGCCTTGATAAAAGTCCAATATGAATTCAATCTCGGTCAGCAATTCCGCTGCTTTTTCTTTTCTTGCTTCCTCAGAAAATAACTCATGAAATGAAACGGCATCTTTATTTTCTATTGCCGCAATTGACTTTTCAAAATAGTCACTCATAATTTGATCGTTACCGTTTGTTGGTGCAAGTATTTGATTACTAAACGGCATTGTGCAGCCTCCAAATAAAAGGAAACACAAAACAACAGCAAAAAGTAAAGGAATCCCACTTCGAATACGCATATATTCTTCCTTTCGTAATCACCATATCAATCCATAAATCGAGGTTACATACTTTCCATTCACCTGAATGTTTTTCATCCCGGAATATGAAGGCAGCAGTTCATTTGTTTCACCTCGTGTTCGTTCTTGTATCTCTGTTATTTTATTTTCCAGTACCCACGCTTTGTGGAACCGCAATGTTCGATCAACCCGTTCTTCTTCATCTTCTTAACATGATACCTAGCGGAATCATTGGTTATTGCAAGGCTCTCAGATATTTTAGCGATTGTAATCTGGGGATTTTCTTTTATTAGTTTAAGAATTCTGTCCTGAATTGCGTTGCGATTTTCTTTGGTCTTTTCTTGGGCTTTTTCTTTTGCCTTTTCTTGAGTGTCTCCGTTTCCTACTTCAACATCCGCCACCACACCATAATTCATATTCCACATTGTTAAAAAGAAGCAATCATATTCCGATGTAAAAACAGGCTTTTTCCCCTCTGTATAGTTCGGAAGTGTTTTATAAGCGGAGAGGATTTTTTTGAACCCGCTGCCACGCCGATCCATGTATTTCAAGCGATTGAAAACATCAGCAATCACAGGGTTTCTTCCGAAGAAAAACACACGATTTCATTACGCGGCTCACGAATGGTAGATTTCTACAAATGAATCATTATTTATCCTGTCAAGGCAGGGTATCATTCTTTCAACCATTCAACTTTCTTGTGATTGTAATACATTTCACATTCCTCCTTTTCTATAAATGAAAAAGAGCTGTCCCATCATCGCCACTTAAATTCGTGACAATATACAAAACAGTCTTTGTAATTTTATAAACATTTCCTAGTGAAAGCCAACGAAAAACATCCACGATTTTACATGAAAATTCCCGTTCTCCAAGCGTCAATAAAGCCCGTAAATACGGGCTTTATCAGATAAATATTCACTTAGTATCACCAATATGCGATAGAAATACAGAATTAGGTATGCCAAAAATCAAATTTACCTCGTATAATTATACACTCAAAATAGGTGTTGTTAAAATGATTTAATTACAAAAATCATACCATTGCATAAATGCTACGTCGTCTAAATTTTTTTACTATTCCTCTTGAATGTTTTCAAAAAAGCATAATTTCTCTACAATTATGTTAGAGCCAAAACATCTATATTGTATAAACATCTTTTCAGTTGCATTTACAAAACTATATAAATCTCCATTTTCCAACAGTTCTCGGCTTTCCTTATCCTGCATAACAATTTTGTTAAGCTTGAGAACATCATATCCTTCTGGGAAAGCTATATCAGAATTGTATGAAATGTACGAGTTGTTTACTTCTATATTTCTTTGAATTTTATCTTCCTTGAAATTGACAGGAATTGCAATGAAAATCAACAAAAGCACCATACAAATCAAAGCATTTCTAATACAAATATAGGATGAAAAGACAATATTATTTCTAATAATATTTCTATCAATATTTCTGTTTGCGCAATCATCATATTTTTCTTTTGTTTCTTCGTTATCCTCATACATATCCAAAACTTCAACAAAATACATGGTATTTTCGGTAAATAGCACTTTAATTGCTTGTATTCCAGCAGAAAGCAAGTATAATGCTACTGCAATCATAATAAAATAGGATATCCAATGCATAAAATCAGAAGTATATTTATTCACAATTGAGGTAATCATATTTGATGCCCCCATTATAAGTGTAATAGCTATTGTTATACCGATAACATTAGTTTTTGCTTTATCTTCAAACTTGTCCTTAGTTTCAAATGTATCAGAATACTTTTTCCGAAAACTTTCAATTGGAATTTTGTCTACATTACCCTTGAACGAAATATTACTTTGGCTTTCATTACTTTCGGCCTTCTTCTTTAAACTCTTATTTGCCTTGCTACAATCTAGTGATGGGAAAATCTGCTTAGAAACTATACTTAGAATTTTTTTCATATCAAACTTCATTCGTTAATTCGTCAACTATTGCTTTATCCACTGGTATGTCACTTCCTGAACTAAGCCATCCCCATTCACCAGTTGGATTTACTTCAATAAAATAGTATTTGTTATCCATTACAGCCAAATCAACTCCTCCGAATACCAATCCAAGTTGTTTCATAAGCTTCAATATTTTTGTTGCAATGTCTTTTGGAAGATTTATTTCTTTATATACCAGATCGTTTTTTGAGATCTTTCTCCAATCACCATATATGTTTTTTCCCTTATTAGTAATACTAATTGAAAATAGCTTGTCTCCTACAACCGTAACTCTTAAATCTTGTTTATCCTCAAGACATTCTTGTAAAATTATTGGGGCATCCTTAATATTTGCATCTAAAAGTTCTTCTCCATTTACAATTGATGAATAGGTGAATAATTCTTGAGAGTCGCTATAAAACAATGCAGTATCTAGTGATTTTACAATATAATTTGTACATGATGAAATATGTTGAGGCAAAACATTTCCTATATATGTTTTTGGAACATTAAGTCCAATTTCTTTTGCACACTTCAATTGATACATCTTATTTTCTGCCTGATATGTACTAACGGGATGATTAATCCATTTTGCTTTATCAAAGGAGATAAGATTACGAATAAACGAACTCCACTGACTTCTATATAATTGTTCGTTTAGATTATATTTTTTGTGTGACCGCAAAAATACGGGAGCTCTAAAATATATTCCTTTAATGGTATCATTGCTTATCGAATATTCCATTTCATCTATTTTTACAAACATCGTAGATTCCTGTAAGGAGTACAATATTTCATATTTTCTGAAATAATCCCTGTTTAATCTAAGGAACCTTTTATTTCGCTTATGTAATTCATAGCAGATTAAATCAGTAGAAAAATCAATTGATGAAGATAGAATTAAATACTCAATTTTATTCACCTTTTTGATCCTCACCAGTTTCAATATCACATTTCTTTGATATTGGCTTTTGCAATTTATTGCTCTTCATCATTGCACAGTTTGATGTATTTTCAACCCAAAAACCTTCTTTGGATTTATATGTACATCCACTTGGAACTGTGCTTTGATTTGATGTATTGTACCGCTTAGCTTTTTCAAGAATAATATGTTCCTTCATTTTATCCTCCTTTTCGTAAATAAAAGTTGCGTGGCTACACTATGTCTAAGGATGATTTTTGTATTTATGTTTTTAAAGCATCAAATCATTTTAATTAAAATTAATATTTTCTCACTACACCTTTATTCAGTCTCGTTATTGTTATATCACATTCCCAATGAGAAAACAACCAGCGGTTTAAATTATGCATATTTATGCAATTTCGTTTGATATTATAAACTCTACCCGGGATAGCTTTAAATCATCATTAAATAAAATTTCATCTAATACAATTATACACTATTTAACAACGTTTTTCAATAGAATTATTTCATTTTAAATAAGATAAATACATCTTCTACATATTGCACAATTAGCCAGTTTTCGTTTTGTGCATACTTCCAAAATATATAATTATGATAACTGATAATTTTTTGTACTGCTGGCTGGATATACATTAATGCTTTAATGAAATGCTATGTATCTTACGATGAATTTGCAATACTAGTGCAGTACAAAAAGAATTAACTGTTAAGCCATTAGCATATACCAAAAGAGCAGGCTTTTACACCTGCTCCACAAATCACTTCTGTTTTCACACTACAGCCTTAACAGCCGTCTTTCCATTCACTTGAATGGTTTTCATACCAGGCTGCTTGTTCTTATTGAAGTTGAAACTCAGCAGGTATCCCTTGTCAAGATGGTAATAGTCCAGATACTCAGAAATCTGCTTTTCACCCTCGATGTTGTATTCCTCACCACGCCGGATTTTCAGCTACACAATATAATGACAACCCACAAGTTCCAACTGTTTCATCTACCATCAGTACAATTGACTTTGGCAACACCACACATCATTTACTTAGAACCGTAAATAAATCCACTTCAATTTGATCTAAGCTCTGCTTTATTTGTTTGACCTGCTCTTCAATTTCACCGAATCTCTCTACGATAAATAAATCACAATATTTCATGTATGCCATTGTCATTTTTACAGCTATCTTTTTCAGGGACTCCAATACTTGCGACAAAATTGTGCTCACTAAGTAATGGAAACCTTATCTCTCAATCTAATCATCATAATTAGTATGGATTTGTTAAATTGCATTTTGGGTGTCAGTTTTATATTGATTTAATATAATATTGTTTTATGTGAGAGTGAATTGCTTTTCTTATCGTACACATACATTTCATTTAATTGCATTCGTAGTATTTGCTCTGGTTTTACTATAGCATCTTGTTTAACAGAATAATTAATTCCTTCATTTGAATTGTAGGTAGGAAACAAAGACAATCCACCACGAGATTTTCCATAACTTGAATTTGTAGATGTCTCAATTTTTTCATAGTATCCAATTGCTTTTGACCAAGCATCAGCACTTATATTAGATCCGTGTTGCATGACTATATTTTCACAGCTATTTCCAAGCAATGTATACATCAGCTTGTCATTTCCATTGACACTTGCAAATAAATCAGAAGAAAGTATTGCAATATGACAGTTATCATAAATGCCTGATATAAGTTGTATTAGAGAAGGATTGTTTTCTATCGTAATATCATCCAGTACTAAAGTAAAATATTCTCTATTTTTTAATAGCATATCTATTTGTGAAACTATAACAGATAGCAAAAGATGATTTGCATTACTACCAATATCAATAGAAACAATTCTTCCGTTTGTGACTGCTTTTATTGCATCATACCCAACCCCTTTCTTTCTTGATGTAATTCCATTGCCTTCACTTAATAAATCAAAAAAATAGGCTTCAAGCTTATCAAAGTCTTCCTGCCCACGAGAAAGATGATATTTTATATCATCAGCAACATTAGAACTTATGGTTTCATTCTCCGCTAACATATCTATACGATCAAATAATGAACTGTAAGGGCAATTATTCAAAAATGGCAATTGAATTGGAGTTGAATTTAGATTAGCAAATTTTAAGATTCCTTTTAAAGCAGATCTCGTCTTTTCAGTGAAACCATATTCTTTTTTTGAATCCATAATAATTTTAATTATTTCATCAGTACTCCTATTTATAAATGGATCAAAAATGCTGTTAATAGAATTGATTACTACTGAATCACTGATATTTGATGACAAATAGTTTTCTATCTGCCTATCAGATTGATGTATAATTATTATCGGCATTCTTTGCCTAGAATAGTTCTCAATAGCATTTTGAAGTAGACTGCTTCTCAAACTTTGATCTCCACCAGATACAATGCTATTATGCATACAACCATTTAAATAAATCGCATCTACCTGTGCTTTTCTGTCCTCAACTACTCCACGATTAATACTATTATTTCTTTCAATTGATTTTTTATTTACCAATCGAATTATAGCATTAATTCCGCTGACTACACAATTCCATATGGCAATAAATATTTGCAAAATCAAACGCATTACCATGATAAATACATTCATAATACAAGACATCCTTTATTTGAAATTTGCAAACTGAAATCTAAATGGCTTGGAAAACGGTAATCCAACTATGGCCTCACCAACATTTAAAGACATCATATCCCAATCTTCTACCGTGTTTCCTTGCCGTTTATCCTCCATATATTTTTTATCAACAGAGGAGTAATGATCTAGAATGTAATTTTGTCCATACAAATCAATTACAAATTTTCTTGTTGCTGTATCATTTGCTCGGAAAGCATATACAGAAGAAAAACCAGCTGCAATGTTTTTACCTCTAGCTTCACCATATACTTCTATTAGTTGATTTATGCTTTGTAATCCAGCAAAAACTTTTACGCCAAGACTACGTCCAAAATTTACGCCATCATCTATATGCTTCAAATTTGGCAACAATCTAAATTCATCACAGATTAAATATACATTTCCTTTTCTATTCGAACTTTGACCAAGTGCTTCTTTTAATGCTAGATCAAACAAAAGGCTGTAAATCGGAGAAAGTATACTTCCAATTGACAAATCGTACTCAATAAAAAGCGTTTTTCCACCTTTTGAACGTACAAAATCTCTAATTGAAAAAGCCCCACGCTCAGAAAACACACCTATAAATATTTCTTTGACAACAGAGTACATCTCAGAAAGTACTCCTTGAGTTTGTGAGCCTTCACCATTGATATACGATACAACAGAAATTAAATCACTATAGCTTTCTATATTATTAATCAAATCTTCGACTGTTGAACCGTCTAAAATAACTCGCAATGTGTCGTTGTAAAAAGTTTCGTTCATTATTTCTTTTGACCCTAAGCTGTCTCTTATGAGCGTTGTGATAATTGCTGATAGCAAATCTGCCGCTGCATGAGGAAAGAAAGTGTTTTGCGATTTCTGTATGCGTTCCGCAAAAAACGAGTTACATATTTCTTGAATATTTAACAGATAATCTTTTTCCTTAAATCCATCGGCTAAAATCTCACGAAATATATTCCATTTTACAGATCTCGAACTATATTGGCTAGAATTCCCTAATACATAATCCTTATCATTTCCGAATTTACTATAAAAATCACCTTTACTATCAAATATTATCATAACATCATCTGAAGTCATCCTACTTCTTATTTGACTAATAAAATGATAAAATAATGTAGTCTTACCACATCCCGTGCCACCAATAAACAAGGAATGCTTGCTTAATGTATCAGTGTCAATCTCAAAGCTTGTTGGTTTCCCCTTGTAAGTTCCTGGCAATTTAACGATATAATTAGTCTTTTTCTGAGGAGGGAGAATTTTATCTAAAGTATCTCCGTAAAGAATTTTTGTACTAACACTCATAATTACCTACTTTGACCTCGATCTTTTGATTGACCTTTACCATTGTCTTGATTGTGTTCTCTACCCCTGTCACGCTCTCTTTGTCCTTTACCTTCTTCTTCGGTAGTAGACTTTTTAGCATTTGTTCTTGCTTTCCAACGATTAAGAGCGTTCAGCTGACTCTGCTGAATTTTTTTCTGTTCCTCCGGAGACTTATCCTGATATCTGTCCATTTCTATACCTCCAATTTTTGATTTTTGCATTTCATATTCAGCAGCTCTATCTTTCCAATATCTTTTCCTAACTGCATCATATTGATATGCATCATACGTCTTCTTTTTTCCCCTTACTGTTCTACCATTTTCATCAATATATAAAATTCTACCTTTACGAAAACTACCATGATTTGCATTTATTGCATGTAACTGCTTATTATATTTTCTATGAATACTGCTTGGAATTTCTACTAAAGTACCATCAGTTATTTCTCCATTAAAAAAATCTGTTTGTTGTTTAAGTTCTTCTGACGTTAAATGATGTAATTCTATTCTATCATAAGTAATATTGCCTTTTTCATCACATATTAATATAAGGGGTGGCTTGCCCTTTTTCATCCTATCAAGGTTTGTCATTTCTTTTGTTGTTGTTTCATTTCCGATAACTGTCCCCAATGGGATAACCAAATCAGGATCAATCTGAGTATTTTTATATACAATTCGCCTCATAGAACTTTCTCTAATTTCACCTGTAAATGGATTTTTTAGATAAACCATCCTATAGTATTCCGTTTTTATATAGGAACTAGTGTAATTCGGGGTATTCATAATGCAATCACACTTTCTGTTATTTAAAATATTATATAACAGCAATTATTATCATTCATTAGATAAACCATAGTTTAAGGTATATGATCCAATATTTCCACCCTGCTCAACTACAAAATAATACTTTTTATTGGCATCTAGATCAGCAGTTATTCCATCGCCATTATCTCCAGATCCATATTCAAGCTGTTCCATTGAGGAATTATACAAATAAAATTTGAACCAAGCGTCTTGCGAAATGTTTGACAATTCAAATCTATAACTGCCAGCTACAGATGAAGTAAATGAGTATATATTTCTTTGGTTTGTAAATTGTGTACTATCATCAACCGATTTATAAGTCGATATATCAATAGCTGGTCTCTGTGAACCAATATTTAATGTATAGGAACCGGTATTATAACCTTGTTCAACTACAAAATAATACTCTGTATTTGCGTCTAAATCCGCAGTTATTCCATCGCCATTATCGCCAGATTCATAACTGAGTTGTTCCATTGAAGCGTTATAAAGATAAAGCTTAAACCATATATTTTGAGGAACATCAGAAAATTCTAATCTATATGTGCCTGCCTCGCCAGTTGTAAATTCATATTTTTTTGATTCTTTCTCTTCTGTTATTTTATCAGAAATCTGCTGTATGTCTATTTTGTCAAGTGATATTCCTTTCTCCTCAATAGGTTCAATTGACATAGCAGATGGAGTTGAATCTATGCTACTTGATGCGCTTTCATCTGTTGAGATCAATTCGTCCCATTCACAAATAAATGCAGTTGTATCACTGCCCCAACGCCCATCATTCCATGTTCCATCAGTAAATTTATAATAAAACATAGCATAGTTTTCTTCTGAGTTTTCACTATTAGGCTCTGATGGTGCCCAATTAGTATAATTAACAGGTTCATCATTAACCCATACCCATGTTCCCTCAATATCTCTATCGGTAAATCCAAAGTAAGCAGACTTATATCCTTCAGATATCATCATCGAATAAATATAATCATTTTCTTCTTGCGATTGTATTGTAGCAAGATGTCCTCCAATTGTTTGACAATATTCTTCTGCTTCTTCAAATGATGATATATTGGAATTTTCTATAATTTGATAAGAATGGTTTGAAAAATCTGTATAATCAAGCTCTTGATTATCATTTTCTATTTCATTATTTTGAATAGGTGCAGTAGTTGTAATATCAGTTGAACCAATAAGATCTCTCACCGAAATATTATCTTCTGTTTTATTATGTTTGATAAAACCAAAAGCACAAATTCCAGTTACAACAATTACAGCTCCTACAGCAGCAATTAGCACTATATATTTAAATTTCGGAGTACTTGTATTACTATTCGAAATATATTTTTTTACATCTTTAGCATCTTTATTATAATAACTCAATTTTGATTATCTCCTAACTGTACCATCAGAAAATGTTTTGACTAATTATTTTTTGTAGTCTACGCATGAAGGAAGATCTTCATTTGACCAATAATGATCTTTCATCATGAACATATCACTTTTTAGATAGTATTTATTATTCAGGTTATTCTGTTTTCTAACACTATCCCAAGTCACATCAACATGATGATAATGTATTCCATCTAACGTAACGATGTTCCACGCATGATTTTCAATATTGTTTTTAACATTATCTATTCCACTTCCAGATATAACAAAGCACTGAATACCTACCGCATCACAAAAGTACTTGAGTAATTTTGCATATCCTTCACAAATGCCAGTATGATTAAGTAAAGGACCTGAAATTGTATAATCCATTGGTGTAATAGCACCATAGTTATATACTACACTTTTAGATATGCTATCATAAATACAATCTAGTTTAAGTTTATAGCTTGACATACTGGAAATATGATTAATCAATGAGTCTCTAATACTCGAAAATCTATAAACATATTTAGAAATGGTAGCTACATTATATATAAAGCCAATTCTTATTTCAATAGTATTTCGGTATTTCATAATCTCAACTGGATGCCTTTTAATATCAATATAAAACAATTCAGGATAATCTCTATCAATAATTTCTATTAATTTAAATATTTCATCAAGTGATATATTGCAAGAATTCAATCGAATTATATTATTATAATTTTGAATGCAAGAAATAATAATATCAAAAGCTTTTTTCTGAATTGATGTTAATTTTGAATAATAATAACGAAGCATATCAGTGTGAGAATGTGTCTGCATTGAAAGTGCTGCATGAATATGTCATAAAACTTTGCTTACATCCAGGACAGGTGACTTGTGTTCCTATTGATTTTGCACAAAATCTAGTTCCACAATCACAGAAAATAATTGACTTAGCCTTACAATATGGACAACCATCATAGCTTGGTGCATCTTCTCCAAATGTAATTACTTCGTTATTAGATGCTATAGTTGAATCTCCCCGTAACGAATCATGAAAGGGAAATGCATATGCCATATGCCATACTTTTTCCTCTCTTAGCCGATCCAATCTTAGAACATAATTCTTTCCTGTTGTGCTGCATATACATTTTAACAATTTACATTCTTTTTTTCTTGGAGGCAAAGAGGACTTTCTTGACATCTCAAATCTTCTATTAAACATTATCACACCTCACATAGAACTTTTTAGTTAATATATAAACATATCTCCATATAGAAAACAACATGCTTATTAAACTATATGGAGATATATTAACTACTTTGTTGCTTTTAAATCTTCGTGTTTTTTTTCGGCTTTTTTTGCACCAATATCAACTATAAACTTTCTTAAGGCATTCGCTTTTAATTTCGACTCACCATTGTGTCCATTTCCATGATATCGACAAGAAAGTTCATGCGTAACATAATCCATAACATTAGAATTATTTCTAACTTTTGCCTTACGGCTAAAAGCCATCAATTCCATATCTGTCATGTACTGAATGTCTTCCAATCGTTTTGGAAACTCAGTAAAACTACCTGCTACTCTTTCAACTCTACACCACTCACAATATGTAGAATTATATCCATCTCTTAAATAATGATTCCAACCATCACACTCGCAAAAATCCAATGATTCTATATACTCTGACAATGCAGAGATAAATTCATCTGGAGATGGTCTTAGTTCTGGTTGGCGTGCACCCGTTTCAAAAGCTCTGATAAAAAGATTTTGCAGATTAGGAGTCAATATGTCAAAATCAGGACAATATTCCGGTCGAACAGTTTTTTTAACATTATCGTTATATAAATTACTATAACAATAATTCCCGTTCATTTTTAGCATATTTAATGGAGGAACAATTTGTGATGCTTTACCTGCTATTGCTGCTGGCAATGCACAAGAAAATGGTGCACAATTCAATAGTAATAGATGGAGATGATACGCAAGACAATAATAATCTGTATAAAGAGTAAATGTTTCAAAACCACCTCCAGCACCCAAATTACTTAACTGTTCCAATGTTGCTCCCTTATATCTATTCATTAGATTCAAAATTTCTGGCATAAAAAAATCTGGATACAGTTCGGTACATGGAAGCGTTCGATAATCGGACGAATTCCTAGTTCTTACTTTTAAATGAAAACTATCAGTGTCAATAATACGTATTTCTCCGTTATACCTATTAACAGCAATGTTATTAAAGTTAAAGTCACCCATCAATAGTTGACCTTTTTCCCCACCGCCATTTTCATGTATAGCTCTCAATGCCTTACAAATATTCAAACCGACTATCGCTCTTCTTCTAATTGACAATGGTCTATCGCCAATAAAAGTATTCGTTAATAGTGTTGAACAGTCAACGCTTTCCATTACAAAGCCACATTGTTTGGATTTTTCCTTATCCTCATACAAGATCACTTGTGGTAAAACTACGTATCTCTTAATCTCATCCGACCATTTGAGTTGCCTTAATGCTTTAACTTTAGTGTCTCGCTGTTTTTCACGTTTTAAAAAAATCTTTGCAACATGCGCTTGATCTCCTTGAATTCGATAGATTGTTCCCGCACCACCGCCGCCAATTTTATCAGTTAATACATAATTAGTGCCATTATCACCATAATATATACCCATGATTAAACCTCAGAATTATTTGTTGTGTCTCCAGATTTATCAGAATCTTCTATTTCAAGAAAAGATCTTAATCCATTTTTTAACCATTGCAATTGCTTCCCTTGCTTTTTCTTCGATTTACTTTTTGGTGTACTCACCGATTCAACCTCAACAGTATTATCACCTGCTGTTTCAGAAGAAATTACTGTTTTATCTGGCTCACTTTTTTCGTGTTCATTATCATTAGGATTATCTTTTCTTGTTTCATTTTCAGCAGATGTAATATTCCATATATATTCAGCATAAGCCTCAACATCTTCATTTGTCCAAGAAGTGTTGTTTTTGGATATATAAGAAATAAATTCTTCCTTAGCTATTGAGGGATAAACTTTGAGTATTTCTCTCCATTTTTTACAATACATTTCCTCAATAGTCGGTTCAGATGGTGGAGTCCATTTAATCTCTTCAGGTGAAATATCAGCTCCATAATTGATTATTGCAGAAACTGATATATCATCTCGAAGATTTCCGTCATCAAGACTTCCGTACATTTGAAAAAGTGTTTTATCGTTCTCATTTGCTTCAACCGCATGAATCAAACGATTAAAACTCTTTGTGACATACTCTCTCAAGGCCTCACTAATATCTACTGATATTTCTTTTTTATGATCCCACAATTTGGGCTGAACAAAAAGGTTTGCCCTAGGAACGTAAACTTTTCTTTCATCACTACCGCCTTTTAGACCTGGTGCAACCCATTCAAAAATGCCATCTGTCATACACAAAACAGCGATTACATTATAATCAACTTTACCAACAACAAAATTTCTTGAAGCCAAAGTAATAACTTCGCCATACTCATTATTTTGCTGTGATGTAACTACATGATATGTTCCATAGTCATCTAAAGCAATTATACCTGAGTCGCCAGCATTGCCATAATAAAGGTTCTTTCCATCATACAAAGCCATTGCTAAAGTGGTATGATATTCTTTAGTATCACCATTCACTTTTTTAACATGCATTTCAATTGCATTAGCAGCACAATGGAAAGCCATCGTAATAAGAGAAAGTAGGTCTTCTTCCTTACAATTATTAGGGAAACAGTTATAAACAGTCTTAAGTGCAGATTTCACAGCAATTTTTGATGCTTCATCAGAATGCTTACAGCTACCAACTCCATCAGCAACAATTGCTACCCTCCACATGCCATAACTCATAACATCGCTGCTATCTTGACAAAGAAGATCATTTTCAATGTGCATGATGCCCTTTTCAGAAAAGTTATATGATGCTATACTCATGGATCTCACCTTTACCATACAAAATCGCCAGCTGTATCTTCCACATACTTCTTGCCATCTTCATTTTTAAAAGTTCCATCAGCACCATGTCTATTGCAAGGCTCCAAATCTTCAGGAATTTCTATTTTTGTTGTATCCCCTAAAGCTGATACAGATGACGCCACAACACTTGCCTCCATAAATTTAAATGCTGCAGGAAGTCCATTAGCACAATCTTTTGCTCTAAGAATTGTAACCTTATCACCAAAAGGCTTTAATTCAGAAGCGTCTGCGGCCGGCGGAATGAGTGTAATATACATTTTGGCTGAAGGTTTATCTCGATTAAGATACTCTTGAGATAGTGCATATGCATCATCAAGTGACTCTGTGCTTACTCCATCAGTATATACGAATATCTGAGCACGTTTACACTGCATACCAGTCTGTGCATATACAGCACGACGTTCTCTTGTCTTTTCAATTGCCTTAATAACAGCAGATCCCAACGAAGTTGTTCCTGCGACATCAAGTTCAATCCCGCCATCAAACGATGCCAAAGGGCGCCAATCAACCAATGTACGAACCTCGTCGTCAAAGACAAGCACGCAAATATCAACATTCTGCTTATCATAGTCGCTGAGCGACATATTTGCAATACCGTTGATCATTTCCTCAACAATCTGGCTCTTAGTTCTTCCATCTTCTGCCTTGTCTTTCATCGAGCCACTTGTATCTATGCAGAATACAACGGGCTGATGAACACCCATAGGATTTCTCGGCTGCTCCGCCTGACCGTAGTCTCTTCTGATTTCGTTGGACATAATAAGTTCCTCCTTATAATTTAGCCTTATTTGACAATGCAGTCTGTAAGGCATTTTATTTTGCAGCATATACTCTTATGAGTAATACGCTTATCAACATTTATTCAAAATCCCAAGAAAAATCGGGATCGTCAGACTCATCATCATGGTGTGTTGCTTGTTTTTCCTTTTCCATTATTTTTTCAATTCTGCACCATTCGCAATCTTCAAACTGATACCCTTTTCTAATATAGTGTCCTTGTTTTGAGCAATTACATAAGGTCAAATCATCAATATAAATTGATAACGCTTTAATAAATTCACTCGGAGATGGTCTAATATGAAAAATCGGTGCATTCGTCATCGCCCCAGTCCCATGTATCATCATTCCATTCAAAATCATCTTGTAGTAATGATTCTGGTAATCGAATAGAAATATGAGATTCTTCAGTTGCACATCCATTTAGTACTTCGCTCAACCATGAAATTACCAACTTGTTTTGATCAAAGTCGTCAATATTCAAAATCTCAACATTATCGCCAAACGATTCCATATTTTTTGCATTTACAGATGGGGTAACAAGATTGATATACATTTTAGCAGCATTACGCTGGTTAAGATAATAATGAGATTTTTCATATGCTTCATCAAGTAATTCAGTACTATAACCATCTGTAAACAAGCATATCTTCGGTCGTTTTGAGGTAATACCCAATTGTGAGTAAAGAGATTTTCGTTTCCTTATTTTATCGATTGAAGCTATCACAGCACTGCCTAAGACAGAATTTCTCTCAGCTTTAAGATTGATTTCTCCATGAAATTCAGACAAAGGCATCCAATCAATAAGTGTTTCTACTTTATCGTCAAAGGTAATAATACACAAGTCAATTTCTTGATCTTGATAATGCTCAGTCTCAACAGATGCAAAGCTGTTAATCATTTCTTCGACAATTTGAATTTTTGACTTTCCGTTTTCAGATAATTCATTCATAGAACTACTTGTATCAACACACAATATAAGCGGTAAATGACAATTCATTATTCTCTACCTCCTTATAATCGCAAGAAACACATAGTATCATCAATATCACTTATTTCGTAAATTTCAACCTTTTGCGAAATGTCAATGCTTGTATGGGCTATTTTATTTTCAAGATACAAAAAAATTATTTTAATCGACTCATATACTCAATTTTTTGTTCGAAAGAAGAATGCACATAGCGGTTGAGTGTAATTTCCACAGATGAATGTCCTAAAATTTCTGAAAGAGCTTTGACATCAAAGCCTAACCGAATACATCTTGAAGCAAACATATGACGCAAGGAATGAAAATGAACTGACGGCAAATTTACGTTTTTCAGAATTTTTGAAAAACGATACTGCAATGTTCTTGGCTCTGTTGGAGTTTCTTTTCCGGAAATCAAATACTCATTTTTATTTCCTTGAAATTTTAAAAGAAGTGGAATAACATGTGCAGGAATCGGAATTTTTCTCTTCGAAGATTCGCTTTTAGGTTCGGTAATTACTAATTTAGTCTTTGTTACACCATCTTGACATTGAATTCTTTGCAGTGTTTTTCTGACGGTCAAAATCCGTTTTTTCAAGTCAACGTCTTGCCACTGTAAGGCTGTAAGTTCTCCGATACGAACTCCGGTGTACATAGAAACTATAATACCAAGCGTCGTACGATCCGAATGTGATGCAAGATATTGACGCAGTTGATTTTCTTCTTTAGAATCCAACAACTGAATTTCTGGTGCCTTTTTCTTTGGCATAGATACGTCATTCATAGGATTAAAAACATGATAGACTTTTACCGCATATTTGAAAATAGATTTCATCAATACGAGGATATCAGATATATATCGATCGGATAAGCCCGATTTTTTCTTGAAATCAATAAATTTATAGATATCATCTGAATGAATTGCATCAACTAGCTTTTCACCAAAACTAGGCAAAATATGCTTTTCTATTTTCATCCTGTAGTTAGCAGCTGTAGATTCTTTGACTTGATGCCGAATACAAAAAAACCAATCCTCAATTAGAACAGCAAGCGGTTTGGGACAATATTGATTTTCATTTATCCTATTGCTATATGAATCCATTTTATCCCATACGTCTTTCCTTGTTTTACCGAAAAAGTACTGGTATTTTCTCTTCCCTCCTCTTTTTTCTTTTAAAATTCTCCCCTCAAATCTTCCATCTTGTCTGTAATATATATTATATCGTTTCATTTCTTCTCTCCTTTGTGCAAAATAAACAATTCGTAGAATTGAGTTTCTACATATAATGTCGGAAAATGTAAATAAATGTATTGACATTTTTTCTCCGACGTGATATACTTAATGTAACGTAAGTAATATAATTCTTATTGTATCACCTTTTCGCAAAAGGTTGAATTTTATGAAATGTTAAGCTGAACAGTTTTTATACTGTTCGGCTTTTATTTTAATCACAATATATTTTACTCATTTTTTGAGTAAAACTCAATGCTTAATTTCTAAATATGCTATAATAAAACTCACCAAACTACGAGGTGAGCTTTCTTGAAATTACACTTACGTTTGCGGGATTTGAGAGAGGACAGGGATATGTCTCAGGCTGCTATGGCAAAGCTTCTGAAATGTTCTCAGCAGACCTACTCCCGCTACGAATCCCACACAACAGAAATCCCACTGGAATCGCTGATATTTCTTGCAGAATATTACGACACCAGCACGGACTATCTGCTTGGCATCACCGACCAAATTAAACCGTACCCCAGAAGCAACGAAAACTGACAAAAAAGGAGCAATAAAATGTATACCACGCCACCGATCTATGACGCACCACCGATCTATGGTTGGATCGATCAATACTTATCTTATCCGGGTGCAGTTGATCTTTGTGACATCGCATCTGACAAGGAAACATGGAAAGCAATTTCTAAACATCTGCTTTCTCACAAAGAACTACAGTCCAAAAACTACTCATCATATCCAGAGTTTCTTAATGCAGTCCCGAACAGAGATGTTTTCCCCTTTCCAACCGATAATTCTACCGTATATCAAAGTTTTAAAGATGCTGTAACAGAAAAAATTGTAAGCAGCTGGAAACCACAGGAAAAGGTCTTTCTTTCCGCAGATTCAACCAAAGAAGCCCTTGATACATTGATTCAGTATTTCTCAGCGTATGATCCGAACCAACGAATTGTCATCTTTTCTGGAAGGAAATACAGAACACCTTCAGAAATTACAGGATCCGATTCGCTCGATAAGTTCTTAAATTCTGAATCGAATATAATGGTGATTCCATACGATGTTGCGGCAGCAAAATGCAGAAATAGGGATCAGGCATTTTTCTTCTTCTGCGGACAATCCAGATATCTCTTTTTCCTGGATGCTGCGTGTATATTAAATGACTCCTGGGATGATAACCTCAATTATTTTGCAGATTTGTTTTTAAAAGATTATTTTCCAAATCCATTTCCGAATCCATCGAAGATTTTTTTATCTAACTCTATGGAAGAATTTTATGATTTTTTCCAGCAGATCAATCTGTTTTCACCGAATCCAAATACGCTTTTGGCACTTCCTATGGATTACACTTTTCTTGAGCCTGTCTTGTATGAAAATCTCACTGCGATCTGTCCGGAAATCCAGAAAAAATCAGCATATGAAAAATGGCTGGTCTTTGTCAACACTGCTGTAGACGGTATTCGACTAGAGGCTCAGCTCCAAGGAAATCATATCGATGCCTGCTTCCTGTACGAAGAAGATGCAGCTGCTTATGAGGAACTGATACAACAACAAAAATCGAATTGCCGTGTTCTCATTGTTGAAGCCAGACTACGCAGCAATCTCTCTATCACAGACCCGACGCTCAAAAATATTGTACTCCCATTTGCATCGATTTCTTCTATAAAGCAAATGCTCCAGGTCAAACAACGTACTCCGAATGAAACCGTTCGGGTATATTTTGAAGATGCCAACGCTGAAAAGGTTCTGGATTTCCTTCAGGAGAGTATTCACCAGAGTCTGAATGTCATGGCAAGAGCCCATGCAGGACAAAATGCCGCAAACAGATTCTTCAATCTTCCCGCCTGCTATCACGCATATTATCAGATTTGCTTTTCTTTATATCTGCTGCAAAAAATGCAGACTGACCCCAAGCAATCATATATTAAAATTCTGTTGTCTCATCTTTCCGGAAAAGAACCGTCTGCTGCGATCCCTAAAATCAACGCACCGCAAACTTTCCAAGAGATCATAGAAGAGGCGAAAGTTCAGTTGGCTGCATATCTGGAAACACTTACACCCCTTGCACTGGTTTCTCCAGACGAAAGCGGTTCCTTTGACCAACTCCAAACACTAAAGCAGAAAATCAACACGCTGCATAAACTTGTGTACGGCAGAATTCTGGACGATAAGTGGAAAGACACAAGCAGATTCTTCCCGGAGGCAAAACTGAACGCATTTCTGTCTTCACTTTCTCTCCCCTATACCATACAAAGCAGCAGCAAAAACGGAGTTCGCACAACCATTGTTACCAATATCACCAAATAAAAAACGGAATAGATGCAAAACGAGGAGCAGGTTTTTACGCCTGCTCCTCTTGTTGTTTTTATTGTCTTGTACTTGGTTTTCACCACAATCTAAAAAGCATTTTCCCATAAAAAAGATACCCAACATCCTCTATTGCCTCTTATCCCCTACACAAAACAATCCGCAAAAATCCCATAAAACCCTCCAAAGCCTGCAACAACAAATGAAAGCATCCACACTTCCATAGGCACAAACGAAAAAAGCACAAAATGCCCTTGAAAAATACGAACATATTCATAATAAATCAAGGAGGTGTCATTTATGCCGTATTTTCATTTGGAAGTACTCAAACAATTTCTCACAGTAAAAGAAACTGCTTTTGTGCTGAATGTCAGCGTGGATACTGTATACAAGCTGATACACACAAGAGCACTCACCGCAAAGAAAATCAGCCCCAGAAAAACCATTATCAGCGGTGAAGAATTACAGCGATATATTGATTCAAAATAACAGGAGGTCGTTCTTATGAACCATAGTTTTACAGACGAAGAGATCCTTACACGAGAAGAAGTTATGGATGTCTTGAAAATCGGACGAAGTACATTCTACAAGCTCATAAAATCAGGTGATCTGAAAGGTTTTCTGGAAGGCAACCGCTACAAAGTTCCGGCAAAATCCATCACAGATTACATCGCACACAAAATGGAATCCTAACGAAAACTACCCGAAAGCAATCAAATGCTTTCGGGCTTTTCTTTGCCTGCACTGCTGCCATGCAGGTGCCTTAGAGGAGTGAGGGACTTGGCGTTTTTCCAGAGGGAATGTCTGGGCAGAAAGCAGCTGTCCCAAACACCCCGGCTGAACCATATGTCCCGCATTTCTGCTCTCCTCTATGGTTCAGCCACTCTCTGTATTCTAAATCACTGATATTCGAAGTTTGCCTTTTCTCTATTTGCCTTGCTTTTTACATCGTTTTTATTTCTGTCTGTTTCATCACCTCTCCTCTTTTTGAAATGCTTGTTTTTTCAAGAAGGCAGGTTATTATTACACTCAAACCTGCAAAGAGATTTATTGATATGTTGCATTGAAATCAAAAATAACACGATCTGAACTATTCTATAAAAATCAGATAGGAGTTGATCTTGTGATGTATCAATACAATATATCCTTTCATGACACAATGCACACAACAAAGCCGACCGGTGCAGAGATTGGAAACATCAGTAATCATTTGGTAGAAACGCAGATGGACTATAAAGAGCTTGCACATGCCGTAGGAGAAGCTGGTTGTTCTTTTTGCCCTGCTGTGTATCATGGCAAACGCAGAGCAGAGAATTTCAAGTCTCAGCAGTTGATCGGTCTTGACTTTGACAATGGCGTTCCGTTCCATATCATACAGCAGAAAGCAGAACACTATCACCTGAAAATACTTTTTGCATACCGGACATTTTCCGATACAGCAGAACATGAAAAATTCCGAGTCGTCTTTGCGTTGCAGCATAAAATTACAGATTCATTTACCGCAAGATCTGTGGTAAGCATCTTTATGAAAATATTCGAAAACTGCGATGAGGCCTGCAAAGATTCTGCACGGCTGTTTTTTGGCGGCAAAGGTCTGCGATATCTTGCAGATGAGCCGCACGAAATTTCACAGGGAGAGATCATCCTCGCCCTCGCTGCATATATGGCTGACAAATATGACAACAAGCACTATACCAGAGAGCTGCAAAAGTTCTACACCGCCAATCATATTCGCTTTGAAAAGAATCACCCCGTTACAACAGATCAAGGCAGTTTTATTTCAGAATCAAGTCCTCAGACTGCCCGTTCTCATGCTTCTGACAAGCCCAAAAACGGCAGAAGACAAGTAACACGAAATCTGGACTGGAACACGCTGTATGACAGATGCCGGCTTTACAGAGACTTTTTTGATGGTTCAGAATATTACTACTATCCAGAACTGCTTCACATTGCAACCAACCTGATCAATATTGAAAAAGGAAAAACACAGTTCCTGCATATTCTGCAATCTGAACAGAACGCAGGCCATGAATCCTATCACCAACGAAACTGGGGACAGATTCTGCATATGCTCATAGAAATGGATTATCAGCCCGCCAGCTGTCATACCTGCCCTTATGAGAAAGACTGCCTCCATGCCAAAAACATGGTTCTGACCGCTAAGCCGGGACACAGCACGATTCTGCCGATACAAAAGCAGGAGTATGTTTCTATCGAAGAAGCAGAACTTGATCTGGGAAACCAGTTCCTGAAAGCCATCCGTTCTCAAGAAACTGGCTTGCATATCCTTAAAGCACAGACAGGCATCGGCAAGACCAGCCTCTACTTGAAATACATCCAGACACATCCGAATGAGAAGTTCCTGATTGCTGTTCCGACACATCAGTTAAAAGCTGAGATCTATGCCAAAGCCCTTTGCCTTGGGGTAAAGGACATTCGCTGTACGCCGGAACTACCCTGCTTTTCAGAAGAATTAAAGGGTGAGTTAGAGCATCTGTACCGCATCGGAGCAGGTGCATATGTGGGAAACTATCTGACAGAATACAGCAAATTAGCATCAGATACAGAAACAGCAGCGATCCGAAATTATCTTGATGATCTCGCAGCCATTAAGACCTATGACGGGAACATCATTACAACTCACGAACGAATTCTGCTGGAAAACAAGAACAGCAGTTTGTTTCAAGGCAGAACGGTTCTCATAGACGAGGATATTCTACGTGCTATGGTATCGGTAAAATCCATCTCCAACGAGGACATTTTGCGTGTGATGCACGAACCGTTCCTATCTGCACCAGTTTATGAAAAGCTCCAGAAGGTTCTCCTGACCAGAGACTATCAGAAATTCACCAAAGAAGAATGTCCTGCATTTGATGTGGCGATAGAACGTTTTCAGATCTTCGAATCCATCGAAGGTGACATCTCGGCATTGTGCAGTTCCAGATGCGTCTATAACGATGGAACAACCACAAGCTTTGTGGTAAGAAAGAGTTTGTCCTGTGAGAAAGCAGTCATTCTCTCGGCTACTGCACAGGCAGATATTTACCGGATGTACACTATGGCAAATGTGTATGATTATCCATGCAAGATGGCAGCATATCAAGGCAGACTGGAACTGGACACATCATCTACCTACAGTAGATATGCACTGGCACAGGAGGGAATGATCGACAAGATGAAAAAGGGATTGGACAGTGATGCCGTTATCACCTTTCTATGTGCGGAGAACGCATTTCACACCAAGTATCACTATGGTGCAATCGAGGGACTGAACTGTCTGGAAGGGAAAAACATCTCCGTGATCGGTCTCCCCAATATCTCTGATGTGGTGTACATTCTCTATGGTATGGCGGCTGGAATGCGGGCAGAGACGTATTCCATGCAGTCCATGAGAACCAGTTACAACGGCTATGATTTCAGAATTAAAACCTTTTCATCAGATACCCTCCGCAAGATTCACCTGTGGATACTGGAATCACATCTGGAACAAGCAATCGGCAGAGCAAGACTTCTGCGGTATCCCTGCACGGTAAAGGTATTTGCAAGATTTCCGGTCTATCAGGCAATCATATTGTAACCAGTGACTCAATTCTGGAACATGGGGATTTTTGCGCATTTCCCTAATATATATTAGGGGATTGTGCATTTTTCACCATAGTTTCGGTTTGGTATAGAGAGACTTCCAGCTTTGAAGTACCAGAACCTGTTATGTCAAACATACGGTCTCTGCAATCGCATCAAGCAACGATACCGATTCAAAAACAGCTCCTGTAACCATCTCAACAGGCGGTCTGACACGAGTGAAATTTCCGTAAATCGTTTCTATTCGAAATCATGAAAAAGTGTACAGACTCTTTTTGTAAGCCGTCTTCTTCCGTTTATCACCTGGATATAAGATGCCTCTACCAGTATAAATATGAATAAAAATAGATATTAGAGATCATAGAACAGACAACATAGAGCAGGCAGTAAAACTGAAAACAGACACCAATACTCGCAAGCAAAACACATCGAAATCAATCCACAGAATCACGAACAATGGCTCATAAAGCAGCATCTGTTCTCTCCCCTGCTGTCAAGTATCTCACGCTTATGCTATATACTACCCAACCGCTTGTGTGTTCGTGTTTTCTATAAAATTATTTTTCAGTTCCAGTTTTCAAAATTCAAATTATATATTTCATGGTATATACCGTGATTCAAAGAATATATTCTGATCTCATTTTTGTTTTCTGGAACTGTTTTTTCTTTTTTCGACAATTTCAACAAAAAAGGAGATGCTCCACGGCATCTCCTCACGTTTAGATTTCTGGGACAGTGACCTCTACAAACCGGTCATTTTCAAGCTCTCCGTCGCTGTCTTCCAGGTTTCCGATCACAAGACAATGGTGCTTTGCAAGCTTTCGGATCTTCTCAATAAACTTTCCAGGCGGCTTCAGTGCGTCAGATTTTGCAACGTCTTCTGCATCCTTATGATCTGTTAGTTTGAATATTAACTTTATATCTGATTGGTTCATCATACTGTATTGCTTAGGCTTTGTCTGATGCGGTCCCTGAAAAATACTGATCAGAGAAATTCCGTTTCTTCGACCCATTTCCATGATGCAGTACAGCGGACTTCCCTTGGCATAGTTCAGTTCATGCACCTCATCGATCACCAGAAAAATCTCCAGTTCTTCTCTTTCTGAAACCTTCTCATACAGCAGCGTCAGAAACGATTCCACTTCATCGCTGTAGGTTTCTGTTTCAAACAACAGAATCGAATTTTCTTCCTGAACGATCTCCAATGCACTCGTCAATTCCTCTGGATTTTCCAAAACGGACTCAAGCCGAGATCTCAAAATATTGTCTTTTTGAAATGTTTCCTCTATGCCATGACTTGCAAGTTGTTTTGGGGTACAGCTATGACTAAAATCCAGGTATACGATATGATGTCCTTGTCGGAACAGTTCCTTTACGATTTGATTCACTGCTGTTGTTTTTCCAGAGCCAGAAGTTCCGTTCACCAGCATATGCCGATTGATTAGATCCTCATGCTGAATGCTCCAGTAGACATTCCGGTCTTTCTCGTCTTTCCCCAGTAGGATTCGTTTTCCTGCATCCTCTGCACTGTATGGCGTAAAGTTAAACATACCGCCCAGCTGCATTTGAGCTGCCTCATCTGAAAGAATCGTATCGCTGACAGCAGTTACATTGACCTTTCCGTTGTACCGGGTATCATACAGCGTTGCCTTATAGGTCATGTTCTCCGACATCTGTAGCCAGCCTTTTTCCTTCAGTGCTTTTCGTACATTTCCTACACAATTGGCAAGAGTCACTTTCGAGGCCAGATATTCAAAAGTCTCTGCGGGAAAATACAGCCAATTTTCGTCATGATACAAAATCGGTACTGTTCCAGACGTTCCATAACACTGGTTCAGACAGGAGTTTTCAACTAATTCCAATTCCCGATTTACCAGCATTGCATTGAGCTTTTCCTGAAACTCCTCTGCAATACTCCCGCCATTATAAGAGCGTTCTGATTCCTGAATCACTGTAAACAGATATTCCTGCATTTCTACACGAGACACCAATTGTTCTACGCTTTGATACTGCTTGACAATGACATCGTATGCCATCATCAGGCAGGAAAAAACATTGCCATCAACAGAATTGCTTTTTGCAAAGGCAGCATAGTTTTCACTGCGTGAACGGACAAACTGCCGATAATCCTGAATGTCACTGCACACATACTCAACAATTTTCTTGTCCAAATAGTACAGCACCGAAAACAGTGTTCTCCATGAAATCTCCGACTGTACAGAAAAATTCTGATAAGGCAACACCAGGCCTTTTTCATGAGGCATCAGCTGCCCAAGCCGTTCCGAAAATACCACAGTCAGATAGTTGTAATCCATAGAGCAGCTATTCATACGGTCAAATATTTCGTTGTTCAGATAGGCAACTGCATTCACGCCGTTTTTCTTCAAATAATCCGAAGCAAGAGCAGAATCTTCTAACATAACGACAGTATCTTTTTCGTCCCTAAAATAAGACTCCAGTTCTTCCTTTTTGACGTTCACAGAATGCGGTCTTTGAATTTCACGGCCTCTTTCATAAATTTGAAGGTATCTGGACAGCTTTTCTCCGGAACCGCAGAGAAATACTACTCTGCTCCATCGAATTCCACATTCCATCCACGGTGTAGACAATAGTCCAATGATCCGCAGCATATTCAAAAGCAAAAACTGTTTTACAGAAGAATGCTGTTGTGCAAGTTGGTAAAATTGGAACTCTGCGGTTTCTGAGTACAGTTGATTGGAAACCAGAAAGGTTTTCTCCGTAATTCTTGGAAGTTTCTCTTTATCACAATACTCACTGGTCACAAAACAATAGCTGCCGTCTATCTCCTGAAATCCACTGTGTGTGGGCAGTTCATGCTTCTCATTTTGCAGCCTTGCCTGAATTCTGTCGTACAGATAATCGCTGATTTTCTTTTGAGAAAGATTGGTATTAAAACAACAAATTCCATTTTTCTTGAACACCTGCACAATACGTCCCTGTGTACAGTCTTCCTTATCCAAAAATACGATTTGATGCTGTCTGTGATATTCTGCATCCATATATTCTACGTCTACTCTGTACTTTGTACCATAATCCTGTGCCGTATTGATGTACAAACGAGCAATTTCAGTTGTGTTGGATTTTAGTTCGTTTTTGCAGATCATAGAAGCAAGCATTTCTCTGTTTACAGAAAAACGGCTGTCTGCACTGACATTTGCCTGAGCAATATACGTTAAACACGCATTGCAATCTTCCATCACGACTGGACAATAGGTATGACGATATGTTTGTTTCTGTTCTCCTTGCTGCTGCGTATTGGAATTTGACATTGCCGGCTGCACTATGTTCTGAGGAGCTGACACAGTTTGAGGTATATTATATGTACCTTGCTGTGGCATTGCATTTGGGGCTGATATCATCGATGACGGCCCTGTTTGATAAGCCGGCACATTATATGAACCTTGCTGCGGCATTACATTTGGAGATACAGATGACAAATACGGATCTTGCATATTTTCGTTGCACTCTTGATATTGCATTTCTTGCTGTGGTATTGCTTCTACATTAGGTTGTTGATTTTTAGGTTGATTATCTGAAGACGTAACTCGACAAAACAATTTTTCTTGCTGCTCTGACACATTTTCAAAAATACTATTTTGATATGAATCTGATTGTTCTTGACCATTTGAATTGGTAATTATTATTTGTGGTTTCTCTGTACTCATCGTTCTCCCTCCGATACTTTGAATCTATCCTCATTATACCATAAACCACCTGTTCTTTCAAGGAAATTTGTCATATTCTCATTTTTCAGTTGTATATCATTATGGTGAATCTGTGCCAGGTACTGATGATACGATCATGTCGACCGCATAGAAAAACCG
>ERZ773228.589-NODE-589-length-43138-cov-5.490983_pt1 | contig 43138 bp, 16 predicted proteins | sample MGYA00580524_ERZ773228 | MGnify/ENA primary metagenome ERZ773228 (study PRJEB29015, sample SAMEA2737768) | human gut metagenome | biome: human gut; feature: human-associated habitat; material: faeces | place: China | collected 2012 ... | reverse complement strand
CTGACGAAAAATTTGACGACGCATCTGTCGCACAATCTTTGTGCGGTATTGCCTTGAAGAAGCAAGGGCAGTCCCGCACAAGGCACGCCTGTCAAGTCTGCCCGAAAAATGGGAAGTGGACCGCAATGGAACAACAGATTTATATGACACCCAAGCAACCATTTTTTGTGACATCATCGAGAGCATACGCAAAGTTTATTTTAAATCGGTACGGCATTGTGCACTTTTATCAGTGCTTTACGGGAACGGAACCCCGCTATGCTGTACCGGACGGCTGTGTGGACATGGTATTTTGCTGTGATCCCAAGCAGCCTTACGCAGAGATCTGCGGCACTGTTCTGGCTCCGCAGGCAGTTCTGCTGCATTCTGATACCTGCTATTTCGGCGTGCGGTTTTTGCCGGGGTACAATCCGGTTCTGGGAAGTTCAGAGATCATGTCCCAGCTGGTGAATCATCAGATCCCGCTGGACGAGTTGATTCAGGATCGCCGCATGCTGGAGGGAATCTGCGGCACAACCGATTTCCGCAAACAGATTCGGGCATTCATGCGTTCCTACATGAACATTTATCGTCGTGCCTGTCCCATGGAACACAGCAACCTGCTGGTGCTCCACTCGTCTAACCTGCTGATCCGCTCTGCCGGCAGCATTTCCATTGAACAGCTGGCAGAGGACACCGGCTATACTGCACGGTATATTGACCGCTGCTTCCGCAATGAAACGGGTCTGAGTCCGAAGCAGCTTGCCAAAATTGTACGGTTTCAGGCGGCGGTTTCTGCCCTGAACCAGAATCAGCACAAGGGGCGTTCTCTAACGGAAATTGCCGCAGATCTGGGATATTTTGATCAGTCGCACTTTGTGCATGACTTCAAAGCCTATACCGGTCTGACACCGAAAAAATACCAGAAGCTGCTGCTGCACGATTCCTTTGAGGAAAAACTGCGAATCGTGCAGTGAAAAACGAAAAACAACACCGCATAAATAGTTATGCGGTGTTGCTTTTTATATAGACTTTCCGGAACCTTGCAGTTTTTCCGGATTAGAATCATATAGGATAATATTGATCTCGAACCAGTCTTTTTCCGGAACGATCCACATTTTCCCGTGATGTCGCCGAACGATTTCCTGTACGCTTTTCAGTCCTAGTCCGTGGTTGATCTTGTCCGACTTGTGTGTGCCGTTTTTAGGTACAATATTGCTGTTGAAACGGTTTCCGACCTGTAGTTGCAGGGCACCGAACCGTTCTTTCATTTTCAGTGTGATTTTTTGATTTTCTTTCGGAGTCACCAATGCAGTGGCTTCAATGGCATTGTCCAGCAAGTTGCCCAGCAGTACATTCAAATCAAAAATGGGATATGTCAGCTGATCCGGCAGCTGTACGTCCACTTCCAGTGCAACGCCGTCTGTCCGCAGCGGCAGAAGCTTGTAGTTCAGGATACTGTTGATGGCTTCATGCTGGGTGTAGGTGATGCTCTGAGTCAGATCCAGATTATCCTCCAGATCGTTGATATACGTGTACATTCCCTCCATGTCGTTGGTTTCCAGAAAATGCTTGATCTGGAATAAGTGGTTTTTCATGTCATGCCGTAAAAACCGCAGCCGCATCTGGCTCTTCTGCATGAATTGCAGCTGTTGCTGATAGGCTTTGTTTTGCTTTTCGATCAGCAGTGCGGTGTGATGCTCCTGTATCAGGTGAATCATGCGGTCATAGAGGGAAAAGACACTGACATTGATCAGCAGAAGGACAATGGCAGCCACCAGGGAACGCCATGAAAGTGTGCGGGCAATGTAGTGTGCCAGCAGAATACTGCCCAAGGGAATGAAAATAGCGGTAAAAACATAAAATATGTTTAGCCGCGGAATGACATCGTTTTTGGACAGATGAAAGTGCAGGCTCATGCGTGCAATGATCAGCATGAGAAGCGAGGCAGCGAATCCGCTGGTGAAGAACAGGGTATACTCGCACCAGATCGAGATCGTAGTACAGAGAATATCTGCCGCCATGCTGATGATATAAATGGAAACAGTTGCAAGGATCCGGTGTGCCCATGTGGTCGGATAGAGCAGGGTAATGCAGAAAAACAGGAGAATATTGCTGAAAACATTTATCACAATATTGTGAAACAAGATAAAACAGCCGCTGTTCAGCAAAAAATATCCGATATACGCCAGGATCTCTGTCCGTTTCCGGCTGGGTTCCTTTTGAAACAGCAGCTGAGAAAACTGATAGACTGCGTAAATGTGGAAAATATTAGAAATGATCGTGATATACTGTTTCATGGCACTTAGCCCTTCATGAGCCACTGCTCTACCAGCGGCTGATAGGCTCTGCTAATAGGGAGCTGTTCATGAGAACTGCCCTGCAAAAAGACGGTGTTGGAGGAAATATGGTCGATGTAGTCCGGATTGACCAGATAGGACTTGTGGATCTGGATAAATGAACTGAAGCAGGGCTCCTGTTGTACTTCTGACAGCTTTCCGTAAAAGGAGATGCGGGAATCCGTAGTTTGCAGATACACCTTTCTTCCGCAGCTGTTCAGATAGCGAATATGGGACACCTGCACATGCACCAGAGATTTGTTGCTGGTACATTTGAAGATGCGGCGGGAAATGTCCCGATAATACAGCATATCGTCCAGAGCACGGGCAATTTTCTGAAAAGTGACCGGCTTTTGCACAAATGCTGCCGGACGAATGGGAATGGCGTGGATGGCATAATTTTCATGAGATGTCACATATATAATGTCAAAATTCTGATGTCCCAGTATGTGTCGCAAGTACGTGCCCAGTGCCAGTCCGTCAGAGCACCGTTCCCGTACAGCATAGCTGTCAGAGAAAAGTCTGTTGATGTTGTTTTCACCGGAAAAGTCAATGTCCATAAAAACAACGTCATAGCGCTTGCCATTCAGATCGGTGTTGTACAGTGTGCGGCAGTCGGTGTAAATGTCCGGTGCATCCATGTCCACGTTTTTTTGTGTACTGTATTGCAAAAGGCATTCTCGAATCTGCTGACAGACATACAGTTCATCGTCTGCAATAGCAATTTTCATTGGAACCATGTGATTGGATAGACCTCCTGTTCTGTGTGCAATACTGTACAGGATCCCGCATGGCGGCTCTGTGCAGTGTTGCTTATGGAATCTCTGAATTTGACAATGTGTGTTGCAGGCAATGCCGCACGGATGTCTGCCTGTCGGCTTTACGCACGGTCAGTTTGCCTATACGTCGTTTTCTTGTGTAATTACATGTTTTTTACAAATCGGAAATGCGACTATTCTATTTTTGCTCTTATAATGAAATGATTGAACTATATAGAATTTATTATAATTATAACATATGGTGCGGAAAAAATCAATGGAAATCCAGACTTTTTTTGGAAAAAAGTTTCGGATTCGACAGAATACGACACGATTCGACATTCTGCATCGTTTGCTTTACAAAAAAATACAAAAAAGACGGAACTATCAATTTTTCAAATCTCAGGCGATTCAGTACAAAACCGTGTATTTTTCACATCATTGACATTTTGTGTGGAATGTGCTATAATAATCAGAATGTTTTCACTAGGAGAGGATCATATGCTACTGGAGCGTTTTTTGAAGCGGTGCATTTCTAATTATGAACAGGTAGAAGACCCGAATGTGAGAAAGGCATACGGGACATGCAGCAGTGTGGTGGGAATCTGCTGCAATATTCTGTTGTTTGTCCTGAAATATGTCATGGGTACGCTTTCCCACTCGATCGCCATTGTTTCTGATGCGTTCAATAACCTGTCAGACTGTGCCAGCTGTTTGGTTACCCTGTTTGGCTATAAGCTGGCGGCGAAGCCGGCAGACAAGGGACACCCCTTTGGGCACGGCAGAATGGAGTACCTGACTTCACTGGTTATTGCTGTGATGATCGCCCTTATGGGGTTTGAACTGCTGCGGAATTCTGTGGAAAAGATCATTCGTCCGGACGCGGTGCAGTTCCGCTGGCTGACGCTGGCGGTGCTGGTTCTGTCAATTGGAGTCAAGCTTTGGATGGCGTGGTTCAACACCAAACTGGGGAAACGGATACAGTCCACGGTGATGATCGCCACGGCGAAGGACAGCCGCAGCGATGTGGCAGCTACCGGAGCAACCATTCTGGCACTGCTGCTGTCGCTGGTGACAACGCTGCCGGTGGACGGTATTATGGGTACGGCAGTTTCTCTGTTCATTCTGAAAACGGCTTTCGACATCATTCGGGATACGGTCGGCGATCTTCTGGGAAAGCCGGCAGATGTGGAAACGGTGCAGAAACTGAAAGAACTGGTGCTGGCACATGAAAAAATCATTGGTGTGCATGATCTGATCCTGCACAATTACGGTCCGGGTCGGACTATGGGAAGCTGTCATGTGGAAGTGCGGAGCGACTCTGATTTTGTTGCGGTACATGAAGTTGTGGACTTGATCGAACGGGAAATCGAGGAAAAGCTGCACATTCTGATGACGATCCACATGGATCCTGTGGAGGTGGACAACGCCGCTGTCAACCACTATCGGCACATGGCAGAACAGGTGATTGCCGAACTGCATCAGAATTTGAGCCTGCACGATTTTCGGCTGGTGTCCGGCGAAAACACCAATCGTTTGATTTTTGACATACTGGTACCTTTTGATTGTACCTATACCAATGATGAATTGTTGGATATGATTTCCGGCGAACTGTCCCGCATGGACAAAACCTGTCAGGTCAGTCTGACGTTTGATCGGGATTTTACATAATGGAAACAGCCCTGCATGGTCTGCGTTTTGCAAAGACTATGCAGGGCTGTTCTGTTGTGTATGCAAAGCTTTATGCAGTGTTTCCTTAATCTGCTGTGGAGCAAACCTGTTCTACGAACCGCAGGAACTGTGCCTTTCCGGCATCGGTGCGTTTGAAAACACCTGCGTCCAGCAGAACCTGTTCAAAGACTGCTCCGATTTCCTGCTGAATGATCGTTTCCGCATTTTCCGCATTGGCTTCGGGGTGGCGTGTGCGGACTTCCTCCAGCCACGGCATGTGACTGCGGAGGGAGTCAGTCTGTGTCAGGTCGGCATCAGAATACAACGCCTTTGCCAGTACCGGCAGTTCTCCCGCCAGACGTGCCGGCAGGACAGCCAGTCCCATGACTTCGATCAGACCGATGTTTTCCTTTTTGATATGGTGCAGGGACGGGTTCGGGTGGAACAGTCCCAGCGGGCGTTCCGCCGTGGTGCGGTTGTTCCGCAGCACCAGATCGCATTCGTACAGTTTGCCACGCATTCTGGCAATGGGGGTAATGGTGTTGTGTGGTGTGCCGTCTGTTTCCGCATAGATTTCTGCTTCGGCATCGGTATAGGTTCGCCACTGGGTGAGCACGTGGTCGCAGGCTGTCGCAAGGGCAGAGCGATTTTCACTTTGCAGGCGAATGACCGACATAGGCCACTTGACGATTCCTGCCTGTACTTCCGGCTGATTCGGCAGCAGGAACGGTGTTTCCACCGGAGCCTTTGCCATGGCGAAAGTGTAGTGTCCGCCCTGAAAATGTTCGTGGCTCAGGATAGAACCGCCCACAATCGGCAGATCGGCGTTGGAGCCGATGAAATAGTGGGGGAGCATGTCCAGCACATCGAACAGCTTTTCAAAAACTGCTGCATCGATCACCATGGGAACATGTTTCTGATTGAACACGATGCAGTGTTCATTATAATAGCCATAGGGGGAGTACTGGAAAGCCCAGTTTCCGCCGTGAATGGAAATGGGGATCGGCCGGAGATTCTGCCGTGCAGGGTGTGTCAGCGTGCCGGCAAAACCGGTGTTTTCAATGCAAAGCTGGCATGCCGGATATTTGGTCTGAGGCTGGTTCTTGGCTGCGGCAATGTCGCGTGGGTCTTTTTCCGGCTTGGAACGGTTAATGGTTACGTCCAGTGTGCCGTATTCGCAGTCATATGTCCAACGCAGATCCTTGGCAATTCTGCCGGCACGGACGTAGTTGGTGTCCTTGCTGTACTGATAGTACCAGTCTGTGGCTTCTTCCGGACTGCGGTGATATGCGGCAAAAAAGCTGCGGTTCACTGTGTGCGGGCGTTCTGTCAGCAGCCCCATGATGCGGGTGTCAAACAGATCTCTGGCGGCGTTAGAGTCGGTGATGATGCCTTTTTCTGCGGCATAGGACACCAGTTTGTCCAGAATTTCGTCAATGGTGGGCAGCACCTCCGGCAGGGCAGGCATTTCCCACGCAGAAAGCTGCAAGAGATCCATAAGCTGATTCCGCAGGAAGATCTCATCTTCGGACGTGATCAGTTCTTTTTCGATACCGTACTGAATCAGTTCCTGTATGCTTTGCTCGATCATATGCATTCCCTCCTGTTATGCCAGGTACAATTCCTTGACCGCTGCTTCACCGTCGCCGCGGTAGAACAGATACAGCGGGTGAGTGCCGTCGGAAATGTGCAGGGGAGCACGGCTTTCCGTCCATGCATCTGCCGGAGCAACCGGAATCTCTGCCACGATGTTTTTGCCGTCCATGTTGTCGGAAACTACAAACTTACCGTTGCAGGAACCGCGGTACTGTACGCCGATCTCCTTTGCACCGGAGAATGCGAAGTACTTGTATCCCAGCATGGTGCCGTCCTGAATTTCGCCGATAAAGCGATCCTCACCGCAGTGGGTCGCGTTGGGGAAACTGTCGGTGTAGATTTTGTTGGAGCCGTGGGGCATGTGTCCGTTGGTGATGTTGCAGGCGATCACTGCCGGATAGGTTCCGGTACCGTGCAGCGGCTTGCCGTTCAGACCGCAGGAGGTGATCTCTACCTGCGGAATGCTGCCGTCCGGCAGAATGGTAATGGGTTCTGCACATGCCTGACGGCTGTAGTCGGACTTGTGAGTCAGGCGGTGATAGAATACGTACCACTGTCCGTTGATGCATTCGATGCTGCCGTGTGTGGTGCCGGTCATGTTCAGGCGGTCTTTTTCGCTTCTGCCATGATAACCGACATCACCGTTGGAAACGATAGTGCCGCCAAAGACGAAATCTCTGTCCGGCAGGTCGCTGGTGGCATAGCAGAGTTCGTGGTTCTGCCAGGAGGAGTAGATGAAATAATACTTGCCGCCGATCTTGCGAATGGAACTTGCTTCAAAGAACGGGTGCTCCTCGAAGCTGGTGCCAATGGTGTATGCCGGAATGATGTGCCGCGGTTCGCTGGTGACTGTCAGCATGTCATCTCCCACAGTGACTGTGCAGGGACCCATGACACTGCCCTCTGTTTGCAGGACTTCGTTTCGGCTCTTGTGATACCGCTGCATGACTGTCTGAATGGCTTCCTCGTGGTTCTGGAAGTCCTTGTCCAGAGCCTCGTCTGACCATGTGCCGTAGTAAATGCGGATCGTGCCGTCATCGTTGATAACGCCGGGATCGAAGCAGATGTAGTTCAGCATGGGGCTGCCGTCAGGATAGTGCACAAAGCCCAGATACCGGAATGGTCCTGCCGGAGAATCGCTGACAGCCACGCTGATCGGTCCGTTGTAGCCGCCGAAGCCGGCTCTGCCGGACATACAGTAGTAAAGGTAAAATCTGCCGTCATTGCCCTGTACAACGTCCGGAGCGTACATGAACTTCCGGTCTGTGGGATATGCCGGATCCTGATCGGCACGGTAAATGGTGCCCTCGCAACGCCAGTCGGACAGGTCCGTCACCGGAGCAGAGTAAGTGGTGTAGTCCAGCATGCAGAAAGTTTCGCCGCCCTCTTTGTCGTGGGAGCCGTACAGGTATACACGGTCACCGAACACATGGGGTTCGCCGTCCGGAACACATTCATAAATGGGGAGAAACGGGTTATATACTTGTTTTTTCATCAGAAAAAATTCCTTTCTTTTCATTTCCGGAGAAACAACATTGTTCCACCTGGATTAAGTTCATTATATGCGATTTTTCTGCATCTGTCAATAGCGTTTTTCCTTAAAAAACAGAAGAAACGTTTCATAAATCTGGTGGTTTTGACAAAGCTTTTCAGGCGGTGTTTTTACGTGGAAAATCGTGAATTTTGCCGAAAAGACACGTGTCAGGCTTCGTTTCAACACACCCTAAGGAAACACTGCATAAAGCCCGCCTGACGGCTTTGCACGCCATCTGCGTACAAATTTTTGTGCGGTATTGCCTTAAAATCATTTTCCCTAAGCAGCATACAATCCGGTGAAATAACCGGTTTTGCATGCTGTTTTTCTTTTTAAAAATTCATATAAAGTTTACATCTGCAACCTTCCCATTTTGCCATGCTCCATTGTCTTAGTAATATCAGGAAGGAAAAAAAGCGGCTTCTCAAAACAGCATCCAAAGGGAGAAAAAACAAATTGAAACAACTACCACAGGAAAATTAAGGCGATATTGCACAAAGCACAGCTGCCGGTTTGGTATAATGCGGTTTTCTTCAATAGATATTGACAATTTCACATAAAAGTGTTATAATTAAAATAAGCGTAAAACTACAGAAAAATGTGCAAAAGGCACAATTCAAAATAAAAATCAAAGCAGAAAATTAGCTATTTTATTCAACTAAATTGCTGAAATCTAAGGAATATGGCTTATGAAGATGATTGACACAAAAATAATGGTGTCACGTGACAGGAGGAATTGAAATGTATCGACAAATTAGTATATGGAAGCGTGTCATTTATGGCATGCTGGCAGCCGTAATGGTGCTGACTTCGTGCAATTGGGGAACGATTTTTGCGGCGGCAGCAGCGTTGGGAAATTCCGGCACATTTCAGGTTGGTTTCGGAGCCGTTACCTCAAACGGTGCAACGCTGACGCCGGAAACCAATGACGGTGTCGGCAGCTTCTACATGATCCAGAAGCAGCAGCAAACACTGCTGACTGTGAATATTGTCCCAAATTTTTCCACAGGCTATGTTCGCGGGCAGAATCTGGAACTGACGCTGCCGTATTTGTATTGGAACGACAACGGCGTTTTGGTACAGGTGAACAGCTTTGAGGAAATTCCTTCTGCCAAACGGCAGGCAGGGGAGTATATCGGCATGGAAGCAAAGCTGAACGACAAGAGTACCTTCGGCAATTCCACAACAGTCTATGATGCAAGCGAAGCGATAGTGGAAAACAACAGTTATGTCCGCGGAAAAATCACTCTGAAAAATGCCTATGATCCCCTTAGCGGAAACTGTACGCCGAAGTTTGACATGCAGTTTTACACGGCGAGCAATGCGGTAAGCATTCCGGAAAATGCTGCGGCAACACTGGAAATGAAATTTTCCTATGACAGGCTGTATGATTCCGGCAATACGCTGATCGGCGACGGGTGGTCAACCGAGGAACTGGACACCAGCACTAAAATCCAGCGTACGGTTACATTTGTCAACTCCAACTTGGAGTGGAGCACGAAAATTGAAAGCGTTCCTACTGTGCAGCTGAATAATGCCAGCACTGACAAAAGTCAGGCTGTCATGTGGCAAAAGTATAACTACATGGTGTACGAAGTCACAGTGCAGAATGATTCAGAAGAACTGGACAGCACCATTGACAACTACCTGATCACATTGCAGGCACAGTACAATGCGGACAAGATGCGGAGCGTTCTGGACGAAGATCTTCTCTGCTGGGAAAAGGAAAATCCGGACACGCAGAACAAAGATTTTTCGGCTGATTTTTACCAGCATCATGAGTTTATCGGAAAGCCCAATGCGGGCGGCGTTCTGGTCTATGATGTCACCGATACACCGGACTGGAAAACCCAGTGGGATCTGGAACATTTTTCGAGTATCCCTGCGGAAACTATCCCATATGGCTATTCCGGTACAGGTACGATTATTCTGCAAAAGGAAGTATCGGACAAGTCCCATACCCTGTATTCCGAGATGAAAGCAGAAGAACTGAACCAGAGTGATCCTAATGAAAAGCATTATTTTGCCAGAAAATACATGGTTGCGATCCCATATCCGAATAACTTTAACAGCAGCACCGGATTTGAAAACACTTCCGGACTGACCACAACAATTTCATTCGGCGGCGGCAGCAACATTCACTGGTCGAAACAGGATTCAGATTCCACCAGCTTCACCCCGCATACATGGGAAAACTTTACCCACCACAAGTATGTCAAGGACGCAGACGGCAACGAAGTGACAGACAAGACAGTGGGTATCGGTGCAGTAGATGAATACTATCTGGACGGGTTCCACAGCATCGGTAACGTTCCGGTATTCAACGCGATCTCGACAGACCACGTGCCGGAGGATTTCGACTTACGGGAAATTCAGATCTGCCTGAAAAATGACACGGTGCATTATCCGGACATTCAGCTGAAAGACTGGTTCAAGGTAGACGGAACAGACATCAACCAGTTTATCCGGTTTGGCTTTACCGATGCAAACGGCGATGTGGTCTATAAAACTGCCGGCGAACTGGGGTTGCATCTGGAACAGGATACCGATGCCGGCGTGACAGAAGAAAAGAACTGGACACTGGAAATCGGCGACGTGCTGACCAACCAGACTGGTCTGACATTCTGCAACGAGGTAGAATTTGTATTTCGGGAGGAGATCCCACGCTATACCGAGTTCAACGGTTTGATTACCATGCGTGGTGCATTTCCGCACCTGTGGACATATGACAACAAGATCGACACCTCTTACGAAGTGCACTATTACCAACCGCCGACGGCATCGGAGGACGGCGAGAGCAAGTGGGTTTCGGAGCCGAAAGAAGTCACACAGGCAAATGCTGTTATCCGCACAGAACAGGCGAAACCGGCACTGACCGGCGTAGGCGTTTATGAAGATGTGATCGGTGATCTGGTGCAGAAAGGCAATCCGCAGACGGTTTCCCTGAATGACGATACCGCGGCGGCTCGCTTTGTGATTTCCAACGACAGCATTTCCGAGATCAGTCCGGCAACATTGGACATCACCGGTCTGTATCCCGATGAGGATTACACTGCCGGCGGACTGGTCGCCTCGAAAATCCTGCTCAGTGAGAACCTGCTGAAGAAGGCAAAGATCGAGAAGATCGTACTGCACGGCAAGGTGGTAAACAGAGAAACATTGGTCGATTCGGATATTACGCTGGACGATCTGGAGAATTACGGTACTGATGAAAACGGCAACGTGGTAATTGCAAAGTCTGCGTGGAACACACTGACCTATCTCACTGGCATGACCGTGTATTTTCAGCGTATCAGCGACAGCATTCCGCTTGCCGATGCAGCAGATGACGGGAACTGCTATGTGCAGATTCACGGAACGCCTACCACAGAAAGGGACATCACTCCGCATGGCGTGCTGAAAACGGCATACAGCTTCGGCGAACATGACCAGACCGCGTTGGATCAGACGGTGGAGGATACCGTCACACTGAACGTGTCCAAGGTGCTGCCGGAGCTGAAAGCGAGCGTACATGCGATTCGCAAGGACGGCACAGAAGCCTCTGCGGTGCAGTCTGTCCGGTATGATAAAAACGGAACAGCGTATCCCGTTTATCCGACACTGGCTGTGCCGAACCGCAGCGAAACGGAACAGACGTGGTATCAGTTCCTGCTGACCAACAATTCCCGTTCTACCAGTTCTCATGCACTGCTGCAAGTTAATATGGACAGTGTCGGCAATGCACCGACAGACTGTCTGAAAGACATAGAGGGCTTTGATACCCGAAAAATTGTCCTGAACGGCATCGGCGATGGACGGGCGGCTGCCATCGAAAAAATTGAACTTTTCGACTGGGATAATACAACTTATACCGCAGACACCGAGGCAAATATTGTGCCCAGTCTGACGGTCGGTTCTGATGCCCTGACCGCAGATGCAGACGGCAATGTTACGTATACCGTTCCGGATACCATTCAGCGTCTGCGGAGCGTGCGGATCATTTTCTCCCGCATCTACGGAAATACAGATCTGGACAATCTCAAGGAGATGAATCTGAAGCTGTACGGCTCGACAGATTGGGTCGGCGATTTGAAAGCATCGGCGAGATTCGAGGTAATTGGCAGCATCAACGAGGCATCTAAGACGGCTTCGGAGGCGACTATGCAGGTGGCAAAGACCAACCTTGTCATTACGCCCTCTGCCAATCGTCCGGAAACGAACCAGACCAGCAACAAGAGCCTGACAGTGCCGAATAAGGCAAATGATCTGTACTACGGTTTCCTGCTGGAGAACAAAGAAACTTCTGACTGCTATTCCAAGGCGGGAAAGTCGCTGATTTCTGTTGATCTCCAGAGCGTAGACGTGAAAACGGAAAAGGATAATGCGAAAATCGTAAAGGGCTATCTGTCGGACAAGGTGACGATTTCCTCCAACTATGCCAAAAGCGGCAAAATCGAAAGCATTAAGCTGACATCATTCCTGCCGGAGGGTGTTTCCGGTCCTGCACAGGTAAAGACCATTTCTCTGGAAGAACTGGAAAAGCATAGGAATGCGGTAGGGGAACTGGAAGTAGACCTGTCCGATTGGAAAGCACAGGGCGTATACCTTGCGAATATCGAAATCGCCTATGCCGATCTGGAACGGGATCTTTCCGCAGAGCAGGGCAACGCACCGGAGCTGCGTATTTATGGCACAAGTGACTGGTTTGACGACCTGACTGCGAAAATGACGGTGACACCGCAGCATGAACTGATGCAAAATCAGGCAAAATCCGCATCTGTGGCATTCCATGTAGACCGCCCGGGGCTCAGCGTCAACACCCATATTTACTATAACGATCAGAAGGAATCCACACGTGCGGCATCGGGCAACACGGACGGAAATGAAACCATTTTCGGCGTGCCGTATGACCGTGACTTTCTGCTGCGTGCGGAATTTGCCAATGAAACCATTTCGGTGCTGGACGATACCCAGATCATTGCCAAGGTTCCCTATGAAAAGCAGGGAGAAGCACGAACTGGTTTCCATACCACGGAACTGCGAATTTATCAGGATCTGATCGATCAGTTCGGCAAATTTGACAATATCATTCTGACTGGTAAAGATGCGGACGATCAGGAGAAAACCGTAACCCTGCTGCCGAAAACAGACGAAGCCGGAAAGGTTACCGGTTTTTATACGGAAGATGCACCGGATACCATTTATACATATACAGACGGTGCACTGACATTTACCAGAGATACAGACACGCGGCTGTTCCCGGCGTTCGGCATCGAGAACCTGACACAGGTGGAACTGAACGGCAGACTGGTAAAGCTGGTGGACAAATCCGTATCGGAAAAGCGGTATATTGAATTTGACGGCTATGACGATTCGCTATTCGGAAAGACCGATACGCTGGAAGTAGATACACATAACTATCTGGACGGCTTTCGGGAATCCAAGGGCTATATCACAGAAGCATACGATAAGGACAAGTATATTGTAACGAAGAAAGACACCACGGCGATCTATGTTTCCAAGATGTATTTCGACACCACTGTTATGGCATTCTATAAAGATGCCAGTGCCGGAAATAAGAAGTACACCGCAGCAGCCAGTGCCGTGGAACATTTGCGGAAGAAGTATGCTCAGCCCACAGAGTATATTTCCACAGATGGTCACGTGCACAGTGCAGACGGTTATCTGTTCTCTGAAAATGGAGTGTGGGGAGATAGTGCTGACAACTCCGAACTGGAGATCGGCTATAAGTCTATCGGTTCTTTTGCGGTGGACTTCCGCCAGTATCTGAATACAGGAAACAACCTGCCAAAGGCAAAGCCAACTCTTGCCGGACAGGAGCACCAATCGTATGACTACGTTCGCAATGCGTCTTTGAATACGGCTGCCACTGTGGATATTACATTAGACCTGCCGTCGAACACATTCGATGCGTACTATCTGAAAATTGATCCTCGTGCCAAGGATTATATCCGGTCGGTTACAGCAATTTATGCAGACGGCAGCAAGCGTAAACGTTCCGGACAGGAAATTCTCTATGAAGCCAACGAGAGCAATGCAGACGGAAGCTTTGCACGGCTGAATCTGCTGGGCAGCGATGCGGACATGTTCTCCGCGGACGATGCCAACTATTATAAGAAGCCGGAGAGTTATGACGGAAAGAAGCCGGAAAATCCGGTGACACAGGTTGTTGTGACCATTGACATCAACCGCTATCAGACTGTCAACAATGACGGCAAAACGGCAAAGTCGCCGGACTATGGCATCTGGTATGACCAGACGGATTCTTCCACACAGGGAATGTTTGAAGTTACCGGACGTTTCTACCGCATGGATGAGGCGGTTGCTACAGCACATGCTGATGTGACTGTGGGCAAAGCCACCAATGGCAGAAGTAAGGTGCGGACAGACTCCGGTGCGGACAAGGAAAAGTCGGATTGGTCCTTCACAGACAAGTATTATGCCTGGACCAGTCACCATAATTATTCTTGCGGACACTATTGGACCTATGAGATATTCGACTATACCGCAAAGCATTTGCAGTCCAGCACACGTGTGCATATCGTCAACGATGAGGACAATGTGCAAAAGGGTGTCGGTGAAACCCCCGCTACAGCGGAAAACCGCAATGCAGAATTCGGAAAGGACAACAGCTTCGCGATCCGTTTTTATCGGAAGGGCAACACCAAAGAAAGCACCATTTCCACATCTTGCGTTAACCCGACTTGGGGCGGTGTAGGTCGCGTTGCACCGAATAACAATGTGTACCATTGGGTAATGAACAGCCCGTACTCCCGTACCGATCAGTATGACTGGGTGAATAAGCTGTCCTTCACGGACAAGGTTGTGCTGTCTGACAGCCTGCCGCAGATCCGGCCGGATGATGACTATGAATACAAGGGCTTTCTGACTACCGGACTTCAGATCAAGAAAGAGATCTATCAGTATTTCCGAGATGACGACAGCATTGTGTTCACCATAAATGCGAAGAACACGAACAATGATGTTGTCGGAACGGCACAGACCATTTCTGTTCCGGTGTCTGAACTGAAAAAGATGTACGGCGAAACTGAGGACTGGAACATTTATTTCGAGTACACACCGAAACAGCAGGACAATACAGATAACGGGGACAATGCAGGCGGCAGCACCGAAGAAAACGCAGACAATGCGGACACCGGAGCAAACCAGCCGCAGATCGAACCGACCTATACCGTAAAACAGGACGGCGGAAAATATGTTGTGGTTCTGGGCGAAGATACTTTTGTGACAGACTACAGCATGACCATGTATGATATTCCGGGTACAGGGGATTATTCTGCGGAACTGACCGACAAGGAAAAGGCAGATTATCACAATACCAATACATGGGATATTCTGGTGCAGGGCAAGCCGTATGCGATCAACAAGACAGACGATGACATGTACGGAAAGAACACTGCTCAAACCAGTGTTTCCACAGATTATGAACCGGACAAGGAAATCTACAATCAGTCGGACAATGCGATAATCATGGGCTACCTGATCGATTTTCGGGCAGGGTATCAGCTGCAAACGGAGAATGGCAGCGTATCGGAAAAGCTGTACTATGATTACAGCCGGAGCGACAACAACACACCGAACCGCGGCTTGTTCCGCGTGAAGCTGTTCAATCAGGACAAGCAGAATGCGACTGGGCAGGAGGCGGCTGCACGTATTGACAGTGCGGCTACCACCAACACCATGGACAGCCGCTATCGGCTGGAGCATATCTACCTGCCGAAATTCCTTTTGGACGACAACTGGTTCGGCGTGGCAAATCTGACACTCCAAGTGGGCAGCACGAACGTTCCGGTGAACGTGGTAAAAGGCTCCGGCGTAGACGGCATGGCAGACGGCATCTATGTGGTGCATGTCAGCACAACGGAAACCGTACAGGGCGAGGAAGTCTATACCATTGATGTGGAACAGATTCTGCGGCAGCTGTATCAGGCAGATTCCGGCGTTCTCGGAACCTATACCAATACGACTAATCAGAAAACCTATGTCAAGGCATATGTCAACAGCTTCCAGCTGGACTTCAAGGCGAAAAAGGCAGACCGAAATGACAGCAGAACTGTGCTGTGTGACGGGGAATACCTGTCGGCGGATCATACCAAGAACACCAGTGCATTCCTGTATGACGGCGTTTATGTCGACCGGACACCGGACGATTTCACCGGTGACGAGTGGAATGCCAATTCTACGCCGACTTTTGGAAAGGCTCCCAATGACTATCCGGAGCAGATAACCACCAACCAGCTTTCGGCAGTCTTTACTTCCATTGACCCCAATGCCAATACCTATATTTATAAGAATACGGACGGTTCTGCAAAGGGCAGCATGAAAAAGGCAGACTATACAGTCAAGAATCTGACGGGTATGCTGAACGCAGAAGTCACCCGCACAAAGATGTACGATCAGGATTCCAAGACCGGAAACATCGATGAGGTGGACTATCTGCACCTGATGCCGTATGATTATGTAGAGTATACCATTCAGGTGAACACGCCGGACGATGCACTGATTCCGCTGGAACATACCACAGTGGACTTCTCTGTTCCAAAGGGACAGCGAATCGTTCGCTGGGACGTTGTAGATGCAGACGGAAAAGTGCTGACAACGGAAAATGCCGCGGAGAATATTCCGGCTGCGGATATTCACGCTGCTCTGTCAGACGGAGGTACAACGATCGAAGCGGCACAGGGTGTCAAGTATGCCCTGCTTGCAGCAGCAGAAGCAGAGCCGGCAGAAACTGCATACCGGCGGCTGGTGGCAGAACTGGGCAAGGGTGCAAAATCCGATGACCAGATCAAGCCGGGTGAAACGGTTTACCTGCGTGTGACCACACAGCTGACGGAAAACGACGGCAGCTATGATGCTGTCACTGTCGGCACACCGGATCTCAAAATTCATGCCGCACCCAAGCACGGCTATCCGCAGTATGCGATCTATAACACCACCAGTTCGACACATCTGCCGAATGCAGACAGAAGATACTACTGGATCAAGACGACGACCGACCGTGCAGGCGTGTCTTATTACTACCGGTATACCGAGGCTGATGCAGACAAGCAGACACAGTATTATGCACACGTGCAGAACGAACTGACCTATCAGTCTGCTGCACCGGTAACGCTTTCCTATCAGGTAAACGACATCAAGCAGAATTACGACGGAAAGGGTGCCGTGCTGACAGTCAGCGACCTGTACAATGAAACCGGACACCATTGCGATACCTACACGGTAGACGTTTCTTTCCTGGAAAAGCGTTCCAAGGACAGCGGCGATGTGTTCTACCGCGGCTTTGAACTGAAGGAGCCCTACACAGTTCTGGAGGAATCAGACAAGTTCGGCAGAGTGGAAGTGCTCTATGCCGTTGCAGAGCCGAGTACACCGCGGTTTGCAGAAGACGAAAACATTGCATTCCAGACGGACGAAAACGGTGTAAAGGTGACATGGAAGTCTTACGACTACAATGCTTCCCGCACCACCGATCAAGTCGCAACTGCGAAAATGACAGCCGCCGACCTGCCGAATGTTGTGGGCGTTCGCTGGGTGTATTACGATCTCAAGGGCTTTGATACGACCACTGCGTACAGTAGTACTTCCAAGGCAAAAGCGGCTCTGCAAAATGTGACTCTGACCGGCGTTGGCAGATTCCAGGATGTCACAGACGGCACAGGCGTGAAAGCAGATACCTATACTCAGTATTTCACAGCTACCAACACCTATGAGCACATTCACAGTGAAAATGAAAATGCAGTGACGGTGACTGAAAGCGGCAGCAGTGTGGCATCTGCCAAAACACCGACAGAGCACACGGCATACCTGACAGACACCAAAGTTCTGAATCCTAAGGTTTATCGGGAAAACCCCATTGCATCGTTCCACACCCAGACATTTTCTTCCGAGAGCGATGCTGCGGCAGTGTATGAGGAAAAGAAAGCACAGAAAACAAGCTATCGTCCGGGCGATACTGTTTGGCAGAAGGTAACACTGAAAAACAACCTGGCCGCACTGAGCAGCGGAAAACAGGCAGGTGAGGAGGGCAGGCTCATCAATCCGGTGATCTATGATAAGGTACCGGAATATTTTACCAAGACTTTGTACGATTCGTATGGGGTCGGCGACAGCATACCCAATTTCCACCTGCGTCTTCTGAATGCGGACGGCAACGAGAAAGATCTGAGCAATATAGAATTGTATCTGGTAGCCAAAACCGCACAAAATGGGTATGACTATGGCGGAAAGATGACCTATACAGACGGGTTCAATTCTAAAAATGCAGCACAAAAGGCATTTGCAGATTTGAAACCGGACGAAAACTCCACATATCAGATTTCCTTTACGGTATACGAACTGCGGCTGCGTTATAAAGATGCTCCCGATGCGGACTTCGTTTTGCAGCCGGGAGAACAGATCGAGTTCTGCTACTCGGCGACCATTCGGGAAGAAGACCTGCCTATGGTGTACACTGCATCCACCTATGCAGACGATACCACCGCATCTGTTGCAGGCGGTGACGGACTGCACCCGGCATATTTCCCCCGCATTGGTGAGTATTATCAGAACAGTATTTATCATAATTATTATAGTTCCTCTACGAACGGCAAACTTTATCCGATGCTGACCGACGGATTCTCTGATACCGGAAACGTCTGGAATAATTTCAAGCAGGTGCAGAACAGCAGTATCCAGATGGATATGGACTATCTGATGCACGATATTGGCTTCAGTGCGGATAAGAATACACAGGTGGATATGTGGGAATTTCTGGATCAGACCATTACCCACATTCCGGGTTCTTCCACCACAAGCGGTAGCATCAGCGGACAGAACAACACGCTGTTGGACGAGGATTCACAGACTGCAAAGAATATGCAGACGGTGAAATATACTGCCAATTCCACGATCGAAACGGCTGACCAGCTCCAGCAGCTGCCCCAGACCGTGAAGTACATGGCAGGCGGTGCAAACCGAGATTGGTTCCAGCTGGCAATGGGCAAGCGGAACCAGAATCATGCAGACTGGGCAAATCTGGATTCGGCAGAGAATACACCTGTTGTGTGGAGCGAAACACGCCTGCACCTGCAAAAGGCATGGCTTGCCACCAGTTCGGAATTTGTAACCAGCAATATCCAATATGAAAAGACGAACGGCGATCATACTGAAAATGTGCTTTGCGATCCGAATTCCCCGTATTTTGGAACATATTCGGACTGGGATGGATTAGACACCTATCATAATAGTGTACACACAGTAACAGACCGGTCTGGTGCAGCTGCACTGGAATATGATGAAGATGTCAAGGTACAGCTTCAGGCGTATAACTACGGTGACTGGGATCTGGACGGTGTGACATTCCTGTATACCTATGCCTATGGCATGAAGCCGGTGATGAACGCGGACGGCAGTCTGGACGTTTCTCAGATACTGGCTTATGCCAACACCGGCGACACGAAGGCAAATACATTCGCTCAGATCGATGCTGCAAATGTCACCGCAGAAATCATTCAGAAACCGGGAGACAAAAATCCGCAGTATCTTGCCCCGAAGGCAATGCGGGACGCGGCACAGAATGCAGATCTCACAGACGGTGCTGACGGATACTATACCGCAGACGAGTATACACCGTATGTGGTAAAGATCACAGTGAAGCAGCCGCTGAAAAAGTGGTATGGCAGAGGCAGTGATTTCGGGTATATCACACGGGTGACACTTCCGGCGAGAGTATACACCAATACGGCAAGCGGTACCTGGTATGATCGTGTTCTCACGCAGCCGTATGTGGAAGAGGGCAGCCAGAATCACCTGTATTACCAGATCTATGACATCGACCACTGGGACGGTTCCACCAAGGTGCTGACAAAGCACAACCAGCTGTACGGCATGGACTACCTCTGGAGCCCGCTGTATTGGTACGGCTATACCGGTGACGGACAGCTCGGAAACCTGAAGTATCTGGCATCTTCTCCGAATATGCCCTCTGTCAACGGCTACAATATCCAGAACAAGGAAGTCGTAGCAGACGGCAGCGGCTATCGCTTTACCAGCAATGACAGCATCGACCGTTACAGCAGCGGCAAGACCATGTTCTACGCGGAAACCGGCACCAGAGCCGTGCTGCGGAAACCTCTGGTACGCAGCTAGGCAACAATCAGCGAAACTGTCGGCAGCAATGAAACCGAGATGTACGGTAAAAACGTAGAGCAGTACTACACCGAAACACAGGGTGAAGTCAACTGGATTAACGTCCATGTGGAGAACAATTATTACTGGGATCAGTACGGCTACAGCGGCAGTGTCGGCATACGCGGCTATAACAATGAAAAGACGCTGCACAGCTACGGTACAGACGGCGGGCAAAAGGGTTCGCTTTCTCTGCCAGTCATCACGAACATTCTGCCCTATGGCATTGTTCCGGTTGCGGCAGACGGCTCCCGTTATACCACGGACAACACCAAGAATAACAAGCCCCTGAACTGGGAACTGTACGACAAAGATGCCACTACCAATCTGGCAGATCAGAAGGCACTCTATGATACTGAGGTCTATTATGATGCGTCTACCAAGCGTTATGTGGTGCAGATCTTTGCCAGGGAGGAAAACGATACCGAAAAGGCAATGACCGCAGCGGAACTAGCAGAAAAGCGGGAAAAGGACGCTGCGATTCGGAATGGCAGTCTGTACAATTTCTGCATCAAGACCTTTACTTATGCAGAGCCGGACGATGTGATCAACGGCGTGGAAGACGAAGACCTGCTGGAAAATTACCTGAACAACTATTCCTATGTTTCCAGCAGAGTGAACGCGTACCAGTTTATCACGGACAACGACATTTCCGGAAATCCATACAAGGTATGCTCGCCGGTAAATCTGAAAGCAGCTGTAAACGCTTATGATACGTATGATTATCGGAGTGCAGACAAGCGAAAGGACGCAGTTGCAGCAACCGATACGGAAATGCTGATGCAATACTACAGCGAGAGAGTGTACTATGATTCCTCTCAGGATACGCTGCCCATGCGTCCGGATACAGACAAAGACGGACTTTCGACCACCAATCCGGATCCTTACGTTCTGCTGACCCATAAGTACGAAAAAGGTACCTATATGCTGGGCAGCATGAGCCGGTACGCCGAGAGCGATCCCATGGAAATGGACGAGTACCGAAAGGACAAGCCGCTGTCGGAGGAAATTCGTTCTGCACTGAACCGCGATGTGACACTGCGTGACAACAGCAGTGATATGCTTTTCCAGGATATTACTTCTGCCAATGTGATGCAGGATTCCGGCGTTGTGAATACGCTGAAGATCCGCACGCAGACTCCATCTTTAAAGGCAGAGAACATGGTAGCTGCTGAAAAGACCGAAGAAGGCGAAAAGGGCTTTGCCGGAAACAAGGAAGATTTGGACGAAGTGAAAACCCGTCAGCAGTATCAGAACAACGGGAAAAACTTTGACTACAGTGATATTCTCTGGTACAGTGCCAAGGTTTCCAGCCAGTCGGAGGCAGACTATCGTTATCGCGGAAGCATCTTCCACGCCAAAATGGTTGTCACATTCCAGCTGCCGGAAAATGTACGGTACTGGGACGAGGACGATCTGCTGGACGACTACTATCTGGAATACACCGATAAGTCGGGGAAAAAGCAGACATTTACCATGGCAGATGCAAAGGCTGCCGGCTGGGGCATTGAGCTGACACAGCGGTACTTTGCCGGAGCAGTTGCACCAGCAGAAAATACGGCGGACGGACTGACACGGGCAGATTCTGCCACAAAGCGTGGCGGTGAAACGCTGGTATTCGAGATCACCACGCCGAAAGATGACGGCTTCGACTGCACAAATGACAACACCTATGTGGCAGGCTGTCATCCGGCGGGCTATTTCAATGGCACGCTGAACTTTAAGATCAAGACACGAATCGACAATCTGGAAGTGCCGGCGGATACGGACAGCAGCTGGGAGGATTATTATGCCAAGGTCTATGCAACGTTCGAACAGACAGACGGCAAGTTCGCCATTACAAAGGACGGTCTGTTTGCAGAACGTGATGCAGACGGCAAGTACTACACCCGCGGCGGCTGCCTGATGCCGAAGCAGGACGAGAACGGCTATGTCTACAACGACTACGGCAATATCGTCTATGAAAAGAAACAGCGGCAGGAAGTGCCGGTAAGTGACATTGTATATGATACCTATGATTTCAACTTTACCGGACAGACCATGGAGGGCATGCAGCTGCAAAATGCAGTGCGGGTGAAGGATACCAATCGTACAAAGAACGATGCCATTCCGGAGATCGAACCTTTTGACGGCGTTGTGCCGGGTGAGATCTATCTGACTGCTTCTTCTGCGAAAGTTGCTGTTACTGCACCGAAAACCACGGTGCGTGCAGATCTGAACTATGAGCGTGTGCGTGTCAACGACCCGAACTCCTCTATTGTCATTGCGGAAGACCCGCATATTAAGCAGATTTATAAAACTGTCAGCTATGTCGATCAGGTGTCTAACGATACCGCATCGGTAAATGAATTCGTGGTCAACTACAATCTGGCAAACTACGCAACGCTGCGTGGTACCACGAAGGTGGCACCGGTCAACAAACCGGACGTGCTGCCTCACGTTTCAGAGCTGGTTTATCCGAATGTAACGGAAATTTCTACCGGTAACTGGGCGATTCCGTCAGCAGGTGCACTAGAAACCGAGTATGCCGCAGACCAGCAGCTGGTTCATGACATTCTGGAAAAGCACCTGAAAGTGTATCCGTATGTGCTGATCAGCACGGACCCTGCCAATGAAGAAGCATTCCTTGCACCGGAAACGGAGCAGGACGACGGCATTTATTCAAATGCCTATGCCAACAGCAGCAAGGGAACCAGCTGGTGGGTACGCATCGGCGAAGAACAGGGCTATGCACTGGACGCAAACCAGACGATTTCACTGGAAGCCGGCAACCTGCATTTTGACAGCACCAACGAAACGCTGAAGCCACAGATCACAAGCGGCAGCATCAATTTGCACAAATCGATTCGTCAGGTGCGTTGGGTGATTCGGACAGAGGGCTTTACGGAAACGATTTCCGGAACTCAAGTTCAGCTGACCAACGCAGAGGCACCCCGATATTTTCCGGTGCCGAAGGGACTGTATGTAAATGCAGATGCAGACGACACCACAGAGGGCAGACAGGACCGCAACGATGTGGACAAGTATCACTATGGTCTGGAGCCACTGAGCGAAAGCATCAAGGAAAACAGCCCCCATGTGGCATTTACCACTGCACCGAATGACCCGTCTATCTCCAATTCTGTACACAACAACCATTTCGCCAGCGTGATCCTGCGTAGCGATGACTTCAAGTATGCGGTTTCCGGTGATGAGTCCAGAGTGGGCTTCTATCTGGATCCGCAGCTGCCGTGGCTGGGTATCGATATTGATGCCAAGTATTTCAGCGGTGCTGCAAACAAGGAATACAAATGGGATTCCAATACCAGCGGTATTTCCAGCGGTACCGGCAAGATGCTGAAATATACAGTGACTTATAAGAATCTTAGTCAGGAACTGCTGAACACAAGTACGTATAACCGGAAAAATGCAGAGGCAGACAAGCTGTCTGATCCTACGGTTTCTCTGGCACTGCCGTATCTGGAATCGCTCTCTGCGGACGCATTCCAGTATGTGCAGTATCAGGACGACTCCAACGGTAGCATTGACGGCTATTTCGTCGGCGATCATTACACCAGCACTGCGGAAAAGAACAGCGACAATCAAGTGGTAACGCCTGCGAAGAATCTGGACGATGTGACACCGCAGTGGACATGGCATATTGAAAACGAAAAGGGCGAATTTGTTTCCCTGAAAGACAACGGTGATGTTTCACTGGCAGAAGTAGACGTGGAAAAACTCCCGTATGCAGACGTGACAAACACCGAAGTCGCTATGGACACGCAGAAGACCCCCAACCCCTACTTTGTGACAAAACCGATCTCCACCAATGTACTGAACCGGAAGATCGTCAACTTCAAGTTCTCCGGAACTCTGGAGCCGGGACAGCGTATTGTGGTAGAACTCATGGTGCCGCTGGACATCAGCAACAGTAACATCGTTTCTGCGGAACTGATGCAGGCAAAGGCATATGGTTTTAAAAACGGTTCTTTCCGGCCGTATATTCCGGACAAGCAGGGAAAAGTCAAGATCGTTGCCTATGAAGTAGACAGCCATGATGTCAACGACAACAAAAGCAGCGGCGATATGACACTGACGATCACATCACAGGCAATTACCCTGCTTTCGATCGATAATGTCACACAAATGAAAACAGCCACTTCCGATCTGGATTCCGTAAAGGCGGCAATTCCGGTTCGGGTACAGGAGGGCGGCAATTACTCTTACTCCATTTCCATGCAGAACAGCTCAGATGCGGATACAGAATATAAGACGCTGTTGTTCTATGATGTATTGCCCTATGCAGAGGACACCAAGGCAACTGATTCGAACGTACCCCGAAAATCGAAGTGGAACGGTTATCTGATTCCGGATTCTGTGCAGCTGAAACAAGTATCCACCAGCGGTACAGTAAATCTGAATCCGTCTATGTACACCGTCTGGGTCGGACCGATCATCAAGAAGAACGGCAGCTATGTGCTGCAGGATGTCAGCCTCCTCCCGAAGCCGGCAGATGATCTGATGGATACCGAGAAAAACAATTTCTACCGGAGTCTGTATCAAGATGTAAACGGAAAGAATTCGTATTTTGTCAAGCTGTCTGAACTGATCGGCGATCACGAAGCCGGCAGGATCTCTGATGCCGAATACGATCGGCTGGTACGGGGGATCCGTGCAATCTGGGCACAGATGAATAATGCCAACACCAGACTGGACAAAAAGAACCGTATGGAACTCTACTATGAGATGCATGCACCGCTGAATCTGCCGAAGTATGTTGGTACACCTACAACTGAGGACGAGAATGAAAGTGCAGCATCTGCGGAGAGCATTCGCAAGCAGGTAGAGGGTGTGACACAATGGAACACCTTTGCCTCCGGCTACGATTCTGCAAGTGCGATCGGCAAGAACTATCAGGTCTTTGAAAACACACAGGCCGGTGCCTATATTTCTGCACCCAGCGGAAAGGGCTATATCGGCAGCTATGTCTGGAGCGACCTCAACTATGACGCTCAGTGTAACGAAGCAGAATATGAGATGTCTGCCAACGGACGGCTGCTGCCTACCGGCAAATGGACGACCGATATTGACTTTGACGGAAAGCCGGACGATCCGGGTATCAATGGCGTAAAGGTGGAACTGCTGACAAAGAAGGGTTATTCTGTCAACGTCAACGGTGAGGCAGTGATTGCCGATCCGGATCCTGACAGCAACCCGAATCCGGAAAAGACACGTTATGTTGTCATTGACGAGGAAACTGGTCAGCCGAAAACCATTGTAGAAAACAACACCAATTCCTATCAGTATACGTTTGACGGACCGGTGACTTATACCACCGAAAGCGACTATTACGGAAATCAGGGCTACTTCATGCTGTCGAATCTGACACCGGGAGATTACCGGCTGCGGTATACACTGCCGCAGGGATACGATCAGTACTCGGTTACAACACGGGAACTGGGACAGACTGGCACAGCACTGAAAGTATACCGTGACGGAAAGGTCGTCTATACCGGCATTCGCACAGAAGATGACCATACGGCAGTTGCCAACGAAATTGCCAACACAAAGGCTTCGTCCGGACAGCTGATCGTACAGACGGCACCGATTCATGTAGATGCGGTGGAAGAAGATCTGACAAAGCATCAGGCATATGACACCGCCATGACTTCCTATATGCTGGGTGTTTCCAGAGGCTACACTTACGGCGGCTGGGCATGGGTCGATGAAACAGACAACAACGGCACCATCGAAAGCGACGGCATCATGCAGGAAACCGAACAGAAGCTGAAAGATGTGACGGTGGAAATGCACGAAGTCGATGCATACGGCAACATCGCATCGGAAATTGCGGTAGACGGTGACGGAAATCCGGCAGTCGTCCGCACCAGTGATGAAGGCTATTATCAGTTCCGTCTGTATCCGAACCAGAACTATGTGGCAGTGGCAAAATATGAGGGCAGTTCTGTTATCCCGTATAAGCCTTCGCCGTTTGTTCTGCACAACGATCCGCTGGAAACATCAGATGATAACGATCTGACCAAGGCGGTGAACAATTTCCGCACACGGCCGTTCCTGACCGGTGTGCCTTACGACAAAAACCAGAAGCCGCTGTATGAAAATGACGGTCAGACTTTCCAGATCAACAGAAGCATTTCTCTGGGATTTGTGAACGGCTCCCGTGGATTTATCGGACAGTGGATCTGGGACGACGAAAATTATAACGGCATTCGGGATACCTTTGAAAAGGGTATCGAGGGTGTGACCGTGACCTTGCAGCCGTTCTACTATGACGGCGATACCGGAAAATGGGTAGCTATTACCGGTGGGGACCGCGACATAAAAACTTCGGAGTCCGGTTCTTATGTATTCCAGAATGTTTCCAGTTACTACGAAAAGGACGGCAGGGAATATCTTGCTGGCTATCGGCTGTATGTCGATCCGGCAAAGAATCCCCAGCTGTACCAGAAGTATGCGATCACCAAGTATAAGCAGTATTCGAACAGCCGTTCTACGGAAAACAGTGACCTGCAATATACCGGTAATATGCAGTACCACCTCATTGGCGATGACTGGTTCGAGTATGGCGAAAACGGCAATATCACAGCAACGTATCACAACTATGATAAAGAAGACGACATCATTATTATTGCCGGAGAAACGACAAACCAGAACACCAATGTCATTGCCTATAAGGACACCCATTATGATACTGGTGAGGCACAGCGTCTGCTGGATTACAGCGGCGGCTTTACGGAGATTCAGACTTCTGAAGTAACCGGCTATCTGTGGGAGGACAACGGTAAAAATGCAGCCGGAGAATATCAGGAGGCATTTGACTATGATGGTATCCGCAATACAGTGACCGCAGAGGACAGCACGACTCAATTCTATGAAAAGGGAATTGCTGGAGCGACTGTTCAGCTGGAACAGTATGTTCTGCAAAATGGTACCTATGTACCGGTAACAAGCGGAAACCGTACTGTGAAAACTGATGAAGACGGCAAGTACACATTCTCCGGTGTTTCCACATATGCGGAAATCAATGGGGAAAAGGTACTGGCACATTATCGTCTGAAGCTGCTGTCGTTGCCCAGCGGCATGGAAAACTATGCCGTTACCCGCTATCGGCAGAACGGCGATGCGGAAGCTCAAGTGATCGACAGCCACCTGATCTCGCAGAACGGACAGCACGGAGCAGGCAATGCAGATTATGACATTGCGTCTTATCTGACCTCTCCGGCTGACGGTGATTATTTTATCACTGCAAAGAAGTCCCAGCCGGAAACAGAAGCAGGCATTGACGGAAACACCTATTTTGAACCGTACATTCTCTATGATGATGCAGCAGTGCACGACAAAAATCATGATTACGCCTACGATTACATCAAGGCAAAGGATTATGACGGCTATGACGGCGGTCTGAAAGCATTTGAAACCGCCTCTGTCAGCGGCGTGGTCTGGGAGGATACCAATTATAATGGTATTCAGGACGACGGCGAAGCAGCATATCATAACAGCAAGAATCCAGCAGTTGTGCACTTACAGCAGTATTTCTATCGCGGCGGCAAATGGGTGCTGGAAAATGCAGCTTTCCGGACACACGAAACCAAAACAGACGGAACCTACACGTTCAGCAATCTTCCCACCTATGTGGAAAAGAACGGCGTAAGGTATCTGGCAGGCTATCAGGTACTCCTGAAAACAATGCCGAAAGATTATGCGGCAACGAAGTACTGGAACGATGCAGATCCGTCAAAGGTCTACAGCAAACTGTATGTGACCGATGCCGATGGTGTCGAGGACAGCCAGCGGACAGGCGACCTGCCGGTTACTGTGCTGCAAGGCAATCACGAAATGCTGATTCCGGCACGGGAGGCAAAGGCAGGCACACAGTCCAACGATGCAGAACTGTATACGGATTACAACTGGGCATATGTCTGCGGCACGAACATCAAAAATATCGACACGCCGAATACTGCACAGCAGAAGTACTATGATCTGGTAACAGCAAGAGATTATGAAAATCTGAATGCCGGTCTGAAAAAACGCAACATCGCGGCAGTAAAGGGCAGAATCTGGGAAGATACGGATTACAACGGCATTCTGAACAGCGGTGAAAAGGGCAAGAGCGGCGTTTCTGTCACTCTGGAACAGTATCGCTATGATGCTGCCGTAAAGCAGTTTGTTCACATGAACAATGACATAATTGTGAAAACTGATGCCAAAGGCGTATATCAGTTTGCCAAGGTGCCGACCCACTTTGTGGTTGACGGCACAGATCAGCTGGCATATTACCGCATTCGTGCGGCTGTGCCGGCGGGATATGCGGTGACACGGTATCGTCAGGCAACAGATGACACGAAAACAGACAGCGACTGGATCGCAGAAACGAATTATCTGACTGCACCGGACAATGGAGATTACTTCCTGACAGCACAGCCGGCACAAGGCAACGCTCCTTATAATCTGACTGATGCTGTCACAAACAAGGAATACGATTCCATATTGAATGCAGACGTGACTGACATTTATAACGGCGGTCTGAAAGCGTTCGAAACCGGAAAGATTCAGGGCGTGGTTTGGTTCGACAAGGATTACAGCGGCTTGCAGGAAACCGGTGAAACGGCAATGGCGACACAGCAGACGGTCTATCTGGATCAGTATTATCTGGACGATACCGGAAGCTGGAAGCTGCATCAGACACGCTCCGCAAAGACTGCGGCAAACACAGGAGTATATCAGTTCTCCAAGCAGCCGACGTTTGTAACGGTTGACGGAAAGATGTATCTGGCAGGCTATCGTCTGCGGCTGAACGCGGTACCGGACGGTTATGCTGTGACAAAGTATCAGGTGCTGGATCCCACAGGAAGCTGCATCAACAGTGACCTGCTGACAGCATCTCAGGAAACGAATGCAGATCAGACGGTGGACTTCAACCAGCCGGACGAGTATATCTTGCTGGCAAAGAAGGCTGTTCACGGTGTACCCGGAAGCAAGGAGTCAGGATTCCACGAATACTACGTGCGGAAGTACGACAATGTCGATTATGATATTGTTACCGCAAGAGATTCTGACGGCGTATACAACGGCGGACTGAAATCCATACAGACTGCGGCAATGGACGGACGAATCTGGAACGACCTCAATTATGACGGCACAATGGGTTTGAACGAAAGCGGCTGCGGCGATCTCCGTTTGACACTGTATCAGTATTATCTGGACGGAACGACTTGGAAAAAGACTGCGGCGACTATGCCTGCAGTGACCAACAGCAACGGTCTGTATCATTTTGAAGGTATTCCCACTTATGCGGAAGTCGGCGGCAAGCGGTATCTGGCTGGGTATCAGCTGCACTTAGATGAACTGCCGAACGGCAATGCAGTTACTGTACTTGCCAACGACAACAAGCTGCACTGGAAGAACGGCGAACTCACTCTCATGGGCGAGCAGGAATATCTGATCGTTGCAGCAGAGGCACAGTCGTTTACCGGAGAGCATACCGGAAACACACCGCAGTACAACACGTATTACGACCGCACTTACAGTGCAGTTCCGAATACGGATACGATCTACGACATCACAGAAAGCCGTGACAGCAAGAACGAGTACCATGGCGGCGTTCGGGCGTTCCAGACAACGTCTGTCAGCGGACGAATCTGGAATGATGCCGATTATGACGGCGGCATGGCGGCGGAAGAAGCTGGCATGGAAGGCTTGTCGATGACGCTGGAGCAGTATTACTGGGACGGCACCACATGGCTGCCGACAGCACAGCAAAATTACACTGCAACTGTAAACACCGACAGCAACGGGGACTATCATTTCGAAAATGTTCCCACATTTGTGGAGATCGGCGGCGATCGGTATCTGGCTGGCTATCGGCTGAAGCTGGACGCACTGCCAAAGGACGCTGACGGTAAGATCACCTACGGCATTACCAAGGCAGGCGGCGACAGCAAATTCCAAAGACTTGAAAATCCGTATCAGAGCGAGAACCTCTATCTGACAGCACCGGATCAGTATCTGATTCTGGCTGCTGAGGCAAAGACAGAAACCGATTCGACATACCGAAAGCACTACAACGGCAGTGACTATGACATTGCAGATGCCGCAGCCCAGACAGACTGGAACGGCGGTTTAAAGCAGGTCGAAAAGGCACAGATCGTTGGACGTGTCTGGGACGATGCGAATTACAACGGCTTGCAGGATACCGGCGAGGGAAACATTTCCGGCGTAGAAATTACGTTGGAGCAGTACTACCGCGATGCCAACGGCAACTATCAGCCTACCGGCAACTCTCCCCAGAAGAATTCTGATGCCAACGGCGAGTACCGGTTTGACAATGTGGATACGTTCTGTAATGCAAACGGCGAAACCTACCTCTGCTATTATCAGCTGAAGATGACAAGCGAAGTGCCGGACAATTACACCATTACCTGGTACCGGCAGGGCGATGATCCCGCAAGGGACAGCGATCTGGATGCGGAGAGCCGTTATCTGACGAAAGACACCTATTTTGTTTGTGCAGCTGCGGATACGGACAGCACGGATTATACAGTGGACGGCAGAGATATTCTCCGAAAGGAAGATGTTTCCGGTTATGATGCCGGCTTTAAACAGTTGGCAGTAGGGGACATCTCCGGACGGATCTGGATCGACCACAACTATGACGGCATGCAGGACGAAGCAGATGATGCGGCGAATACCGCAGAGGACAAGGCGGCAATTGAAAATGTTACCGTCAAGGCAATACAGTATTATTATGACGGCAGCCAGTGGCAGCCGAACGACACGGCGTATACAGCCAGCACAAGCACAGATGCAGACGGCAAATACACACTGGCGAATCTGCCCACCTGGGTGAGAATCAACAATATGGATTTTGCCGCAGGCTATCAGCTCTGTCTGGAAAATCTCCGCGGCAATTATCTGGCGACACAGTATCGTGTGGGAACTGACCGCACTAAGGACAGCGACCTCAGACTGGACAGCACGTATCTGACGAGTGCAAACGAATACATTGTTCCGGCGGCAAATGCGTATGACGATGCCAACGGAAACCAGAATGGTGCTTCTGTACGGGAAATTCCGGACAGCAACGGTACCATGTACGCAGTAGACCTTGCATGCGGCAAGAATACCGGACATTATGATGCCGGACTCAAGCAGCAGGACAAGGGCGTGATTCGCGGTACCATTTGGAACGATGCGAACTATGACGGTTTGTATAATTCCAACGAAGTGCCGGTGGCAACTTCGGTTCGCGTGATACTGACCCGTGAGATCTATGAAAACGGAAACTGGATACCGGATACTGCATTTGGTGAGGTTTCTGAAATTGTGGATCACGGCGAGTATCAGTTTACGGATCTGGACGTTCACGTGCCGGCAGACCTGTCAGATGACAGCACTTCTGGCAACAAGGACCGCATCTATGGCTATCAGATCCGGCTGGATCTGGCAACTGTGCCGGATACCTATGCGGTGACCAAGCAGTATGCGGAATCGGAGCAGGCTCTGGAAAACAGTTTCCTGAATCCCCGTGACGGCAGTCTGCTGGCAAAGGACGAGTCGCACATCATTTTGGCGGCGAAGGCAACTGATGCAGATCGGGAGCATACCATTACCATTGCAGGTACCACATATGCACCGGCAAATCTGGCGAAATCTGTCGCACCGCACAACGGCGGTCTGACTGCAATCGAAACTGCGTCCATTGAAAGCTACATCTGGAATGACGAGAATTACAACGGCATACAGGACGAAAACGAAGTGGGCGTTGCAACCGCAACGGTCAAGCTGACACGGAAATATTATGATGATTCTGATAAGACGTGGAAGCAGGACGACAGCTTTGCATTGGTTGCAGAGGGTGCACCGGTAGCGACAAGCACACCGGTAGCAACAGAAACGCCTGTGGCAACAGGTACACCGGTAGCGACGGCAACACCTGTGGCAACCGGCACACCGATAGCCTCCGCATCTGGCGGCTATTACCGGTTTGACAACCTGCCTACATTTGTGGAACGGAACGGCGAGCGTTATCTTGCCGGTTATCAGTTACAGCTTTGCGAGATGCCGAAGGGCTACGCAGCGACCAAGTGCCGAATCGGAGAGGACAGCACCAAGGACAGCGATCTGTTTGCAGATACATTACATCTGTATGAAAATGCAGACGAAGTGATCATACTGGCAGAAGCGTCCAGCGGCAACGACTTCTACGACAGGAACGTGGGGGACAATGCCTATGACATTGTCAAGGCAAAGGACAACACGGACTATGACGGCGGCTTGACTGCAATCGAAACTGCGTCCATTGAAAGCTACATCTGGAATGACGAGAATTACAACGGCATACAGGACGAAAACGAAGTGGGCGTTGCAACCGCAACGGTCAAGCTGACACGAAGCTATTACGACAGCCGCAATACCACTTGGAAACTGGACGACAGCTTTGTGCTGGTGGCAACTGGCACACTAGTCGCAACGGCAACACCTGTTGCAACAGGCACACCGGTAGCGACAGCAACACCCGTGGCAACTGGCACGCCAACGGCAACCGCATCTGGCGGACACTACCGCTTTGACAACCTGCCGACCTACATAGAAAAGGACGGTCAGAGATACTTAGTGGGGTATCAGATGCAGCTTTGTGAAATGCCGGAAGGATATGCTGCAACGAAATATCATGCGGCTGCTGACAGCGACAAGGACAGCGATCTGATCGCCGGCACACTGGATCTGCAGGAGCCGGATACATTCCTGATCCTGGCGAAAGCATTCAGCGGAAATACACCGTATTGCTGTCAGGTTCGCGGCGTGGACTATGACATTGTAAAGGCGGCAGATGTCACCGGATATGACGGCGGCATTGTGCAGAAGGATTCTCATGTATCGATCTCCGGTATTGTCTGGGACGATGCAGACCGAGATCATCAAATCAGCGACGGCGAATCCGGTATCGCCAATGTGAAGATCATACTCCGGCAGTATTATCGCCGCAACGGAAAGTGGGAACTGCTGCCTGAAGCAAAACAAGTTGCTTATACCAATGCAGACGGACAATATCGTTTCGACGACTTGCCGCTGTCTGTGACGGTGGACGGTGTCACATATCTGGCAGGATACCGCCTGTGGATCGATTCGATTCCGGCAGGATACAATGCGGAAGAATATGCTGACATATCGTCGGGCAGTGTGGAGATTCGTGCAGAGGAACGCACGTTGGACGGCTGTATGATTCTGGGAATTCCAGAAGAAAAGGGCGTCACGTCCGGAACTTGTCTGGAAGGATTCAACATCGCCAAGGGCGAGGATATGGCTTTTCTGAATGTCTTTCTGAATCGTGATCCGGAAGAATCTACGGAAACAACAACGGCTACAGATCTTGTTACGACAACAACCGAAACCGCAGTTTCTACGGAGTCGACGACACAGACCAGTACTTCGGCATCTGCGGGAACTACCTCTGTGGAAAGCAGTACCACGGAAACCAGTACAGCAACAACACAAACTACAGCAAGCACTACAGAATCCAGTACAGCAACAACACGGACTACAGCAAGCACCAGCACCACAACAAGCACGACAACAGCACGGACTACAGCAAGCACTACGAAAACCAGCACCACAACAACACGGACTACAGCGAAAACGCAGTCGTCTGTTGTGACCACACATACTACTGCAACCACACATACGCATACTACAGCTACGAAACAAACCACCAGCAGCGTTACAACCTCGAAACAGACTACCCACAGCACATCACACACAACAACAGCGAAAGTCACCGCATCACCGGCAACACATACGATTGCAAAAACAACCACGCACACGACACATACCACCAGTCACAGAACGACTGCCGGCACAACCAGTATCACTACCCAGAGAACATCTGTGACGACTTCCCGAACCACGGGAACGACCCACACGACAGCTACTGTAACGACTACTGGCAGCACGTCAGTCACTACTTCCGCAATACACCGCACGACATCTTCGACAACACAGCAGACTACAGCAACGGTGACACTCTCCAGTGCAGGTCCGACCAGCATGACAACTACGACACATACCACCAGTCAAACTACTACCCAGACAACGCCGAAACAAACTACGGTATCTCAGACGAATACCACGTCTGTAGCACCGACCAGCCGCACCACTTCTGCGACAGTTTCCACGACTGGAACCACCAGCACGGGAACGACAGACAGCAGTGCATCGACTGGAACACAGACCACACACCACAGCACGCATACCACGACACAAACTACCACAGTTACCGCAACAACGGTGAACAGCACTTGCGAAACATCGGGTGCTTCCACCAGCATTCGACAGACCACATTGCGGAAAAATCACGTGAGCGGGGACACTGTCACGACTACCACAACAGCTGCAAACAGAGAGCATGCGGCAGGTCATCACACGCAGACGACGACAACGGCGGCAGATGTTTCTGCACAGACCTCTGGAACAAAGCGGATACCGCTTCCGCGGCAGCAAAACATTTCGGGAACGCCGAAAACCGGAGATACCACACTGCACATCACCATTTTGATCGCAGCCTGCGGATTCTCACTGCTTCTGGCAATCCTGACAAAGCGGCGTAAAAAGTAACTGCATGCTCAGATGGCTCTGGGCGGCATCAGAAAAAGAGTCACACTCGAAAGGGTGTGGCTCTTTTTGCGTATGAGCGTGTGCGGTTCTGTTTTTGAAGCAGAAAGGTGTCTTGCTTTTTGGAAAAAATTGTGGTATGATAAAAATGAGGAAGAATGTGTCGAAGGGAGCGTAGATGGCGTGATTCGAATCGCGGTGGTAGATGATGAGAAAGATCAGATTTTTCAGTTGAAAAAAATCATTCAAAGCTTTTTTCATGAAAAGGGGAAAAGCGTTATGATTTCTTGTTTTACACAGGGGGAAGAACTGCTTACGCAAAGCACTGATTTCGATATGATATTTTTGGACATTCAAATGGAAGGTATTGATGGGATTGAAACGGCAAGATTGATTCGACAAAAAAATAAAAAAGTTGCTCTGATATATGTTAGTAATTATTCAGAGCAAATGGCAGCATCTTTTGCAGTACATCCATTTTCTTTTTTAGAAAAGCCCATTCAAAACTCAAAAATTCGGGAAGTACTAACAGAGTATTTACAGTACTATGGCACAGAGGAAAAAAATTATATTTCATTTCCCATGCATCACGGAAATGTTGTCATAGAACCTCAAAAAATCCTTTATTTTGAATATGAGGGAAATCGAAAAGTCAAGCTGGTATCTACAGAAACTGTATATCATATTATTGGCAGCATGAGTGAATTAGAAAACCAACTACAACAATATCATTTTATCATGCCGCATAAAAGTTTTTTGGTCAATGTGGCATGTATCAATTCATTTTACAATGATATTATTCTTTCAAATGGCATGAAAATACCAATTGCAAAAAACAGAAGAAAACAAGTCCATGAAAAGATAAGTGACTATTTGCATCACCATTTGCAGAAATAGGAGGTGTTTCTGATGAAATTATTATTGAGTTGTATGGTAAGCCTTACTTGTACCTTTTCTGGAATATGGGCGTTATCTAATTTTTTCTCCATTCAAAAATCTGAGATTTGGCTGCGGTTTCTTAGTGTGACGATAATTTCTGTTTTACAAGGATTGATGTGTATATTTGGAATTCCGATTCTAAATACAATAAGTATGTTGGCAATGATTGTTTTATCCACGATTATTTGTTTTCGTATACCAAAAATCTCATTTTTAATTTATGACTTCCTGATTGCATTGATTTGTTTTATAGCTGATGCTATGTCAACGCTGAGCTTGTCCTTTGTGACACAAAAAACGATTTCGTCTGCGGTTGCGGAAGATAGTTTAACGATTTCAAGCTGTCTTCGAACTTGTTTGCTTACATTTATTTTATGTCACATTGTCTTTTCTATGATTCGAAAGAAAAAGAGTAGTTTTGTATGGTATGAATCGATCTCATATGCAATTTTAGCAACTGGAGAAATTATCACTGCCAATTACATCATAGAAAATATTGCAAATACGCATTCCGGAACATTCTTGGTTTTCTTTTTAACAGGCTGTATTGTGCTAGATGTCTACATTGTTTTTGTATTTTATCGTGTTTCTGCGATTCGGGAAATGGAAAAGAAAAACGCATTGTTGCAGCAGCAAACAGATATGCAAATGGCAGTTTATCGTGATCTTGAAAAGCGGTATCAAAATTCTATGACGATCATACATGATGTAAAGCGGCATGTAAATGCTTTAGAGGGATTGATACAGACTGAAAATCTGACAGAAGCAAAACAGTATGAAAAATCGTTATATCAACAACTGGACAAACTGCACCCATCATTTCATTGCAGCAATCAACTGCTATCTGTTATCCTAAATCATGAGTTGCTGAAAGCAGAACAGAAAGGTATTCAATTAAACTTGAATATTTTATATGATAAGCTTGATTTTTTATCAGATATGGACTTAACAACAATCGTTTCGAATCTTTTAGATAATGCAATAGAAGCGGTTTCGGAATTGGATAAAGACAGAACTGTTTTGTTTGTAATCGAAGAACAAATGCAGTGCTGTATGATTCACACGGAAAATAAGTATGAAAAATTAAGTCCAAATACGGAGAACAGTTTTTTGTCTACTAAAAATGGACATGCGGGAATCGGCTTAAAAAACATTGAAATGACCGTTAAAAAATATAATGGAATTTGGAAAGCGACAGTTGAAAATAACAGCTTTGTGGTGTCTATCACGATTCCGATAGATTCTCAGCCAATTATATGAAATTCGAACCCGATAGTGATTTTGCACAAAAATGCTATCGGGTTTTTGTTACCCCATTCCCGAATAATGCAGATTATTCCCGTTTAGTGCAAAGCTATTGATTTTTTCCAGTTGGACTGCTATACTAAAAATGTAAGAGAAATCTTATTAAATCTAAAATGAGAGGAATATTTTACATGAAAAAGAATTCGAAAATAGTGTGGAAGAAAATGGCGGAGGCAGCAAGAAAGACATCTTCGTTCTGGTCGAACTTCCCGTGCTCTTATTGGAACTATGAGCCGAAAATGCCCAAGTCTGTAAAGGAAATGCGGAAGTTCTGATGCTGGAGAAACTTTCGGAGAGGTTTACCGAAAAATTAGTTTCTCTGGGGATTGTTCAGAAAGAAGATGCAGAGATCTACAGCTTCGGATTTTTTCAGCTTTTCATGATGCTGATAAACGTTGTCACAACTATATTTCTTGGGGTTGTGTTCTGTCAGTTTTGGCAGTGCCTGTTGTTAAACGCCTCATATATTCCGATTCGTATGTGTGCAGGCGGACATCACGCCAGCAGTCCGGTAAAGTGCTACTTGTCATCTACGGTGATGATTGCAGGACTGTTGGTTTTGGTGCGATGGGTGTCGATAAATTTATGGATTTCTGGCGGTTTGATTTTGATTTCAAGTGTGGTGATTGCGATTTTATCGCCCGTAGAAACAGAAAATAACCCTTTAGATGAAGTAGAGAAGCATGTTTATCGTATGCGGACATATATTGTTTTGGGAATTGAAATTGCAGTGACCATAGTTACATTGTGTCTGCATATCAATGTGGCAGCCAAAATTATAGCCTTGGGGTTGTCCACAGAAGCAGTAATGTCGATAGTTGGAAAAATCGAGTGCTTGCAGAGAAAAAAGTTACAAAGTCTGTCATTTAAAATTAGAGGAGGAAAATGAAACATGAAAAAGTTTATTCAGAAAACCGTAGCTGGTGTTTCGGCACTGGCAATGACGGCGGCGTTGAGTGCGACAGCTGTTCCGGCATTTGCAGATGAGTATGAGGCAGTGCAGGAAGCGGATTTTGTTCAGTCTTATGCCGTTGGTGATGAACAGCTGGTAGCAGAGTATTTGCTCGATCTGGGTTTTTCAATTGATGAAACTACAGAACTGATGAATCTTTATCAGCAGGGCGAAACAAACAACGAAGTTGTTGCTTATGCAAGCAATTCTGGAAAGAGAGCGTATTACAATGAATATTTGCTTAACGAAGAACACTATGTTGCTTTGATTACTACAAACGCTGAAAGTACAACAGGACGTGTTAATGTTTATTTGAATGCAGATACCTCTTATATCAGTTCTATTAATTTTATGACTATTCCGTTCACTTATGTAAACTATGGTGGTCGTCTTTCTACATCAGGTGCTTATTTCGATGATGATGAAACTGTGGTATTTGATGATGCTATGTTTTCAAATATGAAAGCTTATCCGTCCAGTGAAGCTAAAGTAATCGGTGTAGCTAATTTATCCTACACTAAGAGAGTGAAAAGCGAAGCAGAGCTTAGAAGAAGAATTAACTATACATATACAATGGATTCATCTGGTTCTACTATTGACATTGCCACATATGTATTTGGAGATCTGGATAGAGATGGCGGCGTAGATTCTAACGACTGGAATGCAATTGCAACTTATATGGCAAGACTTAAGAAAAATCCTGCTAATGCAGACGAAGCTTTAGACTTTGGTTTTCAGGGAGTTACAGCACCGATTGATCTTGCAAAAATTTCTGCGGATATTAACCGCGACGGAAGACTGGACGATCAGGACGTTATACTGTACTCTAAGGTAGCAGCAGGACAAGTAGAACTATAATTTTCTTTTCATGAAAGGAGATGTTTTCTATGAAAAAGATTTTGAAAAACGTACTTCTCTTTTCCGCATTGATTGGCAGTGTGAACTGCCTTGCTTTGCCGGCGGCAGCGGTTGATGTCGCAACGGCAACATCGTACATGGAAACTACAGACGATTCAAAATATCCGTCCAGTGGAACCTGTGCATCTGGTGCAACATGGACTTATGACTATCCTAATCGCGAATTGCATATTAGCGGTTCTACGATAAGAATAGATGAAATGCCGCAACTTCCTTGCCGTAAAATTGTTTTTGAAAAAGATTTCATTCCGCCGGAAAATAAGTTCTATGAACATACGGATTTAAATACGTTTGTAATGTCAATAACACTTCGTTCTCCTAATGAAATTCGTCAAATATATTGCTACCCCAATAGTCCATTTGCGAAAGAATATGAAAAAATTATAGCATCTACAGAGGACGACGGTTGTTCCTATGCTGATTTTTTAAAGTGCAATTATCTGCCTGACGATACCGGCATTTGCGGGGACGTAAATCTGGACGGAAAGGTAAACCTTTTGGATTCTGTTCTTCTGGCAAAGGCGGTCAACGGCAGTGTGACTGTGAATGACATGCAGAAAAAGAACATGGACTGCGACGGCAGCGGCGAGATCGATATTGATGATGTCACTACTCTGATGCAGTTCTTGGTGCATGCTGTGGATAGTCTGCCGGTGAAATAACGATCGTTTGAAATATTGCCTAAATGAAAAAATGAGTTTTGTTCAGCCCTGCCGGATTGCTGTATCCGACAGGGCTGAAAACGAAGGTTTGAAAGTATTGTCAACGATGCTGTTTCCCGAAACGCTTTCGGAGAAACCGGAAACGAAATATCGAAAACAGAAAAAGCACATCGCGAATCGCAGCAGACCCCGCTGGTCTGGCGAACGTGATGTGCTTTTTGGTTGTAATGCAAAGGGAAAACTCTTTTTCAAAAGGCGTTTTCCCGCATTGGTTTTTCAGACTTAGGGCAACACCGCACAAACATTATGCAGCGTCATTCCGTACTGGGCAGCGTTTGAATCAGGTGCACCAGAAACCGCAGCAGCACAACTGCATCATTGCTGCCGGTTTCTCCGTCACCGTCGCAGTCAGCATTTTTTTTGGCAGATTCGCTCAGGCTGATGGTTCCGGCAACCGTCTTGTTCAACAGAACCGCGTCTGAAATGTCCACCTTTCCGTCCAGATTGACATCGCCGAAGATCACGGTTCCCGTTGTCGGGGACGTACCAGAGGATTCGGTTGCCGTTGTGGCAGAAGTTGCGGCGGTGGTTTCCACAGAGGACAGAGTTGTGGTGTCCTGCTCTGTGAGGGAGGTCGTGGCTGCGGTGGTTTCGGAAACGGTAGCTTGCGTAGATGCAGCTGTTTCAGTTTCTGTAGCCGCAGATGTAGCCGCAGGCAGTGTGGTCACTGTCGTTGTTGCAGTGGTTTGTTCCTGTGCGGAAGTTGCAGTGGTTTTGGACGTATTAGTAGTGGTCGTGGTGGGGACAGTTGCTGCCGTTGTTTTCGCGGCAGTGGCAGTAGTTGTTGTGGTAGTAGTAGTTGTTGTTGTTGCAGCTGTCGTGGTAAAGGCGACTGCATCCCACTTCTGACAGGCGTTGCCGTTTACTGTCCATTGCTGCACATTGGCACCGCTGGACTTCTCCGCATTTGCCACTTCTACGGCAGCCCGATCTTTTGAAGTGCGTGTTAGGATCGTGTATGTTCCGTCGGGATTCTTGACAAACTTGAACAGGTGCGAGCTGGACTTGTTGTTGGTGTGGATCTCGATGTTGGAGCCGTCTGCTTCTCCCGCAGAATTCAGATAGTAGGTCTTGCCGTCTGCCAGAGCAGAGAGAATGTAGTAGTATCCGCCGCCGAATTCTTTCAGTGTCCATGAGTTGTGGGCTGCGGGTTCATTTGCACCCCACTGCTGCACGTTGCTGCTGTCCTCAGCCTTTCCATTTGCCACTTCCAGATACAGATTGCTGTTGGCATTGCGGAACTGGTATGTCTTTGTGGTATCCATGACACAGCCGGTGTCCTCTACCTGTGTCAGCTTCCACTGTTGGGAAGTGTCGGAGAGGTTGACTGCCCATTCCACCACGTTGGCTCCGGCACTTGCGGAAGCTCCCTGTACGGCAACGCAGCTCTGGTCGCCGCTGGTCTTGGTGAGCAGGTAATAGACACCGTCTGCGGCTTCATAGAATTTGAACCGCTGTGCATCGGCATCGGTGGCAGACCAGATGCCGAGATTGGTGCCGTTTGCCGCAGCATTTCCGGCAACGTCCAGCAGATAGCTCACCTTGTCACCGATTTGGGGATACAGGGTATAATAGCCGTCACCGTCTGACAGCACCCGCCATGTATTGTGGGCTGCGGGTTCATTCGCACCCCACTGCTGGACGTTGGTGCCGTCCGCAGCCTTTCCGCCGTCCACTTCCAGATACAGTCCGCTGTTGACGTTCTGTATCATGTAGACTGCACCTTCCTGCAAAACTGCCGGTGTGTAGTCAGTCACCGGATTGCCGTAGGCAGAATCAAAGCTGTCCGTCAGAAATGGTGCTGTGTAAACAGTTGCCGCAAAGGTCTGCAGGCTGCTGTCTGTGATGTATTTCAGTTCGCCGGAAGATAATGCAGCACCGGCGTATTTAGTGCAGAAATCCTTGGTGTCTGTGCCCCTGGTGTTGTAGGCATCTAACAGTGTGTAGCCGTAGTTGTCCTTGGGGTTCCATGTGCTGGTGACTTTTGCGGTATAATTCAGCTTGGTCGGGGTTTCTGAACTGTTTTTCGCCGTGTAGGAACCGCTGTCCCGATACGGAGAAGTGTCCGGCTGTACAATGATTTCCCGTCTGGAAACCGCTTGGAATCGGCAGTTCTCGCTGACCATATTGGAGCCCTCGCCGCTGATGATCTGGCTGCAGCTGTTCGGCAAAAAGCTGTCATCGCCGGAATAGTAGTTGTTGTAGATGTGACCGCTGCCGTTTCCGATCTGCGGGCAGCGGCGGACGCATTCGTCCCACCAGTTGTACATCAGCGTGGTGCGGCAGCGGGAAGTTTCACTGTTCTGTGTGCCGTATGCCACCGTCCAGAAACGATTTTTGAATGTGTTATAGGAAATCGTGATATAGTCCGGACTTCTGCCGTTGTCTTTCGCGTCCAGATAACTTTCATAGGGGGTGTTCAGCCAAATGAATTTTCCCACTTCGTCCTGCCCGTTTCCTGTATGATCTGAGGGCAAGTAGGAGATAAACGTGCAGTGATCCACCCAGATCTGACGTGAGGACCAGATATTGATCAAGATCCGGTTCTTCACATTCTTTGCGATCATGTTCAGATTCCGAAAAATGATGTTGTCGCTGGGATTGTCGTCCACTGCACCGTAGGTGTCATTGGTGCGGAACTGAGAGTCGTAAATGGTCTTGCTCCCGTAAGAACCCACAATGGTCTTGTTGTCCCGAATGCGGGTGTGGAACTTGTTCTGCATATCGATATCTGCCGTGATGACAATGGTTTTCGGTTCTGTGGTATTCAGCTGTTTTTCCAAGTCGTCCGCGGTGGAAACGAAAACGGTTTCGCCCAGCAGACCGCCAATGGTTCCCGCTTTTTCCTTGCCATTTGCCAGTGCATTTGCGGCGTACCCCTCCAGTCCGCTGCAATTCAGCTTCCACTTCTGGGCACCGTCACCGGTGTATGCGGTCAGCCCGATGGTGTTATTTCCCTGATAATAGGTCAGTGCCGCACCGGTGGAAACGCTGGTGATCTTGTAGTACAGATCGTATCCCTCGAAGTCTTTCTGTACGCTTTCGATGTTCCAGTTCTGGCTGCTGCCAGCAGCCTTTGCCGTCAGTGTGCATGCTGTGCCGTTGGCAGTCAGATACTTGCCGTCAGCCAGACTGACAATTTGGTACACGCCGGCAGAAACATAGTCAATACGCCAGTCCTCTGAATTGGCCCCGGCGGTTTTCTGCGTGTTGGCAGCATTGCCAGCATTGTTCAGATTCCGGTTCGTGGTGTACGCCCCGAAATGTACCGCCTGTGCCGGATAAGCTGTCACGTCCGCAGCCGATACAGAACCTGCCGGCAGAATTCCAAGCAGACTGCTCAGAATTGCCAGTACGGTCAGTATGGCGGGCAGCAGGTGTTTGTTCTTTCTTTGTTGTTTCATTCCCAATTCCTCCTGTTTTGGTATTGTGGATTGTAGCTATATTTTATCACAGTTCATGAGATAATTCAATCAGATATGATGCTATTTTATAAGAAATTGTGCTATTATTTCATTGCGGTGAAAATAATATCTTATAATTCTTATTGACATCAGCCGCTTTTTCCGCTATAATAAAGGCAATACCGCACAAAGATTGTGCGACAGATGCGTCGTCAAATTTTTCGT
>ERZ773228.572-NODE-572-length-43993-cov-11.721380_pt1 | contig 43993 bp, 50 predicted proteins | sample MGYA00580524_ERZ773228 | MGnify/ENA primary metagenome ERZ773228 (study PRJEB29015, sample SAMEA2737768) | human gut metagenome | biome: human gut; feature: human-associated habitat; material: faeces | place: China | collected 2012 ... | reverse complement strand
TACGTAAAGCTAAACTGTACTACCTGCGTGAGCGTACTGGTAAGTCTGCTCGTATTAAAGAGCGTCTGAACTAAGATTCGCTTAAGCGACATCCTGTTAGAAAGGGCTGGCCGAAAGGCTGGCCCTTTTTTTATCCCATCGCACCTCTCGCGTTAACCCTTCCGTCATAAATCATTTACAATGTTCGCCTCTTGGGTGGAGGGTAAGTGGATAACGTACTGCATCAGCGTAACTGGAAACGCGCAGCGGCATTGACCGCGCTGTTTGCGATCCTGCTGATCGTCGTGGCGCCGCTGATCTCCGTCTCGCTGCAAAAAGATCCCATGAGCGCCATGCCGGGTATGCACCATGACATGAGCATGATGTCGATGGACGAGCATCATGGTGATATGCCGCATTCTATGCCAGTTGACCATGCGGAAGCATGCGGCTACTGCGTGCTGTTAGCGCATGTGCCGGGCGTGATGCTGGCGCTTATCGTTCTGCTCAGCGTGGTGTTGCAGCGGCTGCGCGTGAAACCGCCTCGTCAGGCGGTCAGCCACTGGCACTTTTTCCCCTGGCTTTACCCCGATACCCGCGCGCCGCCGCGTCGGTCTGCTTTCTCCCTTTAAAACAAAATCACTCACTTTTTGCCTTAAAAAGGAAAAGTATGACTACCTGCACTCCGCGCGCGGCATGGGGAAACCTGCTGCGTCGCCTCCATTTCTATATCGGGCTGTTTGTCGGTCCGTTTATCTTCTTCGCAGCGCTGACCGGAACGCTGTATGTCGCCACGCCGCAGCTTGAAAAGGCGCTGTACCATCATGCACTCCACACGGATGCCGTGGGTGAGGCGCAGCCTCTTGCTGAACAAATTGCCGTGGCGGAAAAGGCCGTGGGTTCAGCGCTGCGTTTACATGCTGTACGTCCGGGGCTGGAAGGGGGCGAAACGACCCGCGTGATGTTTGCCGACCCGGCGCTGGGTACCTCCGAGCATCGGGCTATTTTTATTGATCCCACCAGCCTTGAGATTCGAGGGGATATGACCGTGTACGGCACCAGCGGGATTTTACCGCTGCGTCAGACTATCGATTATCTGCATACCTCGCTGATGCTGGGCAACATCGGGCGGCTCTATAGCGAGTTAGCCGCCTCGTGGATGTGGGTTGCTGCCCTGGGCGGGATCGCGCTGTGGTTCTACACACGACCGAAGCGCCGTATTAACAATCGTTTCCAGAATCGTCGTCGCCTGCATGTGATCTTAGGCTGGACGTTACTGGCGGGAATGCTGTTGTTCTCAGTCACCGGGTTAACCTGGTCACAATGGGCCGGTGGCAACGTCGATAAGCTGCGTGCAGAGATGAACTGGCTGACGCCGCAGGTAAACACCACCCTTTCCGGTGCGCCGGAAATGAGGGATGAACACGCCGAACATCGTGGTCATCACGGGGGAATGACGATGCCTGAAATGCCAGTCAAACTGTCGCTTTTTGACAACGTATTGCAGGTCGCCCGCCAGTCAGGGATTGATGCGAACAACGTTGAGATCCGTCCGGCAAGCAGGGTCGACCAGGCCTGGACGGTGACGGAAATCGATCGCCGCTGGCCTACGCAGGTTGATGCCGTTGCCGTGGATCCCCACTCACTGAAGGTGCTGGACAGCACTCGCTTCGGGGATTTCCCGCTGATGGCTAAACTCACCCGCTGGGGCGTGGATTTCCATATGGGGATCCTGTTTGGTCTGGCAAATCAGCTGCTGCTCATCGCGTTTGGCGTTGCGCTGTGTGTGTTGATTATCTGGGGATACCGGATGTGGTGGATGCGTCGCCCTGCAACGTCAGCCGCGAACCCGGTACAGACGCTCTGCCAAAGCTGGCTGGCATTGCCGCTGTGGGGAAGGGGAGTGTCGTTCCTGATAAGCCTCCTGCTGGGGCTGGCGTTGCCGGTAATGGGCGTCAGTCTGGCGGTCTTTATTGTGATTGACTGGCTGCGCTGGCGAGCGGTTTCAGGCGTGTCGCTCGCCGGAACATCCGTTAAATAGCCTTAAGGCGTGCTGATGACTACCGCAACCCGGCGGTTTTCAGCGCGCCCCTGCGCAGTGCGGTTGCTGCTGACAGGGTATTTTTTGCCTAAGCCCCGCGTAGTGAGATTGCTGCGCGGGATGTTCGCGCCCTTCGCCCAGGCATCCGCCACAACATTGGCACGTTTTAACGAAAGCGCTTCGTTGTAGCTCTCTTCGCCATAATTATCCGTATGGCCATCCATCCTGGCGTGGTTCAGACCGGTTGCCGCCAGGCGTGAGGCCATAGTCTGGATCTGCGTTTCACTTTCCGGGCGCAGCCTGGCGTCATTTTTATCAAACAGGATCTTATCCGACAGGCCCAGAGACCAGTCGCCATTCAGTTCGTTAAAGCCGTAGGATTTCATGGCCGCAATTTGCTCTGGCGTGAATTTCCCTTGAGGGGATGACTGGCATCCGGACATTACCAGTGATGCCAGTATTAACGGCGCAAAGTATCGCTTTAACATATCGTCTTCCTTTCAGGATATTGTTTTCGAACGCTGGTTTTTGACCAGATACATATTGCGATCGGCTTGCTCCAGTAATGCTTCAACGGAGGCATTTTCCCACGCCAGAGCAAAGCCAATGCTGAGGGACATTGATGCTGTGTGCCCGTTATGCAGATCAAACGGACGGATAAATTGCTGCGACAGCGCAGCGCAAATAAATTCGACCTCACGTGCGGTGTGGACGCCGTAAAGGATCATGGCAAATTCATCGCCGCCAAGACGGTAAGACTGATGACGTTTTTCGCCAAACTCGACCATCCTTTTGGCGGCTTCGATCAGTACGCAGTCACCCGCGGCATGACCCCAGGTGTCATTGATAACCTTAAAGTTATCACCGTCCAGGAAGAGCAGGGCAGAATTGGTTTTTGCTGAAGCGTCGTTCATTAATGCCGCAATGTTGTTGCGAAACGCGGCGCGGTTTGCAAGCCCCGTGAGCGGATCGTGCATGGCGGTACGCAACAGTTGAGCGTTTTTCGCCTGTAGCTTGAGCTGCCATTCTTCCATTTCATCCAGCAGGCTGTTGAAGTCTTCACCAAACTGGTGGAACTCTTCAATGCGGCCTTCCGTTACCCGGCGAGAGAAGTTGCGGTTAGTGCGAACGTCATGCACAACGTCAGTGATGTTTTGCATTTCAACAACCATGCCATGATGTAGCGAGCGGGTGATGGTCAATGCGACGGCAGAGGCAAAAAGAATGCAGCCGGTGAGGACCGCAAATGAGAGCCAGATAAAGTGGCTAATCAGGCTGTCTCGCGCGGTCAGACGAATTTCGCCAATCACATTGCCATTATGTATGATGGGCTGTGCGACAGGAACAGGGAACAACCACCGGTTGACCAGCGCGCCCAGCGTGTCGGTATTATCCGCCGGGTTCCATGACCACCAGGCAAACCGTTTATGATGTGCGTTAAGCACTTCCGCCACGGCGAACTGCCCCTGCTTGCCGAGGGTCGCCAGCGTTTCATTTGCCGCAACGGCATCGTTGAACACCAGAGAGGCTTCAAGGCTGTGGCTCATGGTGGCGCCGGTAAGTTCGAGGTTTTTTTGCGCGTATTGCTTTAATGTCACCACGGAAGCGAAACACAGCAGCAACCATATAAACGTCATCGTTATAATGACGCTTATCATGCTGATTCGTCGCAACGTTCTTTTAAACGTCGGACGCGGTGTTGGTGCGACTTCCTTATTCATGCTTCTTATTCCGTGCGAGCATTAATACATCCGGATTGACTCTTACGCCACTGCGCGCCAGCGCATCCAGATTTACGGAAAACCTGACGAGGTTGTGCTCTATTATCAGACAAAATGCGCTGCCAATAACGCATTCAGGATTTTGTTCTGACATTAATAGCAACGCCTGGCCCTGATATTGATTTATTATTTCCTGTTGTTTTGCCGGCGACTCGCTCCCGAAATAGAGGGCATCACACCTTGCTGCGAGTGCTTCCCGATCGCTATGCACAATGACAGGACTATAGGGCAACGGGTTGTGTTCATCTTCACTGCTGAGCGCCTGTCTGTAATGGGAAGAGGCATAAATACAGAGCTTAGGCTGGCCGGACAGTGCTGGCCATCGGGTGTAGCTCACAATGCCAGAAACAATCGAACGTACTGATTTATCCGTTTCCGTGTACGAGCCTGCCGTTGCAGGGGCTACTAAAATGAACAGTATTAGCGCCAGGGGGAGTCGGAGCAAAGCGATCAAGATTGCATTTCTCATCAGAATCCGCCAAACCGCCCCGGAAATAGATGTCCTTAAGAATTGTCGGCAGAATACCATTGTTTATCAAAGCCGTCATTATGTCAGAAATATCCTTGTTTTGACCTAAGCTAAATCTTACAGTGAGCTATATTCAGAGGAATTAAGGCAGGCTCAATTAAGCCTGCTGGAACGCATACTTTCATCCAATCCTTGTTGCCAGGATTCATGCAGTTTTACTGCATTTTCAGTTGCATCGCAGCTGGCAGGAAATGATTTGCCCGCTAATCCCCAGGCGTGAATAAAGCCCTCTTCGCATATTTTTTTCTGTCCGTTAGCGTAGCCACGAAGATATTCCGCTCGATCAACCTGAGGGTCATTAAAACTATCGGCCAGAGCCTGGTTATCTTTAACCGGAACACCATTCATAGCGTCTTCTTTACCGGCCGTGAACCAGTCCGGGCTGGTCCAGTCAGGCTGAAAAGTATAAGGATTGATCTGGCAACCCGACAAAATCAGCGACAACAACATAAAAATAATTGAACGCATGGCTATTCTCCTTTTTGTGAGCATAGCCTGACTTACAGGCGTGCGTATGTAATTTTAACTTTACGATTTTAGGCCATGACTTTTGCAATTAAAGGGTTGATGTAAAGTAATGTGTACGTATTTTGGATTGAAATCTTTACTTAATGTGATATCGTTGTGTCACCTCTTCGAGGAAAACCACTATCGCAAACGAGTTTGACAGGATCGCAATCATGCAAAAAGACGCGCTGAACAACGTACATATCACTGACGAACAGGTGTTAATCACCCCGGATCAACTGAAGGCGGAATTCCCGCTGAGCGTCGCGCAGGAAGCTCAGATTGAGCACTCGCGCCAGACCATTTCTGACATTATCGCTGGCCGCGATCCGCGCCTGCTGGTGGTATGTGGTCCTTGCTCTATTCACGATCCTGAAACCGCCATTGAGTACGCTCGTCGATTTAAAGCATTAGCGGAGGAGGTCAGCGATAGCCTCTATCTGGTGATGCGCGTCTATTTTGAGAAGCCACGTACGACCGTTGGCTGGAAAGGGTTGATCAACGATCCGCACATGGATGGCTCGTTTGATGTGGAAGCCGGCCTGAAGATTGCGCGTCGCCTGCTGGTAGAGCTGGTCAGCATGGGGCTGCCGCTGGCAACCGAGGCGCTGGATCCGAACAGCCCGCAGTACCTCGGCGATCTGTTTAGCTGGTCTGCGATTGGGGCGCGCACCACCGAGTCACAAACCCACCGCGAGATGGCGTCTGGCCTGTCTATGCCGGTTGGTTTTAAAAACGGTACCGACGGCAGCCTGGCCACGGCGATTAACGCCATGCGCGCCGCCGCCATGCCCCATCGTTTTGTCGGGATCAACCAGGCGGGCCAGGTATGCCTGCTGCAAACGCAGGGCAACCCGGACGGGCATGTGATCCTGCGCGGTGGTAAAGCGCCAAACTACAGCCCGGCGGATGTCGCGCAGTGTGAAAAAGAGATGGAACAGGCGGGACTGCGTCCGGCGCTGATGGTAGATTGCAGTCATGGTAATTCGAATAAAGATTACCGTCGCCAGCCTGCGGTTGCAGAATCTGTGATTGCTCAGATTAAAGATGGCAACCGTTCAATTATCGGCCTGATGATTGAAAGTAATATTCATGAAGGCAATCAGTCATCGGAACAGCCGCGTAGCGCGATGAAGCCCGGCGTCTCGGTCACCGATGCCTGCATTAGCTGGGAAACCACCGATGCGCTGCTGCGTGAGATCCATAAAGATTTGAACGGCCAGCTGGCGACGCGTCTGGCATAAGAGGGTAGTTATGGTTGCTGAATTGACCGCATTACGCGATCAAATTGATGAAGTGGATAAGGCGTTGCTGGATCTTCTGGCGCGCCGCATGGCACTGGTTGCTGAGGTCGGCGAGGTTAAAAGTAAATACGGACTGCCGATTTACGTTCCGGAGCGTGAGGCCTCTATGCTCGCCTCCCGCCGTAAAGAGGCGCAGGCCCTGGGCGTATCACCTGATTTGATTGAGGACGTCCTGCGTCGCGTGATGCGGGAGTCCTATTCCAGCGAAAACGACAAGGGCTTCAAAACCCTCTGTCCGTCGCTGCGCCCGGTGGTTATCGTCGGTGGTGGCGGGCAGATGGGGCGTCTGTTTGAGAAAATGCTGACGCTTTCTGGCTATCAGGTGCGTATTCTGGAGAAAGAGGACTGGTCGCACGCGCCGGAGCTGATGAAAGACGCCGGAATGGTTATCGTCAGCGTGCCGATCCATGTGACGGAGCAAATAATCGCGAAACTTCCTCCGCTGCCGGAAGATTGCATACTGGTGGACCTGGCCTCCGTTAAAAATGGTCCGCTACAGGCAATGCTGGCGGCGCACACTGGCCCCGTGCTTGGGTTACACCCGATGTTTGGCCCGGACAGCGGAAGCCTGGCGAAGCAGGTAGTGGTTTACTGTGACGGACGGCAGCCGGAAGCCTACCAGTGGTTCCTGGAACAGATCCAGGTCTGGGGAGCACGTTTGCACCGCATTAGCGCGGTAGAGCATGACCAGAACATGGCGTTTATTCAGGCGCTGCGCCACTTTGCAACCTTCGCCTATGGGCTGCACCTGGCGGAAGAGAACGTTCAGCTTGAACAATTGCTGGCGCTTTCCTCGCCAATCTATCGTCTGGAGCTGGCGATGGTCGGGCGACTGTTTGCCCAGGATCCGCAGCTTTACGCCGACATCATTATGTCGTCTGAAAATAATCTGGCGCTGATCAAGCGCTATTATCAGCGTTTTGGCGAAGCGATCACCTTGCTGGAACACGGCGATAAACAAGCCTTTATCGACAGTTTCCGTAAAGTGGAGCACTGGTTCGGTGATTACGCCACGCGATTCCAGAGTGAAAGCCGCACGCTGTTGCGCCAGGCAAATGACAGTCGCCAGTAATGCGATGATGTATATACTGAAAGCCAGCATTGCTGTTTTAATTTTAGTCACAAAAGACTGAAACAAAAGGATTTGTTTCTGACGATGTCCACACGTCGTCCACACATCGAAAAAAGCCCCGCATATGCGGGGCTTTCTTTTGGTCACATCCAGTGGATTTGTTGCTGGCCTGATTGAGTCGGGTGCGGCGGCGCTGGTACTACTTCCCCCGGCGAAACGATAAAGCGCTCGACCGTCTCAGTGGTGACGAACGTGCAACTGCAATTGATGTTTGTGCACTGATGATACCGCTCCTTTGTTGTATCGGAGAAATAGCGACTTGTGCGAGCGTGGGCGGCGTAATGGCATTTAGGGCAGTGGAACATGGCGAACACCTCAGAGCGTTATTGATGAACCAATTTTAACCACTAAATCCTTATATATCAAACACATAAAATACATTCAGTGCGTTAATTCTTCGCTTTCATACTCTACATCCGAAACCTTAACCTCAAGCTCTAAGCCCGTCGTGTAGCCGCTCCCGTTAAGGTGGTGCACCACCCGGCTGATTATCCAAGCCTGCTCGTCTATAACGCGCTTAAAGCCTCTGACCGCTATCGGCGTTTCAGGAAATAAATCTGCCCTACCAATAGCCAGCGAGATTGAAAACTCCGCGACTCCGCGCTGAATTTTGTCCCACTTCGCCTGAGCTGCACGCATGGCCTGCGCCTTTGTCGCGTAGATGGTCGACAGCTCCAGCACGTTCTCAGACTCACCGACCATATACTCGCCCTCGCGCGCCTCCTGCTCTTTTCTGGCTCCGGCCTTTGACGTGGTTTTTGTCGCTTTTGGGTGTTGCAGCGCCCGCAGGTGCTGCTCCTTCGGCTTGCGCTTGAGCTTCACCTTTTGCTTTTGCGGCTTCGGGTCTTTTGTGTGCAGCCATTTAGCCGTTACGCCGGTGTAGGCTTCACGGTCAGCAATCGCAAACTGATGACGGTCGCCGTCGCCGCGTTCGATCGTCATCTGCGGGATGGGCTTGCCGCTGACCGTCCGACCGCTACCGGCTTTCAGGAACAGCAGTTTCCCCGCTTTCACCGACACTGATGCACCGTTACGGTCAGCAAGACGGGACAGAAACACCGCGTCGGATTCCTGCGTCTGGTCAATGTGAGGCACGGGGATCGCTTTCAGCGTGTCAGCCACGCTGGCCGTGAGTTTGTTACGCGCAGCGATGGTCTCAACAATGACGCCGAGCGTGGTGTCATGCCATGACTGCTCCCGGCGAGAGTTCAGCGACCCGCGAAAATCAGCGCTGCGCCCCCGTATAGTCAGCGTATCAGGAGCGCCCCGGTGCTCGATTTCATCCACCGTAAAACTGCCTTTTTTTATCAGAGCGCTACCCTGCCAGCCGAGCCATAAGGTTAACGTTGCTCCGCGCGGTGGCAGTGCGATTTGTCCGTCGGAATCATCGAGCTCAATGTCGAGCTGGTCGGCCTCAAATCCGCGATTGTCCGTCATGGTCAGACTGATTAGCCGGTCGCTAAAATCCTGAGTAATATCTTCGCTATCCTGCTTGAGCATAAATGCCGGTGCAATTTTCGCCCCGGCCTGAATATTCATTCCTGTAATCATCCCGCCAGTCCTCCCAGCCAGTTACCGGCAGACGTCACCAGATTGTCAGCCTGCGTTTTAAGGTCGCCGTAAATCGCCGCAAGCGAGTCATCGACCCGTTTCAGCGAGAGACTAAACTCGATTTTTCTGGCCGCGCCGTCGCTGAATAATTCGGTGTGCGTGTGGGTCACTTTATCGATGACATACATTCCGTGGATCATGCCCGTTCCGTCAATCAGCGGCCACGCTCTGCCCTCGTCGGCCATCAGCTCGATGGCTGTCAGTGACATGCGTCCGCCGGTTATTTCGGGATACAGCACGCCCGAGAGTGTGCGCGAGGTTTCCCCCTCCCCGAGATACTGATATGCCGGTGGCAAACCGATGCGGTCATTTGACGCCCAGCGGTAGTCCTTTGAATATTGCATGGACTGATGCGGCAGCGTGCGGCGCTCAAACACAAATAAACCCAGTACCATTAACATGTTTTAGTCCTCATCCATCATGGCGCATACTTGAGCGCTGGCGCGCTCTTTCTTCCCGGTCGAGTTTATCGACAGCTTCCCGGAGCCGCCGGTCAAGGTCAGTTTCCGGCGCAACGCCACCCGACAGAGTAATGTTGTATTCCCGCTTGCTCTGGTCGACATAGGACCGGCCAGCAGGCGCCGTCACTGGCTGGTACATCTGATAACCGCCATAAACGGAGGTCTGCGGGATATAAGACCCGTTTTGCGCACCGGCTGCGGCACTGGCTTTAGCTGCTGTCTGGTCGAGTACCTCTGATTCTTTTTTGATAACCCCGAACTTTTCCAGCAGCCAGTCGACGCCAGTGCGTAACTTATTGAATGAGCGGAGCGGCAGCATCAGCGCATCAGCCAGTGTTTTACCGACTACCACACCGACATTTTTGAAACGATCGAGCGTTTCCTGTGTCGCCTTAACCGGTGCTATCAGGTCAGTGAACCACTGCCAGACCCCACGCAATTTTTCGATGATGGAATCAAACACCGGCGTCAGCGGCGAGAAGATTTCCGTCACCGGCGCAAATGCCGCTTTCAGCCCCTCCACCACACCCGAAAAGAATGCGCTGATGGGCTCCCAGTATTTACGAATCAGGAGTGCCCCGGCCACCACCGCACCGGCGACCGCGACCACCGGCAGACTGATTGCACTGACAGCAGTCACTATTGCGCCACCGGCAACGGTAAAGACCGTTCCCAGCAGGCCTGCGGCGGCAATAATGGCATTAATCCCCATCACCACCGGCCACGCAATCAGGCCAATCCCGCCAATAACACCAATGAGCGCCAGCGCGCCACCGGCTACAACACCGATAGTGGTCGCCAGTGATTTATTGCGGGTGATCCAGCCATCGAGTTTCAAAACATATCGCGTGGCCGTCTGCGTCAGTTTGCGCAGAGCGTCCTCCTGTTGGAAAAACAGGTCAGTACCTACGGCCTCATAAGCAGACTGAAACTCTTTAAAGTCGCCGCCGAGATTGTCCTGCATGATTTTAACGAGCTCAGCGGTTTTTCCATCAGATTCCTGAATTACCCTCGTCAGATTATCCAGTTTTCCGCTTGCTGCTGCGGCCATTAATACACTGGCGGCGGAGCTGGCTTCCTCACCGAATATGGTTTTCATATATTCGGCTTTCTGGCCTGTCCCGAGGTTGTTGCGTTTAAAACTGGCCTGCATTTCTTTCAATATGGTAAATATCGGGCGTGTATTGCCCTTGCCATCCATTGTCTTTACGCCAAGCTCTTTAATGGCTTCATAGGCTTTTCCTGTCGGTGCCTGCAAGCGACTTAACACTGCACGGCCTCCAGTGCCTGCCATTGAGCCTGTGATTTTGGCATCGTGTAACGCGCCCAGCATCGCGGCGGTTTCTTCCAGACTGACACCGGCATCTTTGGCAACCGGGCCTACATATGTTAACGAATCACTCAATCCCTCAAAGGTGGCCTGAGTTTTATTCATCGCCATAGATATAACGTCAGCAATATGTGAAGCTTTATCATCAGCAAGACCAAATGCCGACTTGGTGCCAATGAGTAAGGTGGCGTTTTCCTCCATTGTTTTTTTGTTCGCCAAAGACATATCCAAAATGGCAGGGGTTTGCGCAAGAATCCCGTCTTTATCGGCTCCAGATTTAGCCACGATTACCTGTGCTGCTGCTGCGTCGTCCGCAGATGCGGCGGTATTGTCGCCGAGCTGTCTGGCCTGTTTGCGTAACGCCTCCATTTCGGGCGACTGTTTGTCGACCCCGAGCACGGCTTGCAGCTCAGAGTTTTTCTGTGCAAACGAATAGCCAGGCATCAGCAGTTTTACACCGGCCATGGTGCCAGCCGTGGCAACTCCGACACCGGCAGCGCCAGCCGCCGCCGCACTCCCCGCGAGGGATTTACCGGTCTGATACCGCTCCTTAACCCGGCTCAGCTTCGCCTGTTGCTGGCTGACCCGCGCCAGCGCCTCACGTTGCCGGTTAAGCTGGGCGGTCGTCTCGCTGATGCTGGTTTTAAGGCGACGCTCGTCAGCCGACAGCGTTCGGGTATTAATCCCGGCCTGAGCAAGCTCGGTGCGCTGGCGCTGTACCGACTGCCTGAGCCCGTTATATTTGAGTTGCAGGTCAGCAGCGGATTTTTTTGCCGCCTCCATCGCACGCGCCTGCGCTTTGGTAGGGTTTTCCGTATTTTTAAACTGGACGGCCAGCGCTGCGGCCTCCTGTTTCGCTTTGTTAAGCGACTGACCGGTCACGGCAAGCTGTGCGCTCGCTTTCCTGAATCCGTCAATTCGGGACGCCTGCGCGTTAAGGTCGCGCAGGGTCGTCTGTGAGTTGCGGATATCGCCAGCGAGGGATTTGCTGGCGTTCTGGATAGCTTTTAGCGGTCGGCTTGCCCGGTCTACTGCATTAAGCAGCACCTCGATCCTGACGTTATTGCTCATAGTGGTTTCCGCTTCGCTGTAGCGCCTTGTCGCGCCATGTGAGGAGCTCGGTCACGCTCAGGGAATACAGCTCTGATGGCGGCCAGTGAAAAATCACCGCGATATCCGCCATCAGGTCATCGACCGAAAGTTTTGCGGGGAACGTCAGCGAGCCGAAGATGGCGACAAAAAACCAATCACCTCAGCGGCGAACTGCATCAGGTCTGAGGCATCGAGACGGGCAATTTCATGCTCGGTGAGTGCCGGGTAAGTCATACGCGGCAGCACCTTAATCAGCGCGTCAACGTCAGAGTTTGCCAGCGAGGCCAGCGACACCCCGCGAAGGGTTCCCGCGTTAGGTTTTGAAACCGTCACCTCTACGATTTTTTGCTCGCCGCGCATCAGAGGGTTGTCGAGGATCACGACGTGTGGCTTTTTGGTTTCGGTGACTTCATTTTCGGTAACGCCGGTTTCGATGTTGTTTTCCATAATGTTGCTCTCGTCTAAGTTTAGTGACCGGCCAGCCTGACTGACCGGTAAAGAGGGTTACAGGCCAATGGCCTTGCGATGCTCTGCCAGACGGTCGACGCCGTCGACTTTCAGCACCATGTTGATGACGTCAATCTCGATGACCTCCTTGCCGTCAATCGTGAGCTGGTAGTACGCGCATTCGGTCGAGATTTTGGTCGTGCCGCTTTCGCCCTGTTTGTTTTCGCCGCCGTCGTACTCTTTGTGACGGCCACGCATGACCACCTCAACGGCAGAAATCGCGCCGGTGTCATCGCGCTGGTATGAGCCGGTAAAGCGCAACGGTACGCTGTCCGCGCCCGGTGAGGCGTACTGTGCCCACAGCTCGACGTCAGGCAGACCGCCGAGCGTCCACTCGCACGACAGCGCATCGTCATCGAGACCGAGGTCAATCGATACCGAGCCCGGCATCCCGCCGCCGCGGTATTTCTCAAGCTTACGGGTCAGCTTTGGCAGGGTGACGGATTCAACAACGCCCATGTAGCTCAGGCCATCGTTGAACATGTTCAGGTATTTCAGTTTGCGTGGTAATGCCATGCTCTCAGCTCCTTAGCTGTTGACCGACTCTGACAGGTTCGCCAGATATGTATCAGTGATGCGCTGGCGCAGGGTCAGGTTTTCCAGCGGCGGGACGGGGGTGTAGTCGTAATCGATATACAGTTTCCCCACCTTGAGCGTTTCCACGCTGTTTGACTCCGGGTCGTACCAGCAGGAGCCATCAACGATATAGCCGTTGTTTTTCAGCTCGCGGAATTTCGCATTGATACCGGCGACGATGTCGCGGATAAGCGTTGCGGTGACGGGTTTATCAATCGCCCAGGCGTGCGCCTCCGCCATCGTGTCGGCCAGCACCTGCGCCGTGCGGGTGTAGTTTTCAAAGAGAAATAACGGATCGTCGGAGCAGGTACGGTTGCCCCAGAATTTAAAGCCGTCGTTACGGATCAGCGTGGTGACACCGGCCTGATTTAACAGGTTCGCGTCGGTGGCTTTCTCCTGCAAGTCCCATGAGACCGAGGCACTGACGCCGGTGACACCATTCACGCCGACGTTAGACAGCGTTTTGTGCCAGCCCGTCTCCTGGTCGATTTTGGCACGCAGGCCGAGCGCGCGGGCGGTCGCCCATGCTATATCGGTCTGATTCGCCGTGGTATCCCACGCCAGAAAATCAGGGTGAATGACCATCAGCTCGCGCTGGCTGAAATTCTCACGGTAGGCGATGGCTTCGGAAATGGTCTTGCAGCCCCACGCGCTGATATAGCCAAACGCGCGCAGGCTCTGACAGGTCGCCGCGAGCGCGGTCGCCACTTCCAGAGAATCCAGCCCCGGCACGCCGAGAATGCGCGGCTTGACGCCGGTGACGGTTTTGGCGGTCAACAGCGCTTTAAGCCCCGTGTATTTGCCGTTTTCGTCGGTCGTGCCGATGATGTTTGAAATGGTCTCTTTCTGCGCTGCTTCCGGGTCGTCCGGGTCTTCAATACCTTCGGCAACGCGCACAACCACAACGACCGGCTTGCACTGGTCGGCAATGGCTTGCAGGGATTTTGACAGGGTGCCGAGCTTACCGGCTTTACCGATAGCGTTCTGCACGCTGGTAATCAGCACCGGCTCATTTAGCGGGAATGTGGAATCGTCAGCATCGCTGGCGGTGCAGACCATGCCGATGATAGCCGTCGAAACGGTGGAAATGGTGCGCGTGCCATCGTTAATCTCGATGACCTCGACGCCGTGATGATAGTCGCTCATCCGTTTAACTCCGTGGTTAAGGGGTGCGACTATTTTCTGGTGTGTGTGAGGTGTGAGAAACGAAAGCCCGTTGGGGGAGTGACAGCACAACGCGCAGTGACCGGTTGAGGTGTGCGGAAAGTGTAATTGATCGTTATCAGCGATCAATCACGGTTAATTGATCGCTGATAACCATTATCAATGAATGGGTATTGTCGCTATCGTTTCGCCATTAACGAGGAAGCGATAATGACGATTTTACTCTGGATTGTTGGTGGTCTGGCTGCATGGTGGCTCTTTGGGTTTTGCTGGCTCAGACTGTTTGTCGGTGACGAAACAGAAAAAGACTATGAAGAATGCCCCTATGACTAAACCCGCTTAACGCGGGTTTTTTATTACTCTGTTAACGGTGATTCAGGCCATTCAATTTCGTCAGGCTCACTGGTATCAACCCGGTTAAGTAAAACCCGGTATTTCTTCCACGCCGACAGGCTCGCCATTTCCTCCTCTGTCGCCATCGACAAATCGACCGCATCCTGCAAAGGGGCTATGGCCTGAGCTGCAACAGACAAGAGCTGCGCCTTTAATGACTCAGCTTTTTCGATAGCTTCCTCGCGGGTAGGCGGTTCGATGTCGACCCATTCCATACATTCTGATTCAACATTGTACTGAGGCGCTTTCCGGTCAGGTGAAACCATAAAGGCTTCATATTCCGCATCGGTTATTGTCATCAGGTCTGACGGAACGGGAATACCCTGTTCTTCATAGGTTCTGACAGTTTCCTCAAGGTAAAAGCTTTTATCTGTATTGCTGAAATATTTCTGCATATCAGTAACCCGTTACGTTTAAAAAGAATGTTCCGTTGCAGTTATGGGTTTCAATTTTCACCTGATTTTTACCGACAGGCGAACAGAGATAAAAGGATGCGGAGTTATTACCCCCTGCACCGTAATAACTCGAACCGATACCGAGTATCCCGTTAGGGAACGACGTAGGCAGTGTCACGGTTACAGTGGCATTGTTGCCGACTGAAATATTTCTTACAGACTGCATAAACACAGCACCGTTGCCGTGCGTGTAGTAAGCGCTGTTATTGCCTGTTGTCGTTTTACCCACCCCATAACGCGCATCCGACTCCGCTTTGGTATAGGCCTGACCCGCCGGAGTGTAATTGCCTTTTGGCTGGAAACGCCCGTCACTCTCAGCTTTGGTATAAGCGCCAGTTTTCGCCATATAACCCGCATCGGATTGCGCTTTGGTGTAATAACGGTTATCAAAATTCGCATAGCTGCCCGGATTCACCTGCCCCGGTATGGTGAAGTTTCCTTTAGTGTCCCACTTAAAATTAACCTCTGACCCGCCACTGCCTTTCATGTGCAGATGCCATGAAAGCTCATCGCCAGCGACCAGTGACCCAAACGAAAAAGCCCAGGAGTTTTTGCTGGCAATTGTCGCCTGTTGCTTGATAACCGGATGGTATTCGCTCGCGCCGGTTGTGGAATATGAATTAAAAAATGGCGCTTTCGTTTTATATTGCTCTACCCACGCAAACGCACCGCTATAACCCGCCGTAATCTCTTTAGTGGCATAGATCGTATTACTGACGGTAAGTGGCGTTTCAGATTGTAGTGCTCCTGTTTCAAGGCTTACACGCAATGGCCGAAGCGCGTTATAGGCTCCGTAAGCGTCTCCCTTATTGGTCAGCATGAGATACAGGTTGCTGCCGTCATTTCGCCAGAATGAGCCGTAGTTACCATAAGCAATGCGGAAATTGTTTGCGATGGTACTCTGAACCTCTGCACCCGCCTTGAGTACGCCACTCATGGTGTCGCCGGCTTTATTCACCGCGCCAATATCAGCCGGGGACGGTTTATTTGCCGCGTCATATTGCTTTACCCACGCTGACCACGAACCGCTGTATTGCGTACGAATGTACGAGCGGGAGCTGCTATAAATCCGGTAAACCTGCGTAATCCCGGCGTGCTTGTAAACCTCAAGCGACCCGGCAAACGCCTCCGGGTAATTCCTGCCTGATTGCGCATAAGCATTCATCGGCTGGAAATACAATCCCGCCGTGGTGTAGGCATTCAAGTCCATAGCGTTGCCAATTGCCACGGCCTGCCCGTTGAAAATATCCTGCGCGCTGATATTAAAATCATCAGTCAGCGCATGACCATTAATCTTTCGTCCTGATGGCACGCGTCCGTTGGCGTTGTCATTCGCGGCCTTAACGGCTTTCGGCGTCGCTGCGACGCTCTCAGACGTGCTGTCGGTTGCGCTGCTGAGCTGGACGATACCCTTTTGCGCCGTGGTGGCGTCCTGAGCCGTGTATTTCCCTTTCGCAAGGTCATACGCCGCCTTAACTGCTTTAGGCGTCGCTGCGACGCTCTCAGACGTGCTGTCGGTCGCGCTACTGAGCTGGACAATACCCTTTTGCGCCGTGGTGGCGTCCTGAGCCGTATATTTCCCTTTCGCAAGGTCATACGCCGCCTTAACTGCTTTAGGCGTCGCTGCGACGCTCTCAGACGCGCTGTCGGTCGCACTGCTTAACTGAGTGAACCCCTTATCGGTGAGCGTGGCGTCTGGATGGCGGCGGGACTTCTCATGCTCAGCGAGCTTGTCGTCGACGTAGTCCTGCGTTGCCATCACCGTTGAGGTGTCGATGGTCAGCTCGACTGACTCGATGTCGCTCACCATAATGACCATGCGCACGGTCTGCGCACGGCCTGACCCCTCCGCCAGCGCTGGCTTGTAGCTTTCGGCCATATTACCGACCGCTATCAGCGTGCCGGTGTCGTCATAAAGTCCGAGCTCACGCATCCAGAAACCGCCGGTCTCGGGTGGGATGAGCAACTCCGCCACGACATAATTTTTATTTTTCCTGTCCTGGCTGATTTTGTTCAGCGCATGACGCCAGACCTCTTTGACCAGCTTTGTCTGGTTCGGGTCTGGCACCGGCAGCGTACCGCCACCGTCACCGACGGCCATCGCCGTAAAATTGACTTTTTTCCCGTTCGGGACGGTCGCCGCCGCGAGTTTTTCGGCACCGGCTTTGGTGATGACCGTTTTATATTTCACTGTCATTGTGCTCTCACTTATCCGGGGTAAACCGTGATGATGTCGCCGTCATAGCTCAGGGCGCCGGTGTACAGATAGCCGGGAATGTCCTGAATAATATTGAGACCGATAAGATGGCGGCTGGCTGGCTTTGCATCGGCAATAAGCCGCTCCATTTCGTAATACATTTCTTCGGTGATGCCGGTCTCTAACACACCGATATCGAGGCGAAACGTGCCGGGCGGGTCGTTTGTCTGCCACCACTCAGACACGTTTATCAGGTAGCCGAGCGGCTCCACCACGCGGCGCACTGCCCCAATCGTTCCTTTGTGTGCGTGGATATACCAGGCGCTGCGGATCACATCCCGTTTGGTGGCCTCCGGCCAGTTCTCATCCCAGCGGTCAACGGAAAACGCCCACGCCAGCCACGGCAGGAGGTTTGCCGGGCAGTCGTCCGGGCTCCACAGTCGGCGCAGGGGGACGGGGGTATTTTCGATTTCAGCGCAGGCGCGCGCCGCCGCCACCTCAAGCGCCGAGGAGCCAACCGGTAACAGTCGGGTGTCATTCATCATTGCCCCCTATGGTGACGCTGTACTCGCTGCACCATGACGCCTGCGTGTCATCGAGCACAATGTCTGCCACCGGCGCGGCCAGCTCGACACGCTGCACGCCCTCGACGTGGAGCGCCGCATAGATGGCCGATTTACGGATGTCACGCCCGAGGCGGTGCTGAGCGGTGATATACGCCTGTAACTTTGCTCTTGCCGCACTGAGCACCGGCTCACTTTCGGGGCCGGGGTAAAGGTAAAGCGATGCGGTGATTTTGTAGTCGACGATTTTCGCTGACTGCACGGTCACGCGGTCGCCCACTGGCCTGACGTCCTCGTCGTTCAGCGCATCACGCACGATGGCGAGCAGCTCGTCAGAGGCCACGCCGTTATTTTCACGCGACAGCACGGACACGGTCACACACGCAGGCTCAGGACTGATGACGGAAATATCCGCGACACGCCCGTCGGCACTGCGGCCATGAAACTGATATGCGCCGGTTGAGCCTGCGGTACTCAGCCCCTCAGGCGCTTGCTGAATGCGCAGACGGTAGTCGGTGTCAGACTCCATCACCGCTGGTGTGGGCGGAAATGTCGTGTCGTCTGGCGGGGTGATGACGAGTCGCGGGACACTGGAATTAGCCCCAATCTGGTCGAGATCGCTTCCGGCAGCGTAAGCCAGCATGACCGCACGCGCGGCCTCGTTGACGCGCTGTCGCCAGATAACTTCCCGATAGGCGTTTTCCTCCAGCAGCTTAACAATCGGCTCTGATTCGAGCGTCAGCGTGCGCGCCACTGCCTCCTGTTGTTCCTCCGGGTATAACGAGACGAGCGTCGCCTTGCGCTCCGCGAGGATGGTCTCATAGTCCAGCACTTCCACGACATCAGGCGCGGCGAGCTGGTTAAGGTCAACAATTGCCATAGCGTTTAACTCAGTGGAATGGTGAGGGAAAAGGGCTGGCCGTTAGCCGAGCGCGTGCCGGTGATATCGACATACAGCCCACCGTCGGTCTCCGACCGCTCAAAGGTGATGGTGGTCAGCCTGACGCGCGGCTCCCACTTCTGGATCGCGGAATAGCACGCGGCCATAATCTGCAATCGCAGTGCAGGTGTCTGCGGCTGGTCAATCAGTGCCGACAGAAGCGAGCCGTATTCACGGCGCATGACGCGCGAGCCAACCGGCGTGACGAGAATGTCGCGCACGCTTTGCCTGATATGCTCAACCTCAGAGATACTGAGGCCGGTCTGGCTGTTCATTCCCAGATAACGCACTGTCATATCGGTGCCCCCGTTGTCCCGCCACTGTCGCCCGGATGTTTATGGAGGTGCAGCACTTTCCCGTTTGACGACAGTGACCCGCCGGTATGCTCGATATTCCCGGACATCGTTCCGCCTTTCTGCACTTCGAGCGTGCCGGTCGTCAGTTTGTTGGTACACACCACCTCAGGCGTATCGAGCGTGATGCGGGTCGAGGCCTTCACCAGCACCACCGGCACGGTGGCCGTAATGGAATCCGACGCGGTGACGTCGGCGGTTTTGATACCTGACACGGTGAGCGCACTGTTTTCGGGTTCGTACTCAATGACCGCGCCATCAGGGAAGGTAACGTGAAGCGCATCGGGTGAGGCTGACGGCGCGGGATTGTCATCTGAGAAAATGCCCGGCAGCACAAAGGCCGTATCAAGCTCACCACCGATGGCCAGTAATAACACCTGCTCACCAACGGACGGAGCCCACCATACGCGAGAGCGACCGGCGCGACAGGTGAGCCAGTTAAGCCAGGTGGTTTGCATACCGCCGGTCTGGACACGACACAGCCCCTCGTCGAGGTCGACGTCGGTCACGATGCCGGTGCGGATGAGGTTGCGGATCGCGCGTGCGATTTCCTGTAGAGAATTTAAATTATTCATACGGGAAGGATGCCGCCGGGCAAGGCCAGCGGCAATTAAGGCGGGTTTTATGAGGGATGGGACAACAATCAGCGGCTAAGATGTTTGATAGTCAGCGTTTCGACGAGCTGTTTATCCGCCTGGCTAAATCCGAGTAGCTGGCGCTCTGCGTACTGCACATCCTGAGCGTGCACGTTTGGCCGGTCTTTGAGGCCGTACTGATGGACACGCGCGATACGCTGCGCATTTCCGGTAAATTCCACCACAGCACCGTTTTCACGGCCACTGGCTTTCATGTACCGGTTAGTGCGCAGTTTTTGAAACATCGCCCGTTTAATTCGACCATTTTTGGCTCTCAGCGGCTGGCGCTTTCGCGCCTGATACGGTGAGCCATCAGGGGCTTTTTGCTGTTTGATACGTTGCTGTTGCGCCGTTCTGAGTTGCTTCGCAATCTCACCGGCAAGCTTCCGACGCCCTGCGGGTGACAGGGCAGCAAGCAGCCCCTCGAGCTGGTTATCAAAGGGTTTAAAGTCACTCATCCCACTTGCTCACCAGTTCACCGTTGATATAGAGCTCTTTTGGACGCGTGACGGGTTCAGGCAGTGGCGGCTCCGGGGCATAGCTGACATGCAGCGCGCCGTTTTCCTCCCTGATGATGGTGCGCTCGGTGAGCTGGAGGCTGATACTGATATCAACCGTATCCTCGTCGTTTAAATCCATCTGGAAGCGGTAGCCCTTTTTATGCCCCTCATCGAGCGTGCAGATATCCGGCTGGTTTTCCCTGAGCCACGCGGCCACCGGCACGAAAATCAAATCAGGATCGCCAACAAAATCGCACACGATCACATTCAGGGTGTAAATTTTCTCGTGGGACAGGGAGGCCGCGAGCCGTGCATCGATATTCCCCTCGTCGGCAAAAATGCGCATCATCTCGGGGTTGGTTTTAAGCTGCGGGACGGCGTCAGTTAGCGCTTTTCGCAGGCTGATTGCTTTCTTCATCGAGTTTATCCTGACAGGCTTTGACGGTTTCAATCTGTAACGCGCAGGCGGCGAGCGCGTGCTCAAGCCTGCGGATATCTGCACTCAGGTCGCCATTAGTGGCCGGGTCGCTTCCCGGCATCGGGCAATAGCTCACTTTCGGGCAGGCGCTGTAAACAATGACCGGCGGAGGCGCAACCGGCGCGGGTGTGCATCCTGCGCACAACATCAGGCAGCTCAGCGCTGTACCAGCGGCGTAACGTTTCATTTTCATTCATCAGTCTCGTAATGGTTTCTTCCCGGCGCACGGCCATCGCACCGGCAGCAATCAGCTCACCACGTAAACTGACCTGTGCGGTTTCATTTCGCCTGGCGATTCCCTGCGAAACGGAAAGCTGATTTTTCAGCATTCCGATCACGTTTTTCTGTTCGGTCGCGACCTTATTTGCCCGGTCAAATGAGCGCCGAAGATTACCGTTCTCATGCCTTAACCAGAGCACAGCCGCCAGTGCCAGACCTGCGGCAATCAACATCACAATGAATCTGGACACAGACCCGCCTCCTCAATGCGCTGACGGTATGCGGTGCGCACTCCCTGAAAGGTCAGGACGCAAATCAGGTAAAGCAGCGCGGTAAAGATCCAGCCAGCGCCGAGCAGACATCCTATGGTTACGACAAAAATAATAAGAGACCATGCGCGACGCGCCTTAGAGGGCTTGTTACAGAAAACAGCGCGGAAAATTTTCATTATCCCGGGTTTTACCGGAATACCTTTCCCCGCATTTCGTAGCCAGTGGTCAAAAACAGCCACACCGGCGAGGCTCGCCGTAATACAGACAACACAGCCAAACAGCGCCCACGCTGCAACAAAATTAAGTGCTGCACTTTGCGGCGAAGCCAGCCCCCACAGCAGGAATACAGCCAGCAGGACATCTAACATCAGAGAACGCACGTATTTTTTCATTGAGAAACTCCTTTCAGACAATAAGCACGCTCACGCGCGCGGCGATTTTCCAGCCCTTTATTGATTGAGCCATTCACATAAACCCAGCGGGTGAGCTGGTCGCACGCCTGCCACCATTGGTGTCGCTTGATATACGAGACCAGCGTCGACCGGCAGGCCGCGCCGGTTCCCACGTTGAATGAGAAGCTGACCAGCGCGTCGTAAATGTGCTGCGGCATTTCTACCGGCACGCAGACTGCGAGACGCCTCTCGACGTTCATCACATCCGCGACGAGGTTCGCCGCCGCCTGACGTTCTGTGATTTCCCCTTTCGGGACGACACCGGCAGTGTGGCCGATGCCTGACGTCCACACTCCCGCGCTGCACTGGTAAGGCGTCAGGCGACAACCTTCGAGGTCGGCAATCAGCGCCAGCCCCTCGGGCGAGGTGTTAAGCAGACGAAAGTCAGGCATCAGCGCCGCCAGCGCCAGCACTGCGGCCACACTGCAACGTTTAACGATTGATTTCACGAATAGCCCCCTTGTTGAGTCCGAGTGACGTCAGATAGAGGTACGTTTTGCGCTTAAACCAGTAGTTCGTCAGCGCGGTAAAAATGGCGCATCCGCCGCCCACGTAAAGCGCCATCTTTTCGGGCGACATTGCGCCGAGGTACGCCAGCGCGACGGCCAGCCAGTAGGCGATAAACGTGGTGATTTTCTCCATACTCAGTCCCATAGATTCACCGTTTCGGTTCTGGCCGCGCTGTCGGTCTCGGGCAGTTCAATTGCCGTGCCGTGCGGCAGGATGACGCCGAGCTCAGACAGGCCGGGATTCGCTTCTAAGACGGTTTCGACCACGCCCTCGGTGCGCCCGTAGTACCGCACACAAATCGCGTCGAGGGTGTCGCCCTGTAGCGCATACGCTTTCATCAGATTTGCCCCACAATGCAGCGCGCTTTGTCCTGGATGCGCGCCACAGACCAGCGCATATCCCGCCACATTTCATCGATAGTGCTGTCGATGCTGTCGGCCTTTTTGTCACCTTTGGCGGTCGCATCCACGCCGCGAAAACGCTCGTAAAGCGTGGCGGTCGTCATGGCACACACGGCATTGAAGTAATGGAATACGCGCACACTTTCGCCATCGAGCCTGTCGGTCGGGACATCCGCCAGCGTGGCGTAACCGGCATCGAGCTGACGCTCGCGCCATTCGCCCAGCTCCGCGTTCGTCTCTGCGATGGCGGTCTTAATTGCCCGGCGCAGGCGCACAGGGGAAACGGTCTGCTCTAAACGCATTTCCTCACGCACCCGCTTCGGATCAACATCAGGAAAAAACGGGGTGTTTTTGATTACCGGCTCGCTCACGCCCGGCGGCGGTATCACCACGCCCGGCACATCCTGCGGCTCTTTTTTTTGCTCAATAATCAGCGTCGTCATGACAACCTCGGGTAATAGGTGGGCGGTGGACGCCGGTCGCAGTCAGGGCAATTGATACCCGCTTTGACCGGCGTGCCGCCCGGCTCGGGGAGCGCTCGGTTAACCTGCGGCTTTTGCCGCCTTTGGTGGACGCCCGCGCCGTGCCGCCGGTTTGGCGGCAGGTTTGCGCGTGCGCGGTTTAGTCGTTTTGGTTTTCGGTGCCGGTTCGGGTTTTGGCCTGAGCTGGCGCTCTAACTGCTCGATATCCTTTTTCACACCGATTGTGCGTTCTAACTGGATCGCACGTTGCAGGTGCGCCAGCGCCTCGGGCAGTTGATTCGCATCACGCAGGACATAGCCGGTGATTTTGTGCAGCTTCGCGCGCACGATATCGGGCATGTCAGCGCGTTCAGTCAGCGCAATGGTGTCGAGCAGGTTCGCCAGTTCGACCGGCTGTTTTGCAGCGAGCAGGCGCTGCGCGGCCAGTGCCACCTCTTCGGCCAGCAGGTAAGGCGTCGGACGTCGACCGGTCGGCATGGTCAGTCCCCAGGTCATGGCGTAACGGGCAATTTCCAGCGCCCCGGCGATATCGTCAGCATCGAGACGCCACAGCATGACCGTCATGACGATGTCATCCTGCGCGCCCTTGCCGTTTGCGAGGACGCCAGCCACCCACGGCAGATAGAACGGCAGCAGCTCACGCTTTTTATCTGCCTTTCGCTCATTGGATCGGATTTGTTTTAGCGTGCGGTTGTCTGCGGCCAGCTTAACGAGCATCTGCTCATAGGCAGTTGCATTGCGCAGCGGGACAGCAGCCCGCCGCGCTGTTTCAGAGGCCGAGACCCGCATCATGTGACGCGCTGCGGGACTCGTCATGGCTTACTCTCCGCTTTCCGGTGCAGCAGGTGCGGTGAAGTCACCTAGCTTGATATTTTCAATCAGGCAACCGGCAGCGTATGCCTCGACCACGTAATCGGTATTCATTGACTCGTAGTTTTCGATGCGGTCTTTCTTCGGGTTTTCGATGATGCTGCGGCGATGCGCGTCATCCATGAAGTAGATAGACAGGTTATCGAGACGCGTCACCATCAGGGCATTCGCCGGGAAGTAAGGCACGCGCACGGCTGGCAGGTTGCCGATTCGCTTCTGGCTGATGATGATGTCAGCGGCCAGCGACTCGCTGTTTTCCTGCTCTTTGTTGACGATAGGGAAGTATTTATCCGCCATCAGCTTGCGACCGGTGATGACAACCAGCTCCGGGTCATCCTGATAAATCTCGTCAATCAGGTTGCCGGTGGCATCCATGACCAGCGCGTCGAGGTTCGCATAGTCGCCGTTTTTACCCACGCGGATCACATCGGAAATGACCGCGCCGTCCTCGTCGGTGATTTTTGACATCACACGCGCTGGCGCTTCATTGCGGTACTTCTGCAACCAGCCAACGGCCACATCCTGAAGCATCGGATTTTTTTTGCGGTCAGATTTTGCGGCACGCTCGATGCCGTTGAAACCGGCCATGATGAAATCGAGCGCCTGACGCTTGATAATGGCGTTACGGATACGGGTCTGGAAGTCCTGGAATCGCGCCCACAGGTCGAGCTGTTTGTAGCGGATATGGAAGTCAAAGTTAATCTGCGCGCACTCGTATTTATTGGACTCCAGCGCAGTAAAATCAGCGGTTTCACGCTCGCCATCGCCGTCAGTATCAGCGGTGCTCGCGATTGTGCCGTTAACGCCCACACCGACCTTTTCGCCTTTCAGCTCGTCGACCGGCACGATGTTAATTTTGGTCAGGAATGAGGACGATTCCTGCACGGTGTCCATCATGGTTTGCGTGACCGACGGCTCGACGGTGAATTTCTTCGCCACGTCATCGGTGGAAATGTCGTTCAGCTCCGCGACGCGGGTCAGGTAGGCATTGAATTTAAAGCGGGTTTGTTTACGCATGGTTTTTCCTGTTCGGGTAATAGGTATCAGGCCGGGCGGCGCGCCCGGCGGGTTTTCAGCAGTTGGTCAGCAGCTCGTCGCCCGTACCACCTTTTGAAAGCTCGCGGCGCGGCTGGCGCTGGCTTTCGGTGTTATCGAGGGAGTTTTTGAGGTCGTTAAACGCCTGAGTGCTTTCTTCGGCCTTGCTGGTCACGTCCTGCTTAAGCTGAGCCAGTTCGGTCTCAAGCTCGGTGACGCGCTGGTCGGTGGCGGTGAGGTTGGTTTGCACCAGCTCGGTGACGGTCGTCACAGCCTCATGCACATCTGCAAGACGTGCGTCGTCGCTGGCCTGTTTACGGCTGAAAATGGCCTTTACCTTGTCGGTCAGGCTGTTCAGCATGGTGTCGGGTACGTCCTCAAATTCCAGCTCAGCCAGTGAGGCCACAGAGAAGAGATCGCCCGGCTGGTCTTTTTTACCGGCGAGCGGATTTTGTGTGGCGCGGCTACAGAATTCGAGGTATTCGGTGCCGAGGCTTGCCGGGTCATCGGTGACGGCGAGGCCAACCAGATAGCACTTGCCACTGTTGGCAAAATTCGGGCGGATCTCCATTGAGGTGTAAACCTTTTGTCCGGCCTTAACCATGCTGACCAGCTCGTCAAGGGGCTGGATTTTGCCAAACAACGCCTTTTTGCCGTCGAGCGCAGAGCCATCGCTGATAACCTCCGCTTTTAGCTCAACTACATCGCCGTATCGCTTAAACAGACTGTCAGGCAGCAGCCCCCGGATATGTTCGAGGTTAATGCGGCAGCCGTAGACGCGCGGGTCGAACGTGTCGGCCATTTCCTGAATGTCATCAGCGCTGATGACGCGGCCATCGCAGGTGTCACCCTCGACGCCGATGCGAAACCATTTAGAAACTTTCTTTGCCATTGTTCAGGTGTCCTGATGTTGGGTTTTCGGGTCGGGGTTAGTTTCCCGACTCAGCCCCTCATCAGCCACCTGTTGCGGAAGTGCAACCCCTGACACAACAGGGGCTTAGCGATTAAGCGCGGTCATTTCCTTAGCCTTGCCTCGTAACATCAAAACGAGGTAAGCATGACCATTTCAACTGACCTTTCACTACTCAATGACCCGCGACGACAGGCGCGGCTGTTGTACTGGCAGGGGTTCGCCGTGCCGCAAATCTGCGACATGCTGCAACTCAAGCGCCCCACGGTGCAGAGCTGGAAACAGCGTGATGGATGGGAGGAAACTGCGCCGATTAACCGCGTTGAATCGACGTTAGAGGCGCGCCTCATTCAGCTTTACGCCAAGCCCGACCTGACGCCGCACGACTTTAAGGTCGCTGATTTTCTGTCGCGCCAGATGGAGCGCCTTGCGCGCGTGAACCGCTACAGCCAGACCGGAAACGAGGTGGATTTAAACCCCAACATTGCCAGCCGCAACAAAGGGGATCGCAAAAAGCCGAAACGCAATTTCTTCAGTGAAGAAGCGATTGAAAAGCTGGAAGAGATTTTCTTTGACCAGTCGTTTGAATATCAGCTCAACTGGCATAAGGCAGGCATCGCGCACCGTATTCGCCACATCCTCAAATCGCGCCAGATTGGCGCAACGTTCTACTTTGCGCGCGAAGCGCTCCTGCGCGCCCTTAAGACCGGCCATAACCAGATATTTTTGTCAGCCAGTAAAACGCAGGCTTACGTTTTCCGTAAGTACATCATCGCTTTTGCGCGTCTGGTCGACGTCGACCTGTCAGGCGATCCGATTGTCATCGGCAACAACGGCGCAGAGCTGATTTTCCTCGGGACCAATTCCAACACCGCGCAGAGCCACAACGGCGACCTGTACGTCGATGAGATTTTCTGGATACCCAATTTCCAGAAGCTGCGAAAAGTGGCCTCCGGTATGGCCTCGCAGTCGCACCTGCGCACCACCTATTTTTCGACGCCGTCGACGCTGGCGCACGGCGCTTATCCGTTCTGGTCAGGCGAGCTGTTTAACCGGGGACGCAGTAACCGCGACGAACGTGTCGACATCGATATCAGTCATGAGGCGCTTGCCGGGGGCATGTTATGCGGGGACGGCCAGTGGCGGCAGATTGTCACCATTGAGGACGCGCTCGCCGGGGGCTGTACCCTGTTTAACCTCGACCAGCTCAGACAGGAAAACAGCGCGGATGACTTCCGTAACCTGTTTATGTGCGAGTTCGTCGACGATAAAGCGTCGGTATTCCCGTTCGAGGAGCTCCAGCGTTGCATGGTCGATGCGATGGAAGAATGGGAGGACTTCGAGCCATTCGCCGACCGTCCGTTTAACTGGCGTCCGGTCTGGATTGGCTACGACCCGTCACACACCGGCGACAGCGCAGGCTGTACGGTGCTGGCTCCGCCACTGGTTGCCGGTGGCAAGTTCCGCATCCTTGAGCGTCACCAGTGGAAAGGCATGGATTTTGCTGCGCAGGCCGAGGCCATCCGTGCGCTGACTGAGAAATACACGGTCGACTATATCGGCATCGATGCGACCGGCATCGGCCAGGGGGTTTACCAGCTCGTGCGCTCATTCTTCCCGGCAGCGCGCGCCATCCGCTACACGCCGGAAATGAAAACCGCAATGGTGCTGAAAGCGAAAGACACCATCCGACGCGGGTGTCTGGAGTATGACGCCGGTGCGACCGACATCACGCAGTCATTCATGGCTATACGCAAAACCATGACCAGCAGTGGCCGCAGTGCCACCTATGAAGCCAGCCGCAGTGAGGAAGCCAGCCACGCGGATATCGCATGGGCGACCATGCACGCCCTGTTAAACGAGCCGCTTTCCGCCGGTAGCGGTATGCATTCAACCTCGATTCTGGATATCAACTAAGATGAAAAAACGCCAAAAGAAACAGCCAAAACAGACCAACATGACCGCCAGCGCACCGCAGAAAATGGAGGCGTTCACCTTTGGCGAGCCGTCACCCGTTCTGGATCGCCGCGATATTCTCGACTACGTCGAGTGCATCAATAACGGCAAATGGTACGAGCCGCCGGTCAACTTCTCCGGGCTGGCGAAAAGCCTGCGCGCCGCCGTGCATCACAGCTCACCGATTTACGTGAAGCGCAACATCCTGACGAGTACCTACATCCCGCACCCGTTGCTGTCCCGTCAGGATTTCAGCCGCCTTGTGCTCGATTATCTGGTTTTTGCTAACGGCTATCTTGAGAAGCGCATGAGCGTGACCGGCCAGCTCATGAAGCTTGAAACCTCCCCGGCCAAATACACCCGCCGGGGTGTCGAGGAGGATGTTTACTGGTACGTGTCGGATTTCTCGCACCCGCACCAGTTCGCCCCCGGCTCAGTCTGTCATCTACTTGAGCCTGACATCAATCAGGAGCTGTACGGGATGCCGGAATACCTGAGCGCGCTTAATTCTGCCTGGCTGAATGAATCCGCCACGCTGTTTCGTCGCAAGTATTACCAGAACGGTGCGCACGCGGGTTACATCATGTACGTCACCGACGCGGCGCAGAGCAGCACAGACGTCGAGGCGCTGCGCTCCGCGATGCGTGACTCGAAAGGGCTCGGGAATTTCAAAAACCTGTTTTTCTATGCCCCGAACGGGAAACCGGACGGCATCAAGATTGTGCCACTGAGTGAAGTCGCCACGAAGGATGATTTTTTCAACATCAAAAAGGTGAGCGCCGCCGACCTGCTCGATGCGCACCGCGTACCGTTCCAGCTTATGGGCGGTAAGCCAGAAAATATCGGCTCAATGGGCGATATCGAGAAGGTGGCGCGGGTATTTGTGCGAAACGAGCTGACGCCGTTGCAGGAGCGTTTCAAGGAAATCAATGAATGGCTCGGTTTAGAGGTGATCCGCTTCAAGGATTACAACATCGAAACCGAGTAACCCCCCGCCAGAATGCCGCCTCTGGGCGGCATCCCCTCAGAGCAAGCCAGACGCCGCACACGCGGCGCAACTGCCCCAACACCTCATTAGCCGACCGCATCCATCAGCGCGCCGCCACGACGCGCACAGACGCGCAAAATAAATCCTGTAACCACTTCTGGCGCGCAGTGCTATCCCCGCCTCGCCTGCGCGCTTAACGGGGCGCTTTTAATGCAGGTGCATCATCAGCCCCGAGCCGCGCCAGCGCTGGCGCTGGCTGGCAAACGCAGGAATAAAAATCGAATGCAAACTCATGCACCTGATGCATGCGCCGCTAAAACAGCGAAAAATTCGTTATAAATTCGTCGCTTTTCGACCCGACCTCATCCATTAAGAGCAGATATTGCATTCCCTCGTTCAGCGATACAGGCCGCTCATATTCAATCATGAAAACATCTTGATATGTGCGCCCTAACCAGTACCCACCGCCGCACTCTTTTGGACGTTGAAAGAACACCCACCCGCCCGGTTTAAAGTGCTCTAAAACCCCACCACGATAGACAACCTGAAATTTCGAGTCACTGACGCCCATATAACCTCCGCAAAAAAAGACTGTATATATATACAGTCTTTTAGCAGATATCCGGGGTAAACGCTAACGCCTCGCCGGGCTCGTTGTTCAACACCACCGGCACTGAAAGCAAGTTTCAGCACCGGTGGCGTTTGCTATCGTCGACGTGGCGGCGGAATTATGGGACCCCTCGCCGGTGCGAACACCTCAATTTTCGGATTGCTGATGTCGACACATTTTGTGAATTCCATTATTTAAGACTCTCTATCGGCGAGCGATAAAGCGGCTCCACCGGGACGCCGTAACTCCTTGCAGTCACCTCAGCCGCCCCAATCTGTGAGAAAAGGCTCCCGTTCGCGGCGTATTTGACCGGTTCGTCGGTCAGTGCTGCCAGAGCGATTTCCAGTGCCGTAATTGTTTTCCGGTTATAGTTGTTATCCGCTAGTGGTTGCGACTTTATCTGTCTGTGAAACATGTCGAGCTGTCGTGTGACGTGCTCTATTAACTGCTCTTTAGTGAATTCCATTATTTAACTCCCAGCAGCAAACGTGCCGCCTCAACAGTTACCCACGACGGCATCGCAACGCCTGATTGACTGCCATTACCGCGACGTTCGCCCGTATCACATTCGGCATAGAGCCTCGCCAGCATCGCCTCAACATTAGATTTGCGTTTTTCAGCTTTGACCAGCTTATCTGCCAGCTCAGCAACCAAACCGATACCGTGCTCATCAAGCGTTGCCAAAACCGCTGTTATCCCTGTTTCGTCATCAATGCGGGATATAATCCCGACAGATTTATCCCCTTTCGGATGACCTAAATCGAATGCACACCAGTAATTATCTGTATGAATCAAATAAGTTTTCATAAATTCCATTCCTGTTGAGTTAAATTTCCCGGCCACTCATTAGCTGCCGGATATCTGAATTTTTTATCGCCATAAATCACCGTTGCCCCACGCGCCAGCGCATCGAGCTCCCACCGTTCCGGGGTAATGCCCTCCTGAGCCAAATCGAAACGAATTTTCGCGACGCGATCCCTTTCGGGTTTCGTCATCCTGGCTGATGGCGCCAGCTCGCTCGTTTTGAGCGGCGCATTGCTTCTTTGCTGTCGATTTTTGCGCGGCGCCCCAGCTTTTAACGCCCCGCTAAGCACCTTCACGACTTCCGGCTCATTCCAGCCGATAACCCCGCGCTCAATCAGATTTAACACCGCTGCGGCTTGCTCAGACGGTGTGGGGGTCATAACTGGATCGTCACCGCCGGTGAGCTTTCCACAGTTATTGACAGGACTCCGAGGCGCGGCAGAGCCGCTTTTTAAGGTCAAAGGCTCAACGGCCAAAACCTTTGGAACGATGCGCCATTCGGCTGTGCGGGTTATACGAACACGGTGAGCCCCGAGGTGAGGGGCATAAATACCGACCACCCTCTCGATATCTTCCTCGTATTCGTTGACCTCCTCCGTCACCTTACGGGCGACCCTGACGGCCTGAGCATCACGCTTAATGTTTGCTCCTCCCTGTGCGATGATATACAGGTCAAATTCACCTTCATCAGCAGCAGCCCGGACAGCCTCGACCCTGTCGTCAAACTCACTGGCAATGCTCACCCCGCGCGGCAGCTTGCGCAGTTCGCGGTAAGCGCCCATCGTCGGCAGGCCAATCGGTTTAAACTGCGGGATGCGCCATGTAGACGCCCATGCGGTGACGGCTGCGGCCGTATCTTTCAGGGGCTTGCCGGTGTCGTGGTCGAGCTGGCCGTCGAGCGCGTAGCCGTCGATATTTTTGGCAATGTATTTAGCGATATAACCCGCCGCGCCGCCCTGATTAAGGTGACGGGACTCAAAGCGCTGTTTTGCCGCGCCCTTTTCGTGTCCGTCCTCTTTGAGAGCATAACGACGCATAATTTCGTTGATGGCTTTACGCTGACCGGGTTTGCAAAACAGCATCATGTGCCAGTGAGGCGTGCCGTCGTGGTGCGGTTCGACAACGCGTATCCCGTAAACTTCTAAATCGTTATCTTTGAACGCGGTACGCATCAGGCTCCAGATTCGGCAAAGATAGCGCTGGCCGTCTTTTGGCGTGAATGCGCTTTCGTTCCAGCCGTGGTTGAGCTGCACGGTTTTGCTTTCGCCTTTCCCGACCTGTCGGGTCGGGTGGTATTTTGATGGTGTGGTCAGTGTGATAAACATCCCCACGTCACCCACGCTGGCCGCGTAGCGCTCAATCCCGGCGATGGTGTTCATCAGCTCCATGCGACGTATTTCAGGGTTTGAAATACTCCCCATGACTTTGCTGATGAGGTCGATACGCTCGCCGGTGACTTTGTTTTCGAGCTCGCAGGATTTCAGATATTCGAGATTAGCCAGGCGCCGCGCATGAACATCGCGGATCGCCATTTTGCTTGCGTAGGGGGAGCGGTCTTTATTGACCTCACCGGCAGCAATGAGCAGCGCCTCGCGCCAGCGCATCCGCTGCGCCTTGAGCTGGTTAACCCACCACTCATCCTTAATCAGACGTGAAATAGCGGAAAATGCCATGCGGATCGTCATCTGACCCTTACGGTATTTTTTCCAGTACATCGGGGTGAAGTTGAAAGCGCGCGCGATACCGGCAACCTTCCCGTATAGATGCGACTGCGCCTCATCAGTGAAAAGGGTTTCTTTGCCGCCGTGCGCGTGCGCCCAGGCGTCGCTCAGTTCCTCGTATCTGCTCCAGAGCTGCGAGGCTATTCTGGCCGCAAATTTTCTGAGCTCTTTGTCGTTCATATCCGGCAGGCGTGCATATTCATCCCGCGCAGACATAAAGCCAATCGAGGCGGATTCATTCATCCCGCACAGCTCATTCACACGCTCAAGACGCGGCAACAGCTTGCGCTCAAATGTGTTTTTGAGGAAATACAGCCCACCCAATGGACTCTTTGTGCGGCGGATGAAGTTATAACGCGAGGTAAACAGCGTTTGCAGGAAAAACGGCAGGCGGTCAATCCGGTTTAAAACACCTTGCACCTGACGGAGTTCGGCACGTGTAAGGGGTCTGTCGCGGCCAATGGCCTCGCGGGATTTGTTCCACGGATAAGCACCGACGAAACTATCACCGGTGCTTTTTGTTAGTGGTGGGGGTGGCGAGGGGGCAACGCGCCCCCGGGTCTCAACGGCCATTTGCAGTGAATGCTTCCAGACATTTTTGACCTATCTGCTCGACCTGCTTCTCTAACTCTGAAAACTGACGAGCTTCACCGGTTAAAATGTTATGCAGCACCAGACCGGAAACGAGCTTGCTGATTGTTGGATAATAGCCAACGACATCGAGCCACTCTTTACCTGCATTTTTTCCAGACTTAGCGATTTTCCTTTCCTGCAAAATAAACTGGAATTGGTCGCTGGTAATTACGAATTTATTATCGATAACAATATTAATGCTCATAAAACACCTGATAGTTTATTGCTGATTCAAAATAGAATTGTGCAGCTTTTCGGATTCCTGCCCCAACAGCTCGATGATTTCCGTGCGGTTCATTTCAGACTTGCAAATGTGAGCTATCAGAGAATCAAGCGCAGACGCGAACCGGGTCGCGGTGACTAGCTGCGCCTCGACGGAGGCCTGCGCTAACAGGGCTTTCATATTGTTGCGAGGTACTGATATTTCTTTATTCATTTACCCGGATCCAGACAAAAAGAAGTCCCACGCATTCAAGCGCGTAAAAAGGTTTCCCATTTAATTAATGCAAATATTGCTCAGGCTTAACCGAGGTTAAAATAGTTGGGGCATATTCAAACAAACTGAATAATTCACGCAGCGCTCTGAATAATTGCTCCCGCCAATAACATGAATCTTCATTAACGCGCCAGTAAGGTTGATTAAACTCTTTCTCAGTTAATCCGGCATGAAGGAATAAAGTGCGGCGCTGGCTTACTGTCAGATAACTTATATACGTCGATTCACTGGCTCCGACCTGACGACGTTTAGAAAATGCGCCGCGCAGCTCGTCAATCGCGCAGGCCAGACGCTCACGATCTACATCGTTCATTTCTTCAAAGCGCATGGTCGCGTGACGTTGTTTAAGCTGAGCATGAAAACAGACCGTCAGGCGGTCGCGTTCCATCATCTGATTGTAAAAATCGCAGGAGTCCTGCCAGCGAGCTTCTGCAAGATGTTTGCCGATGACAACGCGCAGTGCAGCAGGTTGTTTTTGTACTAAATCAAGAGTCATCACAGCCATTTTGACACCTCTTTGATTTTCATAATGCGCTTAACAACAGCGGCTAAAATGCCAGGCTTACGGGTACGGATAATGATGCCCTTACGTCCCCGGCCGTGGGTGATGGTGAAGTTAATCGGGGTCGGGCTCTCGTTACGGAGTAACTGAGCAATGCAGCGTGGCTCATTCATAGTCATAGCCCCATCCACAACAACCATGCATCACGTTGTTCAGCCGGGCGGTTATAAAACGCCTCACGAACACCGCGATTGAACTCAGGAATGAAAACAAGCTTGTCACCGGCACGCGCTTTCGGTTTTGCCGGGTCGCGAAACTCAATGACCGGCAGTTTGTTTTTTTCAATCATCGCTACTACTGCGGTGCGAGGTTTTCCCAGCAATTCCGCGAACTTATCAGGGTGAACCGCGTCAAGCGGATACTGAATAACGTAGTCGTTTGCTTCCATAACACACTCCATTCTCATGTGGTTACATGCTAACCTTGCAAGATCCAGCCCCTTTAAAACGGCTCAGGATGACTCCTGACGGGGTTGGCTTGCCCGATAAGTCACAAATTCGTGACCTTATTGGCGGTGAATATAGTCACTAATTTAGGAACATGTCAAATGAATCTTGCAGAGAAACTACGTGCGATACGGAAAGCTGAGGGACTAACACAAATGAAATTCAGCGAAATTAGCGGCATAGCGCAAGGAACAATCAAGAACTATGAAAGCGGTCAAAGTGATCCCGGCTTACAGATCGTCTTAAGGATTACGAACTCTCCTCGTTTTGAGAAATATGCTCTTTGGCTTATGACAGATAAAACCGCCCCGCAAGCTGGTCAGATCGCGCCGGCTTTCGCGCACAATGGGCAAGACGCAACAAAATCAGACCACTCCGAGAAGAAGATTGGTTAACGCTTTATAAGCATTACATTTTCACTATTTGTTACCAAGATAGTCATAACCCCACCGGAGGGCTTTCTTATGTCAATTAAGAAGCTCGATGATGGACGTTACGAAGTGGACATTAGACCGCGCGGGCGCGAAGGACGTCGCATTCGCCGGAAGTTTGACAGGAAAGCCGAAGCACTGGCTTTTGAGCGCTACACGCTGGCGAACGCACAGACCAAAGAATGGGCGGGGAAGCGAGCGGATCGTAGAACGCTTTCAGAATTGCTGGACGTATGGTGGAAGTATTACGGACAGAATCATGAGCGCGGAACGAAGGAATTTAATCATTTGCTAAAAACCATTGGTGATATGGGAGACATACCAGTTACAAGGTTAAGCAAAAGAACACTTATGGATTACCGTTCAAAGCGGCTTAGTGAGGGAGTCAGCGCATCGACGATAAACCGTGACATGTACCGCTTATCAGGCATGTTCACGAAGCTGATTCAACTTGAAGAGTTTGCTGGGGAGCACCCCATTCATGGTTTGCCACCATTAGCAGAGGCTAACCCTGAAATGGCTTTCCTTAACAAAGCAGAAATTGCGCTGCTGCTTAAGTCATTTACAGGTGATGATCTGCTGGTTGCCCTGCTGGGGATTAGTACCGGCGGGCGGTGGTCAGAGCTGGCAACACTCAAACCGGCACAGATAGTAAACGGACGCGTGACATTCCTGAAAACCAAAAACGGAAAAAAGCGCACTGTACCGATTTCTTCTGAGCTTGAATCGCTGATAAAGAAGAATGCCAGCGGGAATCTGTTCAACGTCGATTACGTGAGTTTTTGCAAGGTGCTGAAAATGGTTAAACCCGATATTCCTGCAAATCAGGCAACGCATATTTTGCGTCATACCTTCGCAAGTCATTTCATGATGAACGGGGGTAACATCATTGCATTACAGCAAATACTGGGTCATGCAAACATCCAGCAGACGATGACTTACGCGCATTTGTCACCGGAGTACCTGCAAAATGCCGTTGCATTGAATCCGCTTTCAGGAGGGATATCGCTGTAGGTTCTGCTCACCCCGGAGTGTCCACATTGCGTCCACACTTCGGGGTATTAGAAACGGTTCCAGATGGTTACAGCTATTTTTAACTTACTGTTTTTATTAGTGGATTAATGTAAGTGGTTGATAAACCACATCCACCCAATATATGGTAAAAGCCAGCATTGCTGGCTTTTTTCATTTTGGGGAACTGTCATGGCTGAACCGCAGCTGCTGTTGAACTATACCGGGCATCTGCCCGAATGCCCGACGTGGAGTGCAGAAGAGAAGGCGCTCTACTGGGCGGATATCCTGGAAGGGGAGATCCATCGGTACCATCTGCCCACCGCAGAGCTCTCGGTGCTCTCATTCCATGAAGAAGTTGGGTGTTTTGCCCTGCGTGAACGCGGCGGATTTATCGTCGCGATGCGAAACGCCATCTGGCTGACCGATAAGCACGGCCTGCTACAGCGTAAAGTTTGCGATAACCCATCCAACCCGCAGCTTGCACGCTTTAACGATGGCGGTACCGATCATCAGGGACGGTTTTATGCGGGCACCTTCTGGGGGCCGGGAGATTATAACGGCGCCATGCTGATGCGTATCGACAACGACCTGACGCCGAAAGTGATCCAGTGCGATATTCACGGGCATAACGGTTTAGCGTTTAGTCCTGACAAACGATGGATGTTTACTTCTGATACGCCGAACGGTGTGATCTACCGTACGCCGCTTGATGAGCAGGGGGAACCCGGTAAGCGCGAAGAGTTTCGCCGGTTTAGCGAGGGAGAAGGTATACCCGATGGAGCGGCAATGGATGAGGAAGGCTGCTACTGGAGCGCACTGTTTGACGGCTGGCGTATCGCACGGTTTTCACCGCAAGGCGAACAGCTGGAAGAGTATCGGCTGCCGGTACGCTGCCCGACAATGGTCTGCTTTGGCGGCGACGATATGAAAACGCTGTTTATCACCACCACGCGGGAAAATATGGAGGCGGAGGAGCTGGCGAAATATCCGCTTTCCGGTGCCATCTTCACCCTGCCTGTAAATGTGGCAGGGATGAAGAAAAGCCGCTTTATCGAACGTTAAGCCGGATCGACCGGGACCACGTTTTCGCTCGGATAGCAGCCCAGCACTTTCATGGAGCGTGTGATCTCGCCCAGTTCGCGCAGGGCTTTCTGCATGGACGCAGACTCCAGGTTGGCCTGAACGTCGAGATAAAACATTTCTTCCCACGGGTTGCCATGTATTGGGCGGGATTCCAGCTTCGTCATGATCAGGTTGTGATTACGCAGCACCAGCAGCGCTTCAACCAGCGCACCCGCCTGCTGGCCGGTCGCCATCAGCAGGGTGGTTTTCGCCGGGACCTGGTCCGACACGTTGATGGCCTTGCGGGCCAGAACCACGAAACGGGTGATATTCTGCGTCTGGTTGGCCAGATTGCGTTCCAGCACCTGTAAGCCATACAGCGCGCCGCCCGCTTCGCTACCGAGAGCCGCGATGGCAGAAGAGTTTGCCTGCGCCACTTTTTCCATCGCCGCCGAGGTGCTTTCGGTGTATTCAATTTTCCAGTGCGGATAACGGTTCAGGAACTGGCTGCACTGCTGGAACGGCTGCGGGTGGCTGTACACCGTTTTAATCTGACTCAGATCGGTTGAGCCAGAGACCAGCACACAGTGATCGATAGGGATAGTCAACTCGCCGACTAACGACAGGCTGGTGTGCTGGAGCAGATCGTAAACATCGTTGATGGCACCGGAACTGGTGTTCTCAATAGGCACTACGGCGTAATCTGCCTGGCCGGTTTCGACCTGGTTGAAAATGTCTGCAAATTTCGCGCAGCCGCTCTCAATAAACTCTTCGAAATGGCGGGCTGCGTACTGGCGAGCTGCCAGGTGAGAATAGGACCCTTTCGGGCCGAGGAAAGCGATACGAGCAGAGTGCGGGTTGGTTTTGTTCAGATGCTGCTGGAGCAGGGCTTGTTGCGTCAGAACGGAGTCTTCGATGATGAGCTGGAACAGGCGGGTGATGTAGTGCGCATCCAGATGATGCGCTTTGCCGAGTTGAATCAACCGTTCCAGTAAATCACGTTCGCGATCGATATCGCGCACCGGTCGATGGGACTCGAGCTTGGCTTTGCCCACTTCAACGGCGAGCGCGCGGCGTTCTGCCAGCAGGGCCAGTAATTTTTCGTCGAGTGCACTGATTTTTACGCGTAAATCCAGGAGCGGGTTTTCCGGTGTCATAGTGTTGTCTGTCTCATTTTATCGTTATCAATAAAAAAGGCCTCCCGGTGTGGGAGGCCTTGTTGTTCGTCTTCGCATTCTTTATCACACGACGAAACGCCTCCCGGTCAGGGGAAGGTAAAAAAGAATGCGAAGAAAAACGGCGTCTGTTTCATAAAGTCATCCTGAAATTGATAGGGTTAAAGTACCTGCACTGTTTTGATCCTGTCAATAAAAAACGCGCCCGAAGGCGCGTTGTCGGTACACTCAATTTTAGAGGATTACTCTTCTTCAACTTCTTCCGCGAAGCTGGCGTCTTTCACCGAGGTTGCGGCGCGACGTGCTTCACCTTTGTGTTGCACTTTATTGAGCTGCCGTTCCAGCTTGTTGATCAAATCGTTAATTGCGGTGTACATATCCTCGTGTTTTGCGCTGGCGACCAGATGGCCGTTTGGAGTATTGATAGTTGCATCAGCGATGAAACCCTGCGGCTCCTTGGACAGGATGATATGTGGATTAATCAAATGTGTTTGCCATTTATCCAGTTTGGCGAGACGGTCTGCGACGTGCTGGCGGATTGCCGGAGTAATTTCCATTTGTTTACTGGTAATGTTCATTGTCATAAATTTTACCTCTTGTCTTTCCGTCTTGGTGATTCCAGCATACCCGACCTAATGTCAAAATGTGTGATTTAGATCACGTTATTTTGTCGGTTTTTGTCAGGGAATCTTTTTTGTGAGGCAGGGCAGGAAGAGGTGAGATTTACCTTGTCGAAGCCAACAATTGCGGTCATAGTTGAATGGATGTGTTGAAGCTAAACCGCTTCAGCGTAAGTCTGAAAGAATAAAAAAACGGCAGCCCGCGGGCTGCCGTTATGCGTTGTAGCGGTATCAGGTGTTGCTGCTGTTCGCGGCGATGATTTTCGCCACTTTGTCAGCCTGAGCCGTCATCTGCATCTGGCGATACGCATTTTCCATCAGCTTCAGGCCATCACGCGTGGCCTGGGTATCCGGATAATCACGCAGCATGCCTTCTACACGGTTAACCACGGCAACCCATGCGCCACGGCGGGTGTAGTATTCCGCAACGGAGTACTCATATTTCGCCAGACGATCTTTCAGGAACACCAGACGCTTAGTGGCATCGGTAATGTACTGGCTGTTCGGGTAGCTACGCACCAGTTTGGAGAAGTCATTGAAAGCATCACGCGCATGTTGCGGGTCACGGTCGGAACGATCCACCCCGAAGAAGCCCTGCAATGCACTATCATCCAGCGCCATGTTAGTCAGGCCGCGCATGTACATCACGTAATCGATGTTAGGATGGGTAGGGTTCAGACGCATGAAACGATCGATGGTTGCCTGAGCCAGCGGCAGATCGGCATTTTTGTAGTAGGCGTAGATAAGATCTAACTGTACCTGCTGCGAATACGGGCCAAACGGATAGCGATTATCCAACGCTTCCAGTTGCGTTATCGCCTGTTTCCAGTTACCGTCCTGCAACTTTTGTTGTGCAGTCGCATAGATTTCATTCGGCGGATTGTCAGGGACCTGTTCATTCGAACCGGAGCAGCCCACCAAAGCCAGGCTCAACGTGGCCGCTGCCACCAGATATTTCATGCGCGTCATGACGTTTTGACTTTCCTCAAATGTTTGTCCGGGAGAAACTCAGTTCCTGCTCCCGATTAAGACCAGCTACAATAGCACACTATATTAAACGGCAAAGCCGTAAAACCCAACGTTAAACGAAGAAGCAGTTTATGGCACAACGAGTAGAACTCACCGCAACAGTCTCCGAAAATCAGCTCGGTCAACGCTTAGATCAGGCTTTGGCCGAATTGTTCCCTGATTATTCGCGTTCACGCATAAAAGAATGGATCCTTGACCAGCGCGTGCTGGTAAACGGCATGATCTGGGACAAACCAAAAGAGAAAGTGTTTGGTGGGGAAGCTGTCGCCATCAATGCTGAAATCGAAGAGGAAGTCCGCTTCGAGCCGCAGGATATCCCGCTGGATATCGTCTACGAAGATGACGATATTCTGGTCATCAACAAGCCGCGCGACTTTGTTGTTCATCCGGGCGCGGGCAATCCTGACGGTACGGTACTTAACGCTCTCCTTCATTATTATCCACCGATTGCCGACGTACCGCGTGCCGGTATCGTTCACCGTCTGGATAAAGACACCACGGGTCTGATGGTGGTGGCGAAGACGGTTCCAGCTCAGACTCGCCTGGTGGAATCTTTGCAATTGCGCGAAATTACCCGTGAGTATGAAGCGGTGGCGATTGGTCATATGACCTCTGGCGGCACGGTGGAAGAGCCTATCAGCCGTCACCCAACCAAGCGTACGCATATGTCCGTACACCCGATGGGTAAACCGGCGGTAACCCACTACCGCATCATGGAACATTTCCGTATTCATACGCGCCTGCGTCTGCGTCTGGAAACCGGGCGTACTCACCAGATCCGCGTGCATATGGCGCATATTACCCATCCGCTGGTGGGTGACCCGGTTTACGGCGGTCGTCCGCGTCCACCAAAGGGCGCATCGGATGAATTCATCTCCGTGCTGCGTAAATTCGATCGCCAGGCGCTGCATGCGACGATGCTGCGTCTTTACCACCCAATCACCGGAATTCAGATGGAATGGCATGCGCCGATCCCACAGGATATGGTGGAACTTATCGACGCGATGCGCGCAGATTTCGAAGAACATAAGGATCACGTGGACTGGTTATGACCAAACTGATTGTCCCGGAGTGGCCACTGCCTGAAGGCGTGGCCGCCTGTAGTTCAACCCGTATCGGTGGCGTGAGCCAGGGCGCGTGGGAGTCTCTGAACCTCGGTGCGCACTGTGGTGATAACCTGGAGCACGTTGAAGAGAACCGTAAACGCCTCTTTGCTGCGGGAAACCTTCCTTCAAAACCGGTCTGGCTTGAGCAGGTGCACGGTAAAGCGGTGCTGAAGCTGACGGGGGAGCCCTATGCGTCTAAGCGCGCCGATGCTTCGTACAGCAATACGCCGGGAACGGTTTGCGCGGTGATGACTGCTGATTGCCTGCCGGTGTTGTTCTGCAATCAGGCAGGAACTGAAGTGGCTGCTGCCCACGCCGGATGGCGAGGCCTGTGCGAAGGCGTGCTGGAAGAGACCGTTGCCTGCTTCCATGACGATTCTGCAAATCTCATCGCCTGGCTTGGCCCGGCGATTGGCCCGCAGGCGTTTGAGGTCGGGCCCGAAGTGCGCGATGCCTTTATGGAAAAAGATCCGCAAGCGGTCGAAGCGTTTGTGGCTTCCGGAGATAAATATCTGGCCGATATTTACCAGCTTGCCCGCCAGCGCCTGAATAACGTCGGCGTGACCCACATCTTCGGCGGAGATCGCTGTACCTTCAGCGAAAAGGGTGATTTTTTCTCCTATCGCCGCGACAAGACGACAGGTCGTATGGCAAGTTTCATTTGGCTGATATAACCTAAAGAATCAAGACGATCCGGTACGCGCCGTTTTCTTTTCACATAATTCAGGTTATTAACCTTGAATAATTGAGGGATGACCTCATTTAATCTCCAGTAGCAAATTTGACCTGTTATGGGAGGAGTTATGCGTCTGGATCGTCTTACTAATAAATTCCAGCTTGCTCTCGCCGATGCCCAGTCCCTTGCACTGGGGCACGACAACCAATTTATCGAACCTCTTCATTTAATGAGCGCCTTGCTGAATCAGGAAGGGGGATCGGTACGTCCTTTATTAACGTCCGCTGGCATTAATGCCGGCCAGTTACGCACCGCCATCGATCAGGCGCTGAGCCGTTTACCGCAGGTAGAAGGTACCGGCGGCGACGTGCAGCCGTCGCAGGATCTGGTGCGCGTGCTGAACCTTTGCGACAAGCTGGCGCAAAAACGTGGGGACAACTTTATTTCGTCAGAGCTGTTTGTTCTGGCGGCGCTTGAATCACGCGGTACCTTAACCGACCTGCTGAAATCCGCCGGTGCAACCACCGCTAATGTGACCCAGGCGATTGAGAAAATGCGCGGAGGTGAAAGCGTGAACGACCAGGGAGCCGAAGACCAACGTCAGGCTTTGAAGAAATTTACGGTCGACCTGACCGAACGTGCCGAGCAGGGCAAACTTGACCCGGTGATCGGCCGCGACGAAGAAATTCGTCGGACTATCCAGGTACTGCAACGCCGTACCAAGAACAACCCGGTGCTGATTGGTGAGCCAGGCGTCGGTAAAACCGCCATCGTTGAAGGGCTGGCGCAGCGTATCGTTAATGGCGAAGTGCCTGAAGGGCTGAAAGGCCGTCGCGTACTGGCGCTGGATATGGGCGCGCTGGTGGCCGGGGCGAAATACCGCGGTGAATTTGAAGAGCGTCTGAAAGGCGTGCTGAACGATCTGGCGAAACAGGAAGGTAACGTCATCCTGTTTATCGACGAACTGCACACCATGGTGGGGGCGGGTAAAGCTGACGGCGCAATGGATGCCGGGAACATGCTGAAACCTGCGCTGGCACGTGGTGAACTTCACTGCGTCGGCGCCACTACGCTGGACGAGTATCGTCAATACATTGAAAAAGATGCCGCGCTGGAGCGTCGCTTCCAGAAGGTGTTTGTCGCTGAACCAAGCGTTGAAGATACCATCGCCATTTTGCGTGGTCTGAAAGAGCGTTATGAGCTGCACCATCACGTGCAGATCACTGACCCGGCCATCGTTGCGGCGGCGACGCTTTCGCATCGTTACATTGCCGACCGTCAGTTGCCGGATAAAGCCATCGACCTTATCGATGAAGCGGCGTCCAGCATCCGTATGCAGATTGACTCGAAACCGGAAGAGCTGGACCGACTCGATCGCCGCATTATCCAGCTCAAGCTGGAACAGCAGGCGCTGAACAAAGAGTCTGACGAAGCGAGTAAGAAACGCCTCGATATGCTTAACGAAGAACTGGACGAGAAAGAGCGTCAGTATTCTGAGCTGGAAGAAGAGTGGAAAGCTGAGAAAGCCTCACTCTCTGGCACCCAGACAATCAAGGCGGAGCTGGAGCAGGCGAAAATTGCCATTGAGCAGGCCCGTCGCGTAGGAGATCTGGCGCGGATGTCCGAGCTACAGTACGGCAAGATCCCTGAGCTGGAAAAACAGCTTGAGATCGCCACGCAGTCGGAAGGCAAAACCATGCGTCTGTTGCGTAATAAAGTGACGGATGCCGAGATTGCCGAAGTGCTGGCGCGCTGGACGGGTATTCCTGTGGCTCGCATGATGGAAAGCGAACGTGAGAAACTGCTGCGTATGGAGCAGGATCTGCATCAGCGCGTCATTGGACAGAACGAAGCGGTCGAAGCGGTATCTAACGCCATTCGTCGTAGCCGTGCGGGGCTGTCCGATCCGAATCGTCCAATCGGCTCGTTCCTTTTCCTGGGGCCAACCGGTGTCGGTAAAACCGAGCTGTGTAAAGCGCTGGCTAACTTTATGTTCGACAGCGATGACGCGATGGTGCGTATCGATATGTCCGAGTTTATGGAGAAACACTCCGTCTCGCGTCTGGTCGGTGCGCCTCCGGGATATGTCGGTTATGAAGAGGGCGGTTACCTGACGGAAGCGGTTCGTCGTCGTCCTTATTCCGTCATCCTGCTGGATGAAGTGGAAAAGGCTCATCCTGACGTGTTTAACATTCTGTTGCAGGTGCTGGATGATGGGCGTCTGACGGACGGGCAGGGAAGAACGGTCGACTTCCGTAACACGGTGGTGATCATGACCTCGAACCTGGGTTCCGATTTGATTCAGGAACGCTTCGGTGAGCTGGATTACAGCCATATGAAAGATCTTGTGCTGGGTGTGGTCAGCCAAAACTTCCGTCCGGAGTTCATCAACCGTATTGATGAAGTGGTCGTGTTCCATCCGCTGGGCGAGAAACACATCGCGTCGATTGCGCAGATCCAGTTGCAGCGTCTGTACAAACGTCTGGAAGAGCGTGGGTATGAAATCCACATTTCCGACGATGCGCTGAAGCTGCTGAGCGAGAATGGTTACGATCCTGTTTATGGTGCGCGTCCGTTAAAACGTGCTATCCAGCAGCAGATCGAAAACCCGCTGGCACAGCAAATCCTCTCTGGGGAGCTGGTTCCGGGCAAAGTTATTCGTCTGGAAGCCAACGACGATCGCATTGTGGCAGTGCAGTAAGTCACAAAACGCAAAAACGGGCCGCTTGCGGCTCGTTTTTGTTTAAAAACCAGGCGAAAATTGAGGTCTGGGATGTGATTTGCCTGGAAAATGAGCGGTCAGTAAATAATTTTCACTTTATCCTTGCAGGTTCGGAATTACTCCCTATAATGCGCATCCACTGACACGGAACAACGGCACGCAAGCCGCCGGGTCAGCAGAGAAAAGCAAAACAAACGCTTGACTCTGAAGCGGGAAAGCGTAATATGCACACCCCGCGCCGCAGCGAAAACGAAGCGGCACTG
>ERZ773228.545-NODE-545-length-44950-cov-4.009934_pt1 | contig 44950 bp, 3 predicted proteins | sample MGYA00580524_ERZ773228 | MGnify/ENA primary metagenome ERZ773228 (study PRJEB29015, sample SAMEA2737768) | human gut metagenome | biome: human gut; feature: human-associated habitat; material: faeces | place: China | collected 2012 ... | reverse complement strand
GTAAAAACAGACGCATCAACAGAGCTTAGTGACGTGGTTGAAATTGCCGCAGGTATGCAGCAAATGTCAGCTCGCGTTATTGAAGATGCATCTGCCGATCCATTCACAAAGGTATATGCATGGGGTAATAATTCATACGGACAACTAGGTCTTAACAAGTCAGATGCTACATATGTATATGCAACACGTGTAGTTGGAGGCGAAACAAAGAAAGATTACCTTGAGGATACAGTAAGTCTATATGCAGGCGGATACCATATGGGTTCTGTTCAATCAGACTATTCTGTATGGGATTGGGGTTATAACATAAACGGTCAACTTGGTGACGGTACGACAGATAGAAGAAAAGCACCTGTTAAGGTAGTATCTGATATGGGTCAGCCACAACTTACAATCTCGACAGCAACATGGACAAACAATGGAGTTGACAATGATGTTGTAATATATTACGACACATTAAAGATGCAGAATACAAGTAAAATTGTAACTTCAATTCAAGAGGGAGATATTCTTTCGATTGATTTAAGCGGTATCAGCGGTGTATCATCATTTAACTTGTTGAGAGCGTCTGCATATACTCCTGATGATTTGACTTTTAAATCGGTTGATACAGAAGTTGCAACAGTCGATGCAAAGACAGGCGTTGTGACAGCTAAAAAGACTGGTATAACATATATTGTTGTAACGGATAAAAACGGAGCAGAAGGTTTCTTCAAACTAAACGTTGAACCGCAAGGTACAAATTATATTGCATACCCTCAAGTTCAGCCTGGTTTCTATCATACAGTAGCTCTAAAAGCAGACGGAACAGTTTGGGCATGGGGTTACAATGCACACGGTGAATTAGGTATAGGTACTGCAGGCGGTGACCATGATCATCCTGAACAGGTACTTAGAAAGGAAAATCAGTCTGATCCTGATTCAAATAATGTACCTCTTACAAATATCGTAAAAATCGCAGTCGGTGCATATCACAACCTTGCTTTGACGGCAGACGGTCAAGTTTATGCATGGGGTTGGGGTATTTATGGCTCACTTGGTGACGGTGATACTTCAGATCATAGTTCGACAGTCGCTATGAGAGTTGTCGGTACAGGTTATAGCAACAATAATACAAACACATATCTTGGCGACGGTAATGGCAGTGACTTTATCGTAGACATCGGTGCAGGCGGATACAGTAACTATGCATCATATTCAATGGCACTTGATATAAAGGGCACTCTATATACATGGGGCAGAAACTATAAGTCAGCAATAGATCCTAAGAATACAAGCGATTCATATGTAACAGGTGTACCGGTTAATATCACAAAGAATAACTCAATGCTAAACGGTGCAGTTAGAATTAATTCTGACGCAATCGGACATATCGGCAGTGTTCTTCGCAGTGACGGACAAATTGTATCTTGGGGATATAACGGATATGGCTCAGCAGGTAACGGAACAACATCAGACAGAATTACAACTACCCAAGCTGATTTAAACGGTAAGAAAGCATTGTATGCAAAACAAGGTTGGCATAATGCAGTTGCAATTACAACTGACGGTTTGGTTATGATGTGGGGTTATGCAGGCTACGGTACAACAGGTCTTGGTAATTCAACTACTAATACAAAACCGACAGTTGTCGCAGATTATAGTAAACATAATTATGAGCAGGCGATTGAAACAATGTCTGCAGACGGTATTGAAATGCAAGCCGATGACAGTGATGATACTTCATTGAAAAAGGTATCTGTAAATCTTGTGATGAAGAACGGTGAAGCGTCAACGGCACTTGGTGTACTAAGTGATGAAGCTCCGGCAGATGCTGACGCGTTGTATGAAGTTGAATTGCCTCTTGGTGCTGTTTCGGCAACTCCGGTTGTATTTGCGACAAGCAAGAATGCAACAGTACAATTCTATAATGTCGAAATGACTGCACTTGACGGTACTGTCTTTACAGAGGGCGATGACACAAGCTATGCCGGTGCAAGCTTGAATACATATAATGTCGCAACATCAGGTAATGATAAGTTTGAACAACTTGTAAAAGTTCATGTCGAATCAGCAAGCGGAATAGGCGCTGATTACTTGATTAAACTTATAAATTATCCGTCAACGACAATTACAGCATCTCCGGTATTTGCAGATACGTCATTGAGTTCGATTGTTTTAATGACAGACGGAAGACTTTATACATCAGGTCAAGCGGGTATATATGCAACAGGACAAGGACCGAATTCTAAGTTCGGTGTAGTAGGCAATGTACTTGCAGGTGACTCAGGTGAAGAGGGTACATATCTTGAAGATATAATTAATGCGGCAGTAACAGCTGATGAAAGACCGGGTCAATCAATGTATGCAATCAAGTCAAACGGTAGTGTTTGGGCTTGGGGAAACAATTCATATTATAAACTTGGCAACGGTTCAAATAAAGATGAGTCGACTCCTGTAAGAGTTGGTGCATCTTACCTGACAATGAGTCAATATCTATATTCATTAAAGGAAAATGGCGGAAGTGTAACAATTCCGGCACCGTCAGTTGATTCGTTTAATGTATTCAACTCAAATAACGGCGGTAAGACAGATGCTAAGCTTCTATGGCAGACATATGACGGAAACAATAATATTATAACTGTAAATCCTGATACCGGTGAAATTACGCCGGTGGGTGTAGGTACAACATATGTTATAGTATCTATTGCAAACGACCCTCTAACAACAGGTCTTGTTAAGGTAGAAGTACGTCCGTCAGATTTGACGGTCGGAAAAACAAGTGTAGCATATCCGCAGGTAGCTGCAGGTACAGACTTTACTGTTGCTCTAAAGGCAGACGGAACAGTTTGGACATGGGGTCAAAATACATACGGTCAGCTTGGTAACGGTGTATCAAACGGAACAGTTGTATATCCGGAAAAGATAGACTCTTTAAGCGATATTATAAAGATTGCGGCAGCAGGCCAGACAGCGGTAGCTCTAAAGACAGACGGAACAGTTTGGACGTGGGGTAGAAATGACAACGGTCAGCTTGGCAACGGAACAACTGTAAGCTCAAATGTACCGGTACAGGTATTGAAGGGTGAACAGAACCAAGGCAATGCAGATAAGACATATCTTGAAAATATCGTTGCGATTGCCGCAGGCGGATTGAATGACGAGAAGATATTTGTTGTTGCACTTGATTCAAACGGTAACGTATATGGTTTCGGTTCAAATGAATACAGACAATTAAAGATTGCAAATGACGCAAGCTACAATACTCCTGTTGTATCTCCGGCAGTTAATGCGGTAGATGTTGCAGCCGGCAGAGGTGCAACGGTTTATACGCTTACTTCAAACGGTCTTGTATATGCATTAGGTAAGAACTATGCATATGAATACGGAACAGGCGGAACGTCAGGTTCAGTATATACATTAGTACCGCTTGATAACAGAGTAATGGCAATCGGTGCAGGTAACCAAAACGGTATAGCTGTTACATATTCTCTTGATGCTTCAAGTAAGCCTTCAACAAAGACATATGCATGGGGTAATAACGCATACTATGCAATTTCGCCGAATAATACATCAACGCTCAGAACTCCGACAGAAATGCTTGGACGTGATAATACAGCGATAATCGGCGGTGGTGACAGCATATATACAATAGATAAAGACAGCCAGCTTAAAATATCAGGTTTAGGCGACCACGGTCAACTTGCAAATGGTTCTGAAGACAACTCAACTTCAATGGTTCCGTATTCGGAATTTGCGAAGAATGACGGTACAACAGCAACTGATGCAATAGGTGCATCATCATCAAGAAATGGTGCACACTCACTATATATTGATTCAAACGGTAGCGTTTGGTCAGTTGGTGATAATACTTCTTCACAGCTTGCATTGCAAAATGCAGGCGACAAAATCAATGTTGCACAAATGATAGGTGCAGAGCCTACAATTTTAGTCAAGGAAAGAGAAATACTTGCTAAGATTGACAAGCAGCAAAACATTGGTAATATAATTGATATTAAGGGTTCATTTAACCTATTCTCATCAGCTGATGCGGCAGCTACATACAGTCAGGAATTTGACGTATGGGACAGCAATGTTGCAACGGTTGATTCAAACGGTACAGTAACAGGTAAAACTGTCGGACAGACATATGTTCAAATTAAGATTAAAGACAGTGCAGATAATGTAATTAATACTCTTTATGTCTTAGTTTCAGTAGTGCCTGATAAAGACGAATACGTAACATATCCAATGGTAGAGGCAGGTCAAACATTTACTGTAGCTCTAAAGGCAAACGGAACAGTTTGGTCATGGGGTAATAATGCTTCAGGACAACTTGGCCTTGGATACACAGGCGGTATGGAAACAGAACCTCGAAAGGTTATGTCAAATATTAAAAAGATTGCTGTAGGCGATAATTTCGTAATGGCGCTTGATTTTGACGGACATCTTTGGACATGGGGTGTAAATAATTATGGACAGCTTGGTCAAGGCTTGGTAACAAGCGTTCAGCTTAATACTCCTCAAATGATTCAGTCATTTGTAAATAACGGTTTGCTTGTAACTGATATTTCAGTCGGCGGTTCAGGTGTAGATGAATTTGCACTTGCAATTACAGATACAATGGACGTATATGGCTGGGGTAAGAATTACAACGGACAAATCAAGAGCGGTAGTGCAGGTTATATCCTTTCACCGATATATACAGGTGTATCAAGAGCAATAGCAATAGCAGGCGGCAGAAATGCTACAAGCTATGCTCTTACAGAATCAGGCAGAGTATATGCTTGGGGTTATAATGGCAATATTGAACACGGTACAAGTAAACTTTCTACAAGTGTAGTAGCAAAATCTCAAGTTTCTATTGATGATAAAGTTGTAGCAATCGCTGCAGGTTACGGCAGTGGATTTGCAATTACCGAAAACAAGGAAACATATGTTTGGGGTAAAGGTGTAGACAGTCAGCTTGGTGTTGTTAATTCAGACGGCTTGCCAAGAAAGAATAACAATATAGATAATGTAATCCGTATCAGCGGAGCAAGAGCTACATTTGCAATTAAGGAAAACGGTAAGGAACTTCTTGCAACAGGTAAGAATGATTACGGAATGCTTGGCGTAGGTTCTACAAATCTGTCAGAAAGCAAGTTTACAAACGTTAAAGACGAAAACGGTACTAATAATCTTGACAGAGTAATCTGGGCAGATGCAAGTAACAACGGCAATCATTCTGCAGTTATAAAAACAGACGGTGACGTATATGCTTGGGGTCTTGGTACTCAAGGTCAAATCGGTAACGGCGGTTTTGATAACAGCAATTATCCTACAGCTGTCGGTACTAAAAAGATTAAGCTTACCGGTATAACAAATAATGAAATTACAACATATGAAGGTGCTCCTTCAAGAAGCTTTGTACCTAGTATTGTTTCGGGCTTTAACGTATTTGAAGACCATATCACAGATATAGGTACATTTAGAATTGCATCTACAGATACAAACGTTGTTACAGTCGGACTTAATAACCAGCTTTCGTTTGTTGGCGTAGGTAAGGCAAACATTGTTGTTGCAGATAAGGATACAAGCTTATATGCATTGATAGAGGTTAATGTTCTTCCTGCAGACTATCAGTCGGCAGTTGACAACGGAACAGCTGTATTCCCTAAGATTGATGCGGGTGATTACTTCTCAATCGCCCTAAAGGCAGACGGAACAGTTTGGACATGGGGTGAAAATACATACGGCGAGCTTGGTATTAATGACAAAACAGTTACTCAATCAGGAGCTCCTGTACAGGTAGTCCTTGATAACGGTTCACCTCTTGAAGATGTAATTGATATTTCAGCTAACATTTATGCAGCATATGCATTGACAAGAGATGGAAGCGTCTATGCATGGGGACGTAACTACTATGCTGCACTCGGACAAGGTACAGGTAGCGATTACTATCAATACTATCCGATAAAGGTTAAGAGTACAGATGGTAACGGTTTCTTTGGTGCAGGTCTTTCAAACAAAGCTGTTAAGATAAGAGCCGGTGTTCATAGCGCTATAGTAATCATGGATGACGGTACTGCTTATGCTTGGGGCTATAACAATTATGGTAACTTAGGTACAAACGGTGCAAATAATACATTACCGAATAAGATTATCGGTGTTAATAATGCATTTGATGCAGAAGTTGGTACTTATTCAACAGCAATTTTGAACAGAGATTCAACAGTATTCACAGTGGGTTATAACGGATACGGTGAACGCGGTGTAGGTAATACAAGTAATTCGAGTCTTGTTCAAAAGATGCAGAAGAGTGCCGACGGCGGTGAATTCAAGGGTGTTGTAAGTCTTGGCCGCGGTGACCATCATGGTGCATATGTAACATTTGAACTAAAAGACAATATAACAGATTCTACTGATGCTTTTGATAACTATGTATATTCTACAGGTATTAATACAGAAGGCATTACAGGTACAAATACAACAAACTGGACTAATGTATATCCTGTAAGAGTAACAACAGACGGAACAAATCCTTTGACGGATATTTCGCAAATTACAGCAGGTTACAGATTCCATGTTGCACTTACCAATACTGCAGATGCAAATGTATATGCATGGGGTTATAACCATGTAGGTCAATTAGGTCACGGAGTTACGGGAGGAATTTCAACACTTCCAACTCTTGTTGATAAGAATAACAGCGGAACAGAAAAACTATCAAATATCATGATGGTTGAATCAGGTGATAATGCATCTCATGTACTTGCCGTTTCTAAGACAGGCGGAGTATACGTATGGGGTCTTAACAATCAAGGTCAGCTTGGTGACCAAACAACAGATAACAGTCCTTATCCGGTAGTTGTCGGCAGTAGTCCGGTTTCACTTGATTCAAAGGTTCTAAGACTTCATCCGACAGATGAAGCAGATGTAACTGCAACTTCATCGGCTACAGTATTCTCATTGTTTAATACATCAACAACCACCACAAGCGAAGTTACATGGAGGATACTAAATCCAAATATTGCAGAAATCGTATCATCAACTCCTTCAGCTGCAACAGGTGGTTTGACATCAACTACTGTAAAGGTTAGGGGACTTAAGACAGGTTCAACTGTTCTTATTGCAACAGATTCGCTTACAGGTAAGACTGTTGCAACTCATATTACGGTTTCTGAAGGATTTACAAATCCTAAGATTGCAATCGGTGACGGTTATGTAATCGCATTGAAAGCAGACGGAACAATTTGGGGTTGGGGTTCAAATACTAACGGCAGAGTAGGTATTGATACAGCAACTCCTGTAATTGCAACTCCTACAAGAATTGATCAATATATCAATCCTAATAATGACCAGAGATTTGACCTTGACGCTGAAACAATCGTTGATATTGCGGCAGGTCCGGATCATGTTCTTGCAGTAGATAAGAATGGTCAAGTCTATGCATGGGGAATGAATAACTATGGTCAGCTTGGTATAAGCACTTATAAATATGACAGTGCATCATTGCCTGTATTGGTTAAGGCACTTTCAAATGTATTTGCGGTAAAGGTAGCTGCAGGTGCTGATTATTCGGTTGTTTTAACAGATGACGGATATGTATATAGCTTCGGTAATAATACAAGAGGTCAGCTTGGAACAGCAGATGTAAACGGTTCTCAACATCCGACTCCGGTATTAATGAGAGGTGTTGGCGGTAACGGTACACTTGGCGGAGTAGTTGATATAGCAGCCGGCGCCGCACATACAATGTTACTTCTTGGTAACAAAACTATGTGGATAGTCGGTGACAATACAGAAAAACAACTTGGTGTTGATACAACAAAAGACGGTAATACATATACTGCAACTATTGTAGAAGTAGATTTACCTGCAGATGCAAATTCTTCAACCGGTGATAAAGTTGAGGCAGCCGCACTTTCGGCAGGCCCTTATAACTCAGCATTTATGACTGCTGACGGCAGAGCATTTGTATGGGGTAATAATCAGTATTACCAAGTATTGAATGATGCCGCAGGCGAAAAGGTTTCTTTGGTATCCCAAATTAACATACCTAATGAAACAAGCGGTATTGTTGATTTACAGTTTGGCGGTTCGCGTTCTGCTCAAACGCATATAGCTGCACTTACAGACAGCGGTAAGGTTTATACTTGGGGTGCGGGCAGTCGTGGCCAGATTGGTGATAACAGCCAGACAGAAAAGGTATCTAAACCGACATATATCCCTGTAAATAACACTAATGTTTGGGGTGTTGCAGTAGGCGGAACAAATACTTCTGCAATATTAACAGACGGATATGTATATACATGGGGTGCAAGTGACCTTGGTCAAATCGGTAATGGTACGGCAGGTCAATCGTCAGATACAGAAACAAATGAACTTGTTCCTGCAAAGACGGGTGAAGATTATATTTCACTTGATGAATATTTTGTAACACTTCATGAGGGTGAAACATCAGTTATCAATCCGGTTTATAATAAGTTCTTCAATGTAATACAGAATACAGATTCAAGTGTAAACTTCAGCGCAAGTTCAATAAACGGAAACATTGCATCTGTAAGTGGCTTGACAATCAATCCTGTATCAACAGGCAAGACACAGATTATCGTATCAGGCGGCGGCAGACAAACAACTGTTGAAGTAACTGTTCTTATGAATGGTTATAAGACCCTTCCGCAGGTAGCTGCAGGCGAAGGATTTACTGTTGCACTTGATAAAGACGGTAAAGTATATACATGGGGTAAAAATGACTTAGGTCAACTTGGTGACCAAGGCAAAGAAAACAGAATTGTACCTACAGAGATTACTTTTGATTTCGGTAATCCTTCAAATTATATTACAAGAATTGAAACGGGTAACGGTCATACTATAGCTATTGACAATACAGGCAAAGTATGGACTTGGGGAAGAAATGACCTAGGTCAGCTTGGAAACGGTACACGTAACAATTCTAATAAACCTGTACAGGTTAATCTTCCTGACAGCACAAAGGCTGTTGAAATCGGTGTCGGCGAAACAACAAGCTATGCGCTTGATAAGGACGGATATATTTACGCATGGGGTAATATCAATAACAATACAGGTTATGGTAGTAAACCTATTCAGCTTGATTTGTTCGAGAGAATGATTCAAATTTCAGGTAAATACGGTCTAAAGGCTGACGGTACAATATGGCAAATTCCTAATAAGAATGCGTCATCGGTAATAATTCAAAAAGATACTAAAGATGTACGTTTTATAAAGGTTGCATCTAATGACCACGTCGGTGACGGCAGCGCAACTAATATTGATACAACCCATACTCTTCTTATAGCAAGAGACGGAGGCCTATATACATTCGGTGATAACAAGAACGGTGAACTTGGTGTCGGTGAATTGAGCGATATAAGTTCAGTTGGTACAAACGATATTCAATTTATAAGCACACTTGGCAAGGTAATTGATATTGCAGCCGGTTATCGTTACAGCGTAGCCATAACAGAAAACGGTGACGTATATGCATGGGGTATCAATGAAGAAAAGTATCAGTCAGGTCAGAAGATTAAGAAGGACTATAAGAGCCCTTCAAAGGTTGAATACATTGATTCTGCAAAGAATATTATCTTTGTTGCTGCAGGTATTAACCATACAGTAACTATTGACAGTGACGGTTATGTATGGAGTTTCGGTGCAAATGAATACAGCCAACTTGGTAATCAGGATAATGCGAATGCATATATTCCTGTAATTGCGGGTAAAATGCAACTTAGCGTTAAACCGCAGGTTATCAGATTGGATAAGGGTTCAAGCGTTAATGTTTCTGTAGGTGACACTAATAATAATGCGCTTACGGTAACGATTGCCGAATATCTAAATCTATTAGGTAAGACTACATCAACCGATAACAGTTATACAGTTGAATCACTTGATACATCAGTTGTTAGAGTAGAAAGCGACGGACTTACAATAACAGGTGTTAAAGACGGTAAAGCAATCTTGAAGGTTGTTAAGACATCTTCAAACACAATCGGTTATGTAACGGTTTATGTAGGTCAAAACGGTGGTATCTACCCGATGGTAGACGGCGGCAAAGGACACAGCATTGCCCTTAAGTATGACGGTACTGTATGGACTTGGGGTCTGAATGACTCAAATCAACTTGGATATGAAACAGGAAACGGAATGTCACTTGAACCTAAGAAGGTGACGTTAGGTGCAAACAATGAACAAGCTGTTCTGATTGCGGCAGGTGATAAGTATAATCTTGCAATAGGAATGAGCAGTAAAGTTTACTCGTGGGGAAATAATAACAATGGTCAGCTTGGTAACGGTAATGGTGACAGATCGGCTACCGGTATTGACACAGTTAAATACAAAGACGGTACAGATGTAGAAGGTGCAGTTGGAATTTCAACTCACGGCAATACAGCATATATCCTACTTGCAAACGGTACAGTTGCAGTATTTGGAGAAGAATACGATAATCAAAATTACGCATCAATCATTTCAGGTTTGAATAACATTCTTCAAGTAAGCGGCAATTATGCTCTAAGTATAAGCGGTGAAGTTTGGAAGATGTCTAAGGATAACATTCCTACAAAGGTAATGGGATACAAGGACGATAACGGAAATGAACTTTCAATCTTGAAGATTGCACACGGTACGAACCATCTTCTTGCTCTTGATACTAACGGAAATGTTTGGGCATTAGGCGCAAATGAACATGGTCAACTTGGTACAAACAGCAGAACAGCAAGTACTGTTCCGGTAAAGGTTTATAAAGGCGAACAAAATTCGGGAGATTCATATCTGTCGGGAATTGTTGATATTTCAGCAAGTAAATTCGTTTCAGCCGCAATTGATGTAAATGGTGACATTTACAGATGGGGTGCAAATGAATACGGTCAGCTTGGTATCGGCAACACAACAGAGAAGTATGTACCTGCTAAGGTTATTAAATCATCAGATGATTTGAAGTTTGACCTTGTTGCAGGCGGCTCAAATCATCAGATGGCAGTCGATGAAAACGGAAACGTTTGGATTGTAGGTAGTAATGAATACGGTCAGCTTGGTGACGGTACACAAATTGATAAGAATGTACCTCTGATGGTTGGCGGTAACGAAGTTGTTATTTATGAAAACGGTACGGCTCTTTATGGCACAATCTATATGAATGTCGATGATGTTAAGGATTTGGATGCAGGATTTAATGTATTCAATCTATATCAGAGCGGCATACTTAGTATGAATGAATTTGAGTTTGTTTCAAGTGACCTTGGTGTACTTGAAATCAACAAGTCAACAGGCGTTGCAACTGCGAATAAAGCAGGTACGGCATACATTTCTGTGGCTGAAAACAAATACAGTCAAAAGAGTGCATACATAAAAGTAATCGTATCAAATAATAATGTAGGATTTGAACCTAAGGCTATAACGAAGGGTAACCATTCACTTGCTCTAAGAGCAGACGGAACTCTTTGGGCATGGGGTATAAACAAGAACGGTCAACTTGGTACAGGCAACACAATATCTGTTGATGAACCTACTGATGTAACACCGTCAGGTGTTAAGTTTATTGATATTGCAGTCGGTGAAGAATTTGCACTTGCCGTAGCATCAGACGGAACTGTTTACTCAACAGGTCTGAATGACTGCAGTCAGCTTGGAGTTGCATCAACAGCAATATCGGCTCGTACATCATTCGCAAAGATTGACGGACTAAGCAACATAATTAACGTTGCAGCAGGTGATGCGTTCGGTATGGCTCTTGATAAGTACGGTAATGTATGGACATGGGGCAGCAACAATAAGGGCCAACTTGGTATCGGTAATATCGGTACGGCATATGCTACTCCTCAGAGCGTATCAACAGTTGACAGTGTAACTGCTATTTCGGCAGGCAGTGAAAATGCATTGCTATTGCGTTCAAACGGAACAATTTGGGCAATGGGCGCTAATGATTCGGGACAAGGCGGAGTCGGTAATAACACAGGTGAATTGTGGTTGCCGACAGAAGTAAGAGATACCGAAGCTATAGTTGCTATAGCTGCAGGATATGACCATAGTATTGCTCTTGCATTTACATCAAGCGTTTATGCAACAGGCAGTGACCAACACGGTCAGCTTGGTAATACACCGAGTGCAACAAAAAATACATACACAAAGATTTTAACAGATGCAGTAACCATAGCAGCCGGTAATAAATACAGTACAGTTATCGGTAAGGATGGTAATATGTATGTATTCGGTCAAAATAATAAGGGTCAACTTGGCATAGGTGACACTGTTGAAAGAAATATACCTATTGCAAATGCTGTTATTGATACTATCAAGTCATCATATAACGATTTCGCAATCGCAGGTGTAAGTCTTGGTGATGAATATTCAGTATTCTATACAAGGAATGGTGACGTTTACGGTTATGGTGACTATTCACTTGGTACACCGGTTGCCAGAAACGAAACAAAGAGTTATGTTCCGGTTCTAATCGGTGAAAGAACAGAACTTATTTCTAAATATGAAATGACAATTCATGTCGGAGAAACAGCTACTCTTGACACATATTCAGGTAAGAAGTTCAACTTGATTACTGATTATGATAATCCTGGAAGTATCTCATTTGAAAGTAAGAATACAGCTATTGCAGATGTTACGGCAGTTGGTGATGACGGCGAGATTACAGGTAATAAGATTGGTATTACTCATATCGTTGTTAAGAAGGGTAACCTTACATCAGTATGTATCGTTCATGTAATAGATAAAGACGCACAGACAGCTCCTATGATTTCAGCAGGTAACTCTCATGTTATCGCTCTTAAGTCGGACGGAACAGTTTGGACATGGGGTAACAATGAATACGGTCAGCTTGGTGACGGCAGCGTATCTTGTGCATATGAACCTATAAATGTAACAGCATTAAACGGTAAGGATATTGTATCTGTTCACGCAGGTGAATATCATTCAATCGCACTTACCCGTGACGGTGAAGTTTATACATGGGGTCATAATGATTACGGTCAGCTTGGTTTGGGTAATGCAAGCATAGTCGTATCAACACCTCAAAAGGTAGAAAGTCTGCCTGAAATAGTATCTATCTCGGCAGGTAAACAACATACAATGGTACTTGGTGCAGACGGATACGTATATAGCTTTGGTGACAACAGCTTAGGTCAGCTTGGTGCTCCTTCAAAGGATACAAGCAAGAGATCAAGCACTCCGGTTGTAGCACAAGGCTTGAACAAAGTTATCAGCATCAGTATCGGTGCAGGCGGTAGCGCAACAAAGGCAGTACGTTATGACGGTACACTTTGGGGTTGGGGTGAAAACTCGAATCACCAAATTGATAATACAAATAATCGTTACTATGCTTACCCTGTGCAGATAGACCTTGGTGATGAATTTAACGGTCATATTTTAAGAACGTATGATGGTTTATATCACGTTGTTGCAATGCTTGATAACGGCAGAATTATATCGTGGGGCGCTAACAGCGAAGGTCAGCTTGGACAAGGTATTGACGAAAGCGGAAGCTTGTTATACTACGCTCCTGACTATGTAGATGTATTTGACGGTACTAATAACTACGCAGTTGATATTTCAGTCGGTGCATTGCACAACCTTGCGATAACGGCAGACGGAAGAGTGATGAGCTGGGGTAGTGCAGACCTTGGACGTTTGGGTATCGGTAATGTAACAACATCTGATGACAAAGTATCTCCTGTAGAAGTAACTGTTGATGACGGAAGTCTGTCGGCAATTTCGGTTGCAACAGGTGGTGCAACATCATACGTTGTACTTGAAGACGGATTTGTATGGAGCTTCGGTGAAAATACACACGGTCAGTTGGGTGACGCTTATGCGGGTGAAGATCCTGCGCACTATAAACCTGGTACAACAAACGCATCTGATTCTAACGAATTCAGCCCTGTGCTTGTAACAGGCAGAGCGATGAAGCTTATTCCTTCAAGCTTGAAACTTTATATCGGTTCCGCACCTTATCAGATGAAAGTTTCATTCAATAGATTTAACTTGATTAAAGATAATGCAACAACAGGTAACACATACAAATGGGAAATCACGAATGAAATGGATAAGGATGGAGTAACTGCTCTTATTCCTGGTTCACTTGTATCTGTAGATTCAGATGGTAAAGTAAGCGGAAAGACTAAGGAAGGTGTTGCAACGCTTGTTGTAACAGATGTAAAGACAGGTACAAAACAAACTGCATATGTAGAAGTTGCCGATGCAAGCGATAATCATGTTGAAGCAATCGTATTTGATTATTCAAAACTTGATGACACAGCAACTCAAGCCGCAGTTGAAAAGGGTTATCTTGACAGTGATGAATATACAGAGATAATATCTGTTGTAGGCGATAAGTCTTATAAGCTTGTTGATCCTCTAAAGAGTGTTTATACAGGTCTTGTACAAACAACAATTCCTAATGCTACAACTGTAACGGTACACGTTAAGAGTATTGTAGACGCAGATGTTATCTATATGGTAGATAAGAACGGTCAAAATCCTGTTATGGGTACATTGTTGACAGACGCAAATATTGGTTCAAAAGACCCTAAGTTTATAGGATACTATGAATTTACAGATGTACCGATCAGTGAACTTGAAGATAATTATTACTTCGAGTTTAAGAACAGCAACACAAGCTTTGACGGAATATATAAAGCTCATACAACAAGATACTCAAATGACGGTGATTTGAGAATTGTAAAAGTTGGTGAAAACGATCCTGCTACAGATGTAGCTGATTGGGTTTATTATGACCAACCTGAAAACCATATTAAATTGAAAGATGCGGCAGTATCGGATTATGTAAGAAATGGTGTTCTGATAGGTAATACAGGTAACTATTATGCAATCATTAAGGAAACCGGCGATGCTAAGGATAGAGATATTTATATCTATAGCCAAGTTTCTCCGTCAGCTAAAATCTCTATTGCGAATGTAACTGTAAACAGCGATCATGACAAGGATAACGGTCATGACGGTTACTATGACGTACAGAAGATTACAATGTCGGCAAATGAAACATATAAGGTCATTCCTATTAAAGTAACAGCACAAGACGGAACTGTATCAAACCATTCATTGACTATTTACAGACAGTCTGAGGCGACAACAATCAAGGAAATTAAGGTAGAAATCGTCGATGCAAGCGGAAATGTGCTTAATACATATACCGCATACCAGAAGAATCCGAGTGATACTCAGAACTACGAGGTTGTAATCCCGATTAAGGATGTTGCTAATATTAACATCATCACAACTCCTATGATCGGAGATGTCGCAAAGGTAACATACACTCCTGATGGTTTGCTAAATGCCGTAAAGGAGGCAACAACACCTGGTGAATTCACATATGACGGATTTATCCTTGATAATACAAAGACATCAGATAAGACATATATTAAATTGACAGCCGATTCGCTTGACGGTGCTCCGTACATACTTACAATTTTCAAGCTTGATGAAGAGAGTGATCCGTTTGTATCAGTTGATAACAGCGGCTATATTAACTCAACTCTTGTAAAAGAAGACGGTAATGAAAAGTTAATGTATGTATGGGCAGTTGATGACGATGCTAAGACAGCGTCTGTAACATTGACAACTGCAGTAACTAACGGACAAGTTCAAATTGAGAACGGCAACGTATATTCATATACAACAACCGAAGATGTAACCTTGAACTTCAATGACAAGGGTTATATGGATATTGCTCTAAAGGTAACAACAACATTGGGTGCGGTTAATGAATATACACTACGTATTTACAAGAAAACAGCAGATTCTCGTTTGGGAAGCCTTACTGTTGATAAGCTTGAGTACAAGCCGACAGGTATAATAATCGGTGAAAATTACAATGTTACATATGATAAGACAACCGGTAAGTATGTTGCAAAGATTAAGTATGATACTAACTATGTACAGGTTAATGCCGTAGCGGCAAGCACAAGCTCAAAGGTTGCAATTCGTCCTGATGAAGCAACTGCAAAGAGTGACTCTATGTCAGGAATGCCGTTCGATATGAGAAATGTTTCGATTACAGCAGATACAACAACACTTTATATTGCTGTAACTCCGGCAGATACATCATATTCACAGGGTGTATATCAGCTTGATATTATAAGAATGTCAGCTAATACTGCAATAAAGGTAACATATGGCGGCGAAGAACTTTCGCAGAATGCTGACGGTGAGTATGAATATACTTTGCCTGCGTCAACTGACGGAACAGATAACACAACTCAAAAACTTGTAGCAGAGGGTGTTATTGTAGACGGCGATAATGTTACAACTGATGAAAGCATTAAGCTGACGATTTCAACAAGCAGTACATTCTATGTAAATGGCGATGCAACATATACAGATGAAATGGATGTTAAAGCAACTCAGCCAAAGGCAAATGTTGTATATATCCATGTTAAGTCAGAAGACGGAACAGAAAAGACGTTTAAGGTAAATATTTTGAAATTACCTGAAACAAACGGTATAACGGCAGTAGACTTAACAGAAAATAAGGTTGCTACAACATATAAGACTTCAATTAACACATATGAAGGTCAAGCTCCTTATTCGGAGGACGGTATTGTAATTTACGTTACAACTGCTGATGCACGTTCGCAGGTAGCAGTCGGAACACCGACTAACTTCGTAACTCCGACACCTATCAACGCTGCCGATCCTACACAGGGCGGTATTGCAAAGGTTCTTCTTCCGAAAGAACTTCTTGAAGAAGAAGCGAACGGCAGTACAACAACTAAGTTGTATGTTAAGAGAGCAGACGGTATTGTCATAGATAACAGCTCAATGAATATACCGACACTTATTATTAAATACGCATCAAATAATGTTGGTCTGTATAAGGTTGATTCAACACCTACAACAGACCCTGCAAGCCCTGACTACACAGGTAAGGTAAAGCAGATTACTGATGAAAACGGTAATATTGAGTATTATCTTGGTATTAATGCAAGTGATATTATAACAACGGGTACAGCTCTAAGCATTAATATTACTGCAGAAGCAAATAATACAAGCTCGAAGGTTGTAATTTACGACCCTGCTACAGAACAGCCTTCAACTATGACAACGGGTGCAACATATAAGGCAATCAGAGAAGTTACTCTTGACCCGTCATTGAATGATGGTCCAACTGAACTTTCAATCAGAGTAATAGCAGAAGACGGAGTTACATCAAAGGATTATAAACTTGTACTTCGCAAGAAGTCTGATAATACAGAAATTGAATTTGTAAAAGCAATCTATATTGCAAATGAAGACCCTGACTTAAGCAAGAATACCGCAGGTGAATTCTATACATATGTAGATTCGGGCAGAACAATTCTTCCTATCAGAGTAAAGGCTAAGGACAGTCAGTCAACAGTTGCAATCGAAACAACTTATAAACCGTCAGCATATGTCGGTTCAGCTGCAATAACATATTCAAACAGCAATGATGCAAGCGTTAATGTTGACCTTACAGGTATAACTGATGACGAGCTTAGAGCAGGTGTAACAATTCCTGTATATATTAAGTCAGAAGACGGAAGTCAAGTAATGACTTACTTCGTAAAGGTATCTTCTGTAGAAGGTAACCCTGAGCTTAAGAGCGTTGATGTTGTTGTAGACGGTGTTGTAAGACCTGCAAAATATGATGCAGATGATAACAGCAAGTTCGTAATTAAGATTCCTGATACAACTTCAAGAGTTGATATTATAGCAACTCCGCAAACATCGCTTGTTCAGTACGTACATATAAACGGCAGCTATGACAGCAAGGATGAAGCGACCGGAGCTGTTACTTTGAGCAATGTGGTTGTAAACAGTAAAGAAACAACTGCAACGATTGAAGTTAAGGCAAAAGACGGTACAACAAAGAGATATACTCTTGTAATTACTAAGGTTGCTGTAAACACAGACCTTATGAATGTAACTGTAAACGGTACTACAGTAAGCAATGCAAACGGTACTTACACATATCTAAAGACCGGTATTTCGAGTGATAAGACTGCTGATGTTTCAATAACAACACAAGATGCAAATTCAACTGTTAAGGTTGAAGCTATCACAAGAGACTTGACAAAGTCACCATATGGATTGTCATACAATGAAGTGGGCAGCGAGTCACAGAATGTATGGGCAAATGATGCGGTAACTCTACACAGTCAGCCGGTAAACAGATACCGTATAACAGTAACAGGACAAGACGGATTTACAACTAAAGAATATACCTTAATAATCAGAGATACAGATACAAATGCAGATGTAGAATATATTAAGGTTGGCACATATTATGCAGTTAAGGAATCATCAGACGTCAACGGTGAAACATGGACTGTTGAAATCCCTGATACAACTAAGTTTACAAATGTAACTGTACAAGCATCTGATGAATTGGCAGAACTTACAGACATTGAGAAACTTAGACAGAATGCATATGATAATAATCCAAGCAACGTAGGATATGTAACTCAAATCGTTTCAGGTTTGGATTTACAGACAGGCGACGAGATTAGATATGTTAAGGTAGTTTCACAGGATGGCTCACTACAGAAGATGTATAAGCTTGTTATAAAGGGTACAGACGAAGCTCCTTCTGTTGAAAGCGTAACAGTAAATGGTTTGGATGCAAATGCACCGACTGATTCAGAACCAAGATATACATATCTTGAAGTACTTCCGAACGCAAGTGAAGTATTGATTGGTGTTACGGCAGCGAGCAAGAACCACTTCGTAAGCATTAACAATGGCGATATTACAGCCGGCGGTTATGCAGAGCTTAAGGTTTCGATGCCTATCTCTGTAACCGAAATGGAAGTACCGTTCAGATTGTACAGAACAGCTGACGGTGACCCTGCATATGAAAACGTTGTATATCTAAAACGTTTGAGCGATGATTATACATTGACTGTAAAGGTTGATAACAATACTGTTAAGAAAACAAATCTTGACGGCTCATATGTATATTATGTAGACGGTACAGCAACAAGTGCAGATGTATGGGCTCTTGCATCTAACGCAAATTACCGTGTAGAAATTACAGGTAAAGACGGCGTTTCAGGCAATAACAACACAAATCCGACACTTGGCGCAACTGTTACAACAGACCTTGAAGATACTATAAACAGTAACTTCACAGAAGTAACAATCACAGTTAAATCTGATGATATTACAAATACAGCAACAGCCGAATATAAGCTATATATTTATAAGAAGAGTAACAATGCAAATATCAAGTCGGTAACTGCAAATCCAAATGACAGTGAAAACAAGGATACAGATACTACAGCAGATGACAGTGTAAACTTAGGCGGTAATATATACAATGCATATCATGTATATGTTCCTAAGTCAACTACATCAGGTTATACAGTATTTGACCTTGAAATCGAGCTTGAAGATGTAAATGCGGCAGTAACAAGCATTGATAATGCACCGTTCGCAAATACAAACGGCGGTACTGCAAAGGCAACATTTACAAAACTTACAGCCGATTACGACTTTGACGGTGACGGCACAAACGATTCGTTCGCAATTCCTGTAACCGTAACATCGCAGAGCGGCGGTACAAAGGATTACTACATCATCGCAACACCTACAGATATGGATATGGAATTGACTGTAGAATACGATGACGAAAAGATTGCGAAGGAAGAGGACAAGAACGAATATATTGTATATGTTCCTACAACTTCTAACACAGCAACTATATACCTAACATCAATAAACGGTAATATTGCTGAAGTAAGAAATACAACAAATGCAAATAATATTATAACTGTTGATTCACCTGACAGAACATTGTATAGATTACAGGTTAGTAACTTGTCAGCTTTGACGGAAAGCAATCCATATACTTATGAAGTTGATGTGGCTAAATCAGGCTCAAGTTATAAGAAGACATTTAAGCTAATCATTATGCCGCAGAGTACTGATACCGATATTACAGTAACAATAAACGGTGTAGAAGCTAACTGGGTAGCTTCAAACGGCGGCTACTATGACGGAAGTATTGAAACAACTGACGAAATAGCAAATGTTATAGTAAAGGCTAAGAACCAATTTACAAAACTTGCGATTACAGAAGATGGTGAGCCTGCACCGACGTTGGTTGATAAGGGTATAACATCTAAGGCTTATACAATCGCTCTTACAGAAGCAACTGATACAGCTAAGATATATACAATCTATGTTCAATCGCAGAATACTTCACAGCCGATTAAGACATATAAGTTACACGTCACAAGAAGAAGCGGTGAAAATGATATTATCAGCATCAAGCGTGGTAATGTGGATGCTACAGAAGAACCTGTAGAAAACAGTGATGACGTTAAGTACATATTCTTCGTAGACTCAATGACAGAAGTACCTCAAATTACGATTGAAACTTCACCTAAGTCAATATTGAGAGTAGGTTACTATGATTCACAGAATAAGTGGCATAATAACGGCGATAGCAGTGCTTCAACAGCAGGCGATACAGCCGGTTGGACAACAGATAATAATTGGCAGGATACATTGCCGGCAAATGCAAACGGTGGTAAATATGTAATCGAAGTAAAGGCTGAAAACGGCTCGAAGAAGAACTATGTTCTTGAATTCAGAGAAAAGTCAGACGATACATCAATTAAGAGTATAACAACAGAAAAAGGTTTGGACGGCGAATACAATGTTGATATGTCAATGACAGTATTGTATGAAGCAAACGTTCCTGACCACGATATATTGCTTGACATACTGCTTACAGATAAGTATGCAACAATCGAATCAATACATGAAGTAGCATTGCCTGATGATAGTGAAAACATCATAGATTCGACAGGTGACATCATCACAAGAAAGAAGACCGACGAAGGTGCATTCCGATATAAGGTTGTAGGCGGTGTTCCGATTGGCGGTAAGAGATACTTGAGAATTACCGTTAAACCTCAAAATGATAAGGCAGAGTTGGTTAAGAACTACTACTTATTATTAAAGGGTGCATCAGATGACTTGTCACTTGACAATGTAAAGGTTAATGATACTGTAAATACAACTCCTATCTCAAATGGTTTGAAGTATACATTCAGTGTTCCGACAACCGTAACTGAGGCAGATGTAACAATTACAGCAAATCAATATGCTAAACTTGTCAATGTAGCAGGAAATGCACTTTCAATTCCATACATCAACGTATGGTCAGATACTTCATATACATTGTCTTCTGAAGAAGAAACAACTATAACTGTAGAAGTTCGTTCACAGTTGTATGTTGATGATGTACGTACACCAAACGCTAAGAAGACTTATACAGTAAGTATCTATAAGAGCAGTAATAACACGGAGATAGGCGAGGTTATCGTAAATGGTATCGCAGCAATCACAAGAAAGAATAATCCTACTATCTATGAGATTGCAATTCCGTCAGAGCTTAACGGAGGCGATTCAAGAGCAGAAAACCCTGCAACTATCACAATACATACATCAAGCGGTATTGCAGAAATCTCAATGAAGAATAGTGAAACAGGCGATTACGATGTAGCCCACGGTGAACTTATTGCAAAGAGAATGCTTGATGAACCCGATGTTTCAAAGGCAAATAAGTTTGAATTTACAATCAGATCATCATCAGGCAGTGTAAAGCAGACATACACATTGTATGTATATACTGATTACGAAGACACAGATGTCAAGTCGGTTTCACTTAATAAGACTGAACTTACAGCCGGTGCCTCAACCGATGTAGATATTTCGTTATTCTCAGTTCCTGATGACCGTATCTACACAGCTGTTGTAAACAGACGTAATCCGGTTGACCTTTCAATCGTTCCTACAGGTAACATGGCAAAGGTAGAACTTACAGGATTCGGCATTGACAGTCTTCTTGTAAGTGACAACTCACACGGTTATGTATTTGAAAATCTTGCACTTAACTCAGAAAATGATACAGTATTTAACTTCAGAATTATGAGTTATGACGGTAAGGTTGTAAGTGATCCATATCAAGTAATAATTAAGTATGTTGAAGATTCAGATGTAGCTCTAAAGAGTGTTGTCTTTGACGGTGTAACAGCTGAAAAGGCAGACTTTAGGTCTAATACATATCTTGTAAGAGCAGACAGTACCGTAACAAACGGCATACTTACAATAACTGCGGCAAACGAAGATGCAGTAGTTAAACTTGACAGCGATAAATCAACAAACGGTGTCTTGAACGTATCTTATAATGTTACAAAGAACGTATCTAAGGTTGACTTTACCGTTACATCTAAGGACGGTAAGGCAGAGCAAGCATACACATTGTATATTATAAGAAGTAATACGGGTGAAAAAGAAGTCTATGTCAACGGAACCAAGCTTACAAAGACAAGCGACGGTTACACTTATGAAGTACCTTACGGAGCAACTGCGGCAGATATTAAAGTTGTTGCAGACAGCGAAGTTTCAAAGGTACAGATTGGTGACAGCGAGTTTAAGGTAAGTGAAAATGCTGAAACAGTAACTCTTGATTCGGGTAAGACAACAACTGTTACATTCAAGATTTACTCATATCCGTATGACGATAACAGCTTTATTGCAGAAACAATTACACTTGTAAGACAAGACCAGTCTTTGGCACTTTCAAATGTAATGGTTCAGAGCAAGTCGGAAAGAGATTATACAAAGCTAACTCCGGATAAGTACGGAAATTATAAGACAGCTATTCCGAGCACAGATGACAGTGCAAGCATTGTAATTGCAACAAGAAGAAGCGATTCAAAACTTGGACTTATCAGAGTAACAGATACAGGTGATGTTGTTCTTGGTGAAGATCAAGGTCAATTATCAGTGCCTGATATTGCAAACCTTGGAACAGTAAATAAATTCTATATTGTTGTTTCTGACGGAACAAAGACAAGCAGATATGAACTTGTAATTGTTAAGTACAGCAATAATACAAGTGTAGAAAAGGTAATCGCCGAAAGAGGTACAGAGGACGAATATGTAGCTAAAGATGCATCGTGCGGCGGCGGCTCAACTATCCTTCCTGAAGACCCTGACGGCAGTAAGGCATCACCTTACCAGATTACGACGGCCGAAGAACTTCAGGCTATGTCAGATCATCTTGATGCATACTATGTATTGATGAATGATATTGACTTAAGCGGTACCGCATGGACTCCGGTTGGTACAACTTCCAAACCGTTTACAGGTAACCTAAACGGTAACGGAAAGTCAATATCAAATCTAACAATTACAGCTACATCAAATGATACAGCATACGGCTTGTTTGGTGCAAATAAGGGTGAAGTTTATGACTTCAAACTTGAAGATGTAAATATTACATCTGTTGCAGGCACATCATATCAATATATCGGTGCCGTGGCAGGTAAGAATGAACAAAACGGTGTAATTTCAAGAGTAGCCGTAGCTTCAGGTAATATTGAATCTTCATATGCAGCCGGTGGTGTAGCAGGTGATAACCGTGGTACTATCGAAGACGCATATAATAAAGCAACAATTACATCAGGTGAGTACGCAGCAGGTATTGCAGCATTGAACCATAACGCTGTTAAGAATGTATATAATGTAGGTTCAATAAGCTCAACATCAAGTAATTTAACCGATGAACACGTAGCGTCGATTGTTGTATTGAACCTTGACAACTCAACAATAAATAATGCATATGCAGTAATGCCTAGCCAAATCTACAGCAAGGTGGGAAGCAACAGCAATGTATATAACAGTGCGTCAGTTCTTCCTGAAAAGCTTGGAGATATAGCAACATTCAATGATTGGGACTTTGCAAATACATGGGTAATCAAGACAGCTCAGTATCCTACATTCAGGAACCAATCAGCTGATGCAGATATATCAAATCTTAACATTCCTGACGGCAGCCAAGCTCGTCCGTTTGAAATCACATCAGCCGCAGGATTGAAGAGCATCGGTAACGATGAGGAAAGCTTAACAAAGCATTATGTATTGAAGAATAATATTTCAATGAAGTATAATTCGGATTACATTCAAATGGATCCTATCGGTTCAGAAGATACACCATTTACAGGTAGTCTTGACGGTAACGGATTTACAATTTCCGATTTGAAGATTACATCACAGAAGAGCGTAAACGGTCAAGATTATTCAGCTTTGTTTGCTGTAAACAACGGTACTGTTAAGAACTTGAGATTTGCGGTTGCGACAATCGGTGAAAACGGAGTTGAAAATGCATCTGTGGTAGCAGGCATTAACAACGGTACAATCGAACAAGTTGCAATTGAAACGGGCGGTAAGATTACAGCTAAGAATGCAGCCGGTTTTGCAATCGAAAACAACGGTACTATTGAAAACTCATATATTACATCAACTGCACTTGTAAGCAACAATGCTTCTGCAGGTATAGTAATAAGCAATAATGCCGGTGCAACAATCGGATATGTATTCGCTAACGCAAATCTGTCAAGCTCAATGTTTGATAAAGCATCAATTGCTATTAACAGTAACGGTACAATTACACATACACACGGTGTAATGGGTGCATTGTTTGTTAAGAATGATACATCAATCGTTACGACAAATGATAATAGCAGTATTGCTGCATCTGACCTATATGTTCAGTCAATCTTTAGCGATTGGAACTTCAATGATATATGGTATATGACATCAGGCAGCTACCCAATGCTACAAGTTACAAATAAGACTTCGTCAGTTTCTGCACAAAGCATTGACTTGTTTGCAGACGGAGAAACGACTTGCGAACATATTGTATATATCAGAGATACTAAGAATTCGGCTAATATTTACATAAAGGCTCAGAATCCTTATTCAACAATCGCAATCAGAGGCGGTTCATATACAGGTGTATTTGAAGGTGTTATAAACAGACTTATCAATGATAAGACAATAATTCCGTTTACAATTACATCAACAAGCGGTGCAAGTCAGGAACATAATCTTGTAATTATTAAAGAACCTACTTTGGCAACCCTTGACAGCGTTGTTATTGATGGAACGACAGTTGCTCGTGTAAATAACACATACGTTGCAGAAATAGGTAAGTCAGCTGATTCTGTAAATGCAGAAATTACTCCTATATCAGGTACAGTTGAAGTACTTGACAAAGATAGAAATGTTGTTTCATATGAGAGCATGAACGGCTTGACATGGATTAATACAGCACTTCCTGCAAATGTCGGTACTACAACAACTTATACATTGAGAGTAACAAACGGTAATGCACTTTCAACGGTTGAATATCCGTTAATCTTGAAACCTGCTGAATATCATACAGGTTTGAAGTATGTACAGGTTGATCCGCTTACTCTTATAGGCAATGTTCTTGTAGGTTCGGGTTATACAGATGTTACAGATATAAATGAAAATGTTTATAACTATGTAATTACCAAGGACCTTGAATATATCAATATTAAGGCTGAAACTGTAAACTCTACTTCAAAGGTAAGCATTGCATCAGAGTATAATTCGGCTAATGTACAAGAAATCGAAAGATATAAACTTGATACATCAATTAAGGATATTTACATTCCGATTGACGTAACAACAGAAGAGAATGTTGTTGAACATTATGTACTTCACTTAACAAGAAAGAGTATTGATGATTCATTAAAGACTGTTAAGGTAACATACGGTAGCAATGTTTATACTCCGACAGCTGAAAACAGAGTAATAGATGAAGAAACAGGAGCAACTGCAGACGTATATGTAGTTAAACTTGATACTCCGGGTAATGTTCCGTTTACAAATAAGACATATGTTGATATTTTGATAGAGGCTAATGATATTTATACACTTGTAAATGCAGGCAGCCCGACGGCAACAGACCCAACATCAGCTAATTCGGATAAGTGGACAGCAACTAATGTACTTCTTGACGGCGAAGAATTAACAATCTATGAAATCAAGTCAAAAGCTGCTGACTTAGAAACAATTAATGTATCATATCTATACATCTACAAGAAGAGTGATAATGCAAATCTTGAGACATTTACCGCAACATACAATGACGGCGGAACAGAAACAACTGTTGAAGCCGGTAAGGATATAAACGGTAAATATCAGCTATGGATTCCGTCTGATGTTACAACAGTAGATCTTGAGGCTATAGCATCAACTCTGTTGGCAGAAGTACAGATTGACGATAATACTTCGTCATTACATAATAATGTTTATAAGAACTTTGCAATAACAGGTAAGAACACTATTAATGTAATGATTAAATCTTCATTAAATACTACTGCTGAGTATAAAATTAATATCAATAGATTGAATCTTGATCTTGAAGCTGTACAGGCAGGACCTTACGGCGGCGGCAACTTGTCAAATGCTCTTTGGGACAGCACAAGAAATGCATATGTTGTTCGTCTTGAACCGCAGACTGATGATTTGCCAAGCGCAATCGCATCAGCGCTGGCTAAGGATGCTAATAACTACATCAGAATAGGTCACTTGACAAGACCTGAAAAACCTACTCAGGAAAGTATGACAGATGAACAGTATGCAGCAGCACTTGCTCAATATGAGAAGGAGGTTGCAGCATATGAAACAGCCGCAGCAAACGACTATGCAGCAACCGATGCAGGTGTTGTATGGGATGGCGGATGGCGTCAGACAAGCAACCAGTCTTATAAGATTCCTCTAATCAAAAAAGACGGTGGATTTACAGTAGTTAAGATTCAGGTTGGTGTAGCTAATAACTATAAGGCTCAAGCAGATGCAACTATTGATGAAAAGATTGGTACTGTTAAGACTTATACATTCCTAATAGGTCAGAAGTATAAGAACACTGATGCAGATATTGATATTTATATTGACGGTAACTTGCTTAAAAATCCTGAAAAGGTCGGCGATGAGATTATCTATAGATACGGTATCGTGAAGGATGCAACTGTAAAGGTTGGACTTCGCATTGATGAACATGCACCAACTCCATATGATCCGACAGTATCAGTAAATTCAGTATCTGAAAACGGAATTGTAAACAGATCTGATTATAATTATCCGACAGATGGTGTACTTACAATTCCTGTAAATACGGCAAGATCAGTATCTGAAGATACTCCTGATACAAATATTACTATTGTATCAATACCTGAAGCAGGTACAGGATATACTCATCAGTATAAGGTTGTAATCTACAGATTGTCAGAAAATACAAATGTACTTCATAACAGCAGTGACAACTCAGAAACTGTTGTAAATGAAACTACAAGATATGACGGTGAAACAAGTCCAAATGTTGTAGATTATTACAAAGTAAGCGAATCAACACTTACAGTTGATGAAAACGGTAATAAGTATTTAAGAGTATATATCAAGACAGAGTATTCAAAGGCTAAGATTACTCTAAACGGTAAGATATATACCGGAATAACAGATGATGACACTGTAATAAGTGGTTCAAATGTAGTAAACGGCGGAGATATTCACGGTATCTTGATTCCTGTAAAGGATGGCGAAAGCGTTAAGGTAATTCCGTATGTAGTAACATCAGAAGACGGCAGACATACTTCAAACAATGCATTAAACGTAACAATCCAGTCGATTAATACTAATGCCGATTATGTAACGGTTAATGGTGTAGAAGCATATGGTCCGTTCACTGAGGACGATTCGGATCTGCCGTATTATAACAGCTATATTCCTTACAGTGTATATGAAAAAGCAGTTAATAATGCCGAAAAGACATCGGTTGTTGTTCAGGCGGCTGTTCAGTCGAAGGATACAACAGCAGAACTTCTATGGGAAGATGGCGACTTTGATTATCACGGAAATGATGCTAAATACAACATTCCGTTCAGAGTATCCCACTCATACTTGTTTGACGATGCAGATCCTGATATTCCTCATGTGGTTAAATTCAGAATTATCTCTGAAGCTGGTACAATGCAAGAATATGAATTGAGAGTTTATCTTGCAGATAACACAAACAGAGATGTTGAATATGATGCCGAAAGTGATAATTACAGTGTATGGGTTGGTCCTGCAGGAACAATTAACAGCATACCGCCTGCTAAGTACGATAAGAACACATGCAGATACACTGTAGAAATTGAAACAGGTATAACATCTGTTGACATGAAGGTAATCGCAGATTATGAATATGCGGGCGTAGATATTTATGACCCATATACATCATCATATACAAATAACTATGAATTACATCAAAAACAAGTACAACTTTCAAATCTTGAACCTAACCAAAACTACACATTGTACTTTAGAATACGTTCACAGGATGAAATGTTATCAGGTGTTGGTGATGGTAAGGAATACATAGTAGACCTAATCAGAAAGTCTAATAACAGAAAGATTGATCACGTATATGCATATCCTGAAGATAAAACGGGTAAGTTGTTCCAGTCAGTTGTTGAAAATATAACTGTAAACAATCCGATTATCATAAAGAATATAACATACGGTACATCAATCGTTCCTATTGAAATCGGTGCTGATTACTCAACAGCAAGAGTTGGTATGACGATAGACGGTGTAGATACTGTTTCGACAAATCAAACACTAAAGGTAAACGTACCGTTTGACAGTGCTGACGATGATGTTGATGAAACAACAGGCGAACGTTCAAGAACATTCCAAGTAACAGTATGGAGTTATGAAGGCGATATTGCTCCTGCATACTATACACTTAAGATTATCAGAAAGATGAATAATCTAAAGCTTAAGGAAATTACACTTGACGGACGTTATGCAGAGCAAGACAGAAACGACCCTTATACATTCAGAATTGATGTAGGGGCAGATGAAACACTTGTAAATGAAATCAAAGCTACTGCTCTGAACGCCGGGGAATACGTAGAATTTGAGAATAACGGATTTGCTCTTTCAAGCAATTCATATTTGAATTATGACGTATCAACAATTCCGACATCGTCATCGGTAACGATTGATATTAAGGTTGGTTCACCTGATTTGCTGTCAGATGGTACAACTCCTGATGAGATAGCAATAACAAAGCTTATTATTACAAAGCTTTCTCCTGAAGAATTGCGTTCTGATTTGAAACTTGATATGTTTGTCAGCGATATTAAGTTAGTTGACAGCTCATATGTAAAGGCTGCAAAGCAGAGCGAAGATAAGACACTTGTAAACGGCAAATATGTTTATACATATAATTACATAAGCTATATTAATCCAACGGCAAATATGGCATATGTTAAGTCACAGACTAAGTCGGCAAGTTCAAAGATTGAATTCTTTACTGATTTTGGTAAACCTGCGATTGCGAGCGGAATGTTGGCAGTTGATACAGAGGCATCAATGTCAGGTATAGATGACATCATATTGAAAGCCAGAGTAACAGCCGGTGACGGCAAAACACAGGATTACACATTGATGATTCAGAAAGCTTCAAGTGAACTTGGTATAGACAAAGTATATGTTGACGCTACAGGCGGACTTTCTACTGAAACTCAGCAGACAACAAGAGTTACAGGTAAGGTTACAGGTTATGAAGCGGGTGTGGAACCTAATACAACGGCAATATCGTACAAAGTTGAAATGCCGATGAATACATACATTGCACAACCGTTTGTATTCGCAATAGACCCATATGCGGTAATTCAGTTCTATGAGTACAGAGATGGTACATATGTACTGAGCAATAATAAACAAATTCAAGGAACTAATGTAAACTTCGCAGGTGCTACAACGGATGCCGCCAGTATTGAAGACAGAAATTTATATAAGTTCAGATTTAAAGTAACATCGAGAACCAACAACGCATCTCAGGAATATGTAATCAACCTTATTAACAGCCCTGAGGGTACTCAGTTGAAAAATGTTAATATCGGTTTGAGAAAAGAAGGATACAAAGATTATCCTATAGATGAATCTGAAGTAATCTTGAAGAATGCAAGTATAACAGGTCTTACAACTTACTTGGCATCAGTTCCGCAAGGACGTGATACAGCTGTAGTAAAACTTACAAGTGAGAATAAGTTTGCTAAGATATATGTAAACGGTGTTCATAAGAACAGCGCAGTAAATACGTATATTGATGATGTAAAACTAAACGGTCGTGTTACACAAGTTCCTGTAACGGTAGAATCTCCGTCAGGCGCAACACAGAACTATACGATTTACATTGTTCAGTACATCTACAACTTCGATTTGAACACAGTCGTAAATGACGAACTTACAGAAAGAATCGGCGATCCGGTTACAAATGAAGACGGTGTTATCATTTCAAACTATGAACGTCCGACAAAACTTCCGTTCTACTTGAGCGATGCAGATATGCAAATTAATATGGCAGACCCTCAAGGTCATAAATATTACGTTCAGATTGACGACGGTGAAAAGATACTTGTAGATGATACAACTAATGAGCAGACTATTAAATCAACAATTAAGCTAAAAGAAGTTAATTCGATTGTTCAGCTTCGTGTATATGACGAAGACGGATTCTTAATAACAATTAACAATATTTTAATTAAGCGTGATATGCTTGACGCAGCACTTGGAGCAATCCGTGTAAATGACAATGATGCAGTTAAGACAACTCTTGACAGCGGCAAGATTATATATGAGGCATACTCATATTCAGAAGCAGAAAATCCAACTGCTAAAGTTGATATATATGCTGTTGATAAAAACGCCGCAATTACGTTGACGGGTCTTACAGTATCGCAGACATATACATTGGGAGCAGGTAAGGGCGGTCAGCTTACTGCAAACGTAGATTTGAAGGTTGGCGACAACTACTTCTCGATTGAACTTAAGAAGTCGGACGGCAGCCCGTCAATCTATTATACATTACGTATCAAGCATATTCCGGTTGACGTATATCTTGATGATTTGTATATCACAAAGAAGGACAATTCAAATAAGATACCGTTCTATAATTCATCATTTATAAAGACGGTTACAACTTATTCGATTAAGACTGAAAATGATTTACATGAGTATGATGTATATGCAAATGCACATGAAACACATCAGAAACTACTTGACTATGCGAAGACACAAGGCTGGAATCCTAATGATTATGAAACAAGAATCAAGATTACAGACGCAGGCAGTGAGCAAATCGACGATTTGAGTAAATATATTAAGCAGTATGTCAACAGTATGAAGACAGACGGAACAACTTCGGAATACTTCAGAATACCTATTTACTTGAGAGTTCCTCACTACACAAAAACTTATTATATAGAAATTCATGACCCGAGCGATGAAAACCGACTTGCAGATTTACAAGTTATCGGTTACGACTTGGATCCTGACTTTGATAAGGATAATTATAAGATAAATAAGCCTACAACAGATGATGAAAAGAAACAGGGCGTTTATACGGTAAATGTTGAATCAGAAAAGACTAATGCAGACATTTACGCTAAGGCATATCATAATCATGATGGTGCTAAGACGATGGTTACAATTCTTGATTCAAACAAAAAACCGATGAGTAATGCGTTTGTTACAATTACTCAAAACGTAAATCTTGAATACGGCGATAATGTATTCTATGTAAAAGTAACAAGTGAAACATCTAAGGAATTGGAATACGAACTTCATATTTATCGTAAGCCGATAGACGCAAGCGTTAAGTATGTCATGGTAAATGATATGCCTGCCGCATTGCAGCCGGACGGAACGTATGTTGCATATGTAGAATCAGGTACTAACCCTATAGTTAAGGTTATGGCAAGCGATTCAAGAGCAACAACAACATTAAAGACAAATGGCGCAGCAGATGTTTCGTCTACCGGTTGGGTAACGATAACTATGCCGACTATATCGTCTGTAACTACAAATGTTGATATTAATGTTTCATTAACAGCCGGTACAGATACAATCAGCAGAGATTATGTATTGAAGTTGATTAGTGTGACGGGAGATATTCTAAGTGTTTATATGGATGTCGACAATGGAGACTTCGTAACAGATACAACTCGTCAATATGCAAATCCTATTGCAGCTGTTTGGAACAGTGAAAATAACCGCTTTGAAATAGGTATTCCGCATAATGCGACATATACACCGATGATGAGAGTAACAACTCTATCAGACGGTAAGACGGTTAAGATTGGTACTTTAGCTGAGCAAAACCCTGATTCGGGAACAACAAAGCAGTTTACCAATAAGACATACTTGATGAATAATCCTCAAGATATAACCGTTACTGTAAAGGATGTTGCAACAGATATAACCAAGACATATATTGTACACGTAACAAGAATGTCAGGCGATGCAGACCTTATCGAACTTGAACCTGAAAGCGGCGTAGTGATGAAACCTACATTCGATAAGGATGTTCATAACTACGAAATTGATGTAGATACAGCTGTTACAAAGGTGACATTTGATAAGATTACAGCAAGCAATAATGCTACAATCAAGCTTATGACATCTACAAGCAACGGTTCAAAGCCGGTTATCAACCATACAAGCGGAAATAGTTTTGTATTTGATAACTTGACAGTTGGTAACAACATATTGAAGATTGAAGTAACATCTGAAGACAGAATAACAACTAAGACATATACGGTTACAATAAATCGTAAGATTCCTGATACTGACGCTACTTTGGACGACATCAGAGTCGTTATCGGCGGTAAGTATTACAGCTTAGTTCCGATGTTCGACAGAGATATTACGGATTACTACTTCATTGTTGAAGGTGAAAATATTAATGATATTAATATTGAAGCAACACCGAGCAGTGCTGCAAGCGATGTGGCTTACAAGATTGACGGCGGTTCTACCACAAAGGGAACGAGCGTGACAATCAAAGACGGTTTGACTGAGAAATCAACAACCGAAGTTGCATTCAATGTATCGGCAAGCGGCGTAGTAATGAAAGAGTATAAGATTACACTTTATAAAAATACTAATGCTAATATCAATCCAAAGCAAAACTTCTTATCAAGTATATCTCTTGCAAATCATACATTGACAATGATGAACAGCTCATCAGATGTAGATTATAACTACTATTCAAATGTAACTAATACGGAAACAGAAGAAGCAATCACAGTAATTCCGAATACAAATGTTACGGGTACAGACGGTAATATGACTGCAACATTGTATGATGTAGCCAATAATACAACCGAAACTATGTTGTCCGGTCAGCCGACGCCGGTTAAGCTTGATGCGGGTAATAACTTGTTTATTGTCAAAGTAAGCGATGGCAACGGCAACAGTCGTTACTACTCAATTACAATAAACAGAGCAATAGACAAGAATACAAGCGCATTGCTTTCATCTCTGACAGCAAGCGGTCAAAGTATGACGCCGACATTTGATAAGAATGTAACATCATATAAGATTACTGTTGCAAATGACGTTGATTCAATTAAGATTAACGCTAAATCCGAAAATACAATGTCTGCTATTTGGGTAAGAAGCGAAGCCTTAGATATTGACGTTGATGCGGTTGGTACGATAAATGCCGATATTAAGCTTGTAGAGGGTAGCAATAAGATTGTTATTACGGTAACTGCTCCTAACAATACTGCAAAAGCAGGTAATAGAACATGGAATAACACTAAGAAGGTTTATGTAATTAATATTTACAGAGGCAGTGAAAATGATAATGCTGACCTAATAGATATTAAGTACACAGCAGGCGGTATACTCACTCCTATATTTGACAGTGATGAAACAAATTATCATTTGACTTATACTTATGAGCATGAAAATGTTGATTTGATACCGATTGCAAGAACTCCGGATGCTATAAAGGATATAACCGTTACATCAAGCGAAACTTCTAAGGTGATAAGCAGCGGAGATACATTCTCATTGTCACCGCTTGCTGTAGGTGAAACGGTAGTAACATTCATTGTAAGAACAGTAAACGGTACAGAAAAGACTTATACGGTTTCGGTATATCGTAATAAGTTTGAAACTCCGATACCTGAAATTACAGGTTTGGAACTAAAAGACCAACACTTTGATGACTATGCTATAACGCCTGCATTCGATAAGGATGAACATTCATATTATGCAAGTGTTCCAAGTACATTTGAAAAGGCAGATATTAAGGTAACTGCTGTATCAAATGACCCATCGGATGAAGATAATCTAACGATTAGAGTAAACGGCAGAGTAATATCAAGCGGTACATGGAATAATATCTTTGAACCTATTGAATACGGTGATAACATATTCACGATTGAACTATCGAATGCTCAGGAAAATAAAGAGTATTATACATTGGTAATCAATCGTCAACAACCTGACCTTGACCCTAAACTTATCGACTTGGCAGTTAAACAGAACTTTGCATTGTCACCGGCATTTGATCCGGATAAGACGGCATATGAAATTAATGTAGATGAATCAACATCATACATTAACCTTATCCCAACTGCCAATGATGCGAAGATTACTGTTAACAACCTTGAAGTTGTAAGCGGTATGGCATCAGAAAATATCGAACTTAAGAAGGGTAAGAATCAGATTAAGGTTGTTGTAACTGCAATAGATAGTACAAAATCTCCTGCAGAGTTATCAATAACTAAGCGTGTATATCTTGTAAATGTATATCGCCCTGATTCGGATAACGATAATGCGCTAACAGAACTTGTTCTTAATAAGGGTACAGTCGTACCGGCATTTACAAGAGATGTAAAGAACTATTATGTAACAGTTCCTTATCAGGTAAATAAGGTAACTCTTGAAACAGCTGCATTAAATCCGGGCAGTGTGATTAAAGTAAACGGCACAGAATATACAGGCACTATGGATATAGACTTGACAGACGGAGTATATAACTCAGTTGCAATCAAGGTATATGCATCAGCCGATGATTCATTGCCTGAAGTAACATACACATTGGATATATTCAGAAAGAATATGGCAGCCGATGTTCCTGACCTAAGCAGCTTGACTGTAGACGGTAAGGACATAATTCCGGATTTCTCGGCAAGAGAGCTTAACTACTACACATATGTAGATGCATCAACAACCCGTGTAACAATAAATGCTAAGGCAGCAAGCAGTTCTGCAAACGTAAGCGGTATCGGAACATTTGCATTGAACGGTAATAAGACAGTAAGAATTATTACAGTCAGAAACGGTGCTACAATGCAGAAGTATTCTGTAACAATCTTGCGTGATACTGCAATCAACGGTATCAGCGGTACATTGAACGGAGATGCGATAACAAACAGCACTCTTGAAACAATAACAGTACCGGAAGGTATAACAACAATTCCGCTTAATATAACTTCAGCCGACAGCGATGCAATAATTACTGTAAACGGCAGAGAGATTGAAAGCGGAAAGGACATTGACTTTACAATGTCAACACAAAAGGAAAGATTCGACATTAATGTTGTAAGCGCAATAAGCGGTATTAACAAGTCGTTCGTTGTATATGCTGAAAGCGATGCAGACAAGCCTTATGAACCGTTCATCAATCATATTATGATTGATCCGACAATCAATCAGACAGGCAAGGATGCAACATTCTTCACAGCGTTTGACGAAAAAGTATTTGTTTACAGTGCCGTTAATGACGGTGCTACACCGTACTTGTTTGCTAAGAGTGATGACCCGGATGTTTACATTGAAGTAATCAATGAAACAATGAGAGATTACTCATTGCAAGAAGGTATAGGTTCATACTTGGCACAGTCTATAGGCGAAAGCGGACAGGCAACATTCACATTCCGTGCAACTAAGTTTACTGAAAGCGGATACGAGCTTATTAATGAATATGTAGTAACTGTTTATAATACAGACGCACCTATCTTAACTGATTTGTGGACAGATAATGCTACTATGAAGACTAAGTTCTCACCGATAGTAAGAAATTATGATGTTGAAATAGGTAAGGATACCGAAGCATTTACCGTACATACAAAGAATACTTATGAAAATGCACAAGTAAGTATGAGTATCGACGGCGGAGCTTATGTAGACGGTGACGTAAGAACATTTGATAAACTTCCTCTTGATACTAAGAACTTTACCGTAACGGTTAAGATAACAGTTGACGAAAAAGACGGAATTTATGTTCTGAATGTAACTCGTCTTGATAAGTTAATTCCTGAGGCATTCCTTGAAAACATTGAACTTGAGGATGAAACAGCTGCAGGCGACGGATTATATGAAATGACTCCTGCATTTGAAGAAAAAGATGCTGAATATTCTGCTAAGGTTAATTACACAGACAATACAATTACATTGACTGTAACAGCTAAAGATCCGGCAAATGATAAACTTGCCGTTACTACAAGCGACGGTAAGGTTACAACGGTAACAAGCGGCACAGCCACTGAAATTACATTGCCGTCAAGCTTCCTTGACAGTGAACATTCAACAGAAACTGTAACGGTAACTGTTGAAAATAAGGACGGTAAGATTGGTAAGTACGAATTGAAGATTACTCGTGATGACAGAGCAAACGGAGATGCAAGACTTGCAAGTCTGACAACCGATAAGTTCGATTTGTCAAAGGTATTTAACCCTGAAATCTTTAGTTATGTTGTTAATATCTCACCTTATGATGAAGATATTACGGTAACAGCAGAAGCTAAAAACCCAACTGACAGTATAGTATTTACTCATAAGGGTAAAAATTCGGCAGAATCAATCGGCAGTGCAAGTGAGAAATTTGAGCTTGACGCGGGTGAAGCTGTAGATTATGTATTCGTAACAGTAGCTGAAACTCCATACACTTATGTAATTAAGATTGTAAGAGAGAACACAGCTTACCTAAGCAACATTATCGTAACAGATACAGTTGATGGAGACGGATACGAAGAACTAAATCCTAAGTTCGATGCAAGTGTAATAAGCTACGATGTTCTTGTAGATCCGCTTGCAACAGAAATCGAATTTACGATTAAGACTACAGAATATAATCCAATCCTAAATATGAGCATTGAAGGCACGCAGGTAGCAAGTAAGTCGGCATCAGAATTAACACATATGTTTGACCTTGCACTTAACCAAAAGTCGTTCACAATCGACTTTGAGATTGTAAGTCAGGTAAGCTCTACGGTAACTAACGGCGGTAAGTATCGTGTAACTGTTACAAGAGATACTGCCGAAACAGTTCCAGAACTTCAAACTTACATAACAGGCAGAGTTCATTCGGTTGCTCAAGGTGACGATACTGCAGAAATAAGAATGTATGACAGCAGCAATAATCTTGTTGCGGTAGATGCGGCAGGAAATACGGTTTACCAAGTTGGTCTGAACGGCAACTTTGAAATCTCGCTTCCTGATGCAGATACATATCATATTGTAATAAGCAGAACAGGTTATTTGGATTATGAAATCACCAACATTGTTTCAACCGAAACTTTTGTGAAAGCTAAATATGACTTTGGTATGATTAGAATTACACCGGGTAACGTTACAGATTATGATGTAAGTGACGGCGTCATAGATTATGTTGATGTTAACTTAGTAAATGTATTCCTATATAACATTATTATGAATGACTATACAGGACAAATTATTAAGGATTCGATAACAACAACTGAAGACGGAACCAAGGATGAAACTAAGGATACTGATAAGAAAGACGATTCGAGTGATAATCCTGAACCTCCGGATAACGGAGCAACGGATAATCCGTCAACGCCATCAACTCCGGATAACGGAGCAACGGATAATCCGTCAACGCCGTCAACTCCTGACAGCGGAACAACGGATAATCCGTCAACACCGTCAACTCCTGACAGCGGAACACCGGATAACCCTGAAACTCCGAGTGAAACACCGGATACACCATCAACTCCAAGTGATGGAACAAACAGTGGTGACAGTAAGGATGACAGTACAACGACTGATACACCTAATAAGGGTGAAACGGGCGATAATACATCATCAGATACTGAAACGGGAGATAAATCCGATAATACAGAAACACCGTCAGATGGTAATACATCAAGTGATAATACATCAAATGGTGATACATCATCAGACAGCAAGTCAGATAACACAACAGACAGTGCGACGTCAGACAGCAAGTCGGACAGCACAACAGACAGTGCGACATCAGACAGTAAGTCGGATAGCACAACAGACAGTGTGACATCAGACAGTAAGTCGGATAGCAAATCAGACAGTGCTAAGAGTTCAGAATCATCATATTCTGTTTCAACAGCAGTAGCAGGTGTATCTGCTCATACAGAAATCCAATATGGTGATGGCACTAATACAGCCGGCGCTTATTACGAAGCAAATGGCAAGAAGATAATTTCTTGGATTAACTTTGAGGGCGGACGTGTTGAAAGAGCTGATTGTGATTTTGACGGTGACGGCTCAATCACAACAAAAGACCTTCTGTATGCAGGTATGTATTTTGGAAAGAAGACTCCTGTATTGGATAACCAAGGTCCCGACAAAGTCAAAATAAAAGCATATTAATTAGCTTTAAGGAATCGACAGATTTAATTCTGTCGATTCTTTTTTTTGTTTTATACATTTTATGTAATTTTATTAAACAGTAATAATTGTAACGTTCACACAATATACGATAATGAACTGTAAAGAATAAACGGTGTTTTTCTTGAATAGAAATGTTGACTTTTGGTATAAGTTGGTGTACAATTAAAGTATAGAATTATTCATAATAGGGATAATTGTAGCAGGGGGGGAGAGCATGCATATTGGGAAAAAGAAAATCACAATAAGCGCACTTATTGTGGTTGTTTTTGTATCTGTTATTGTTTGGGCTGCAACATCTTACCCAAATGCAGCTATATCATTCAGTGGCATAAAAATGGTGGCTAACGGTTCAACAACTCAAGGCTTCGTTGATATATCTCTGAAAAATATTGATTCAACTGCAATATCTTATTGTATTGAATATGATAAAAATTACATAGAGCTTTCGGATGTGGCGACGAATACACCGATTAAAAACCCTACAACTTCTTCGGGAAGCGTCGGATATTCATATGATATTGCTCATGATTATTTTGAACAAAATACTGATGATTTTCCAATCGGAAGTTTTGGTGACTTTAAATTACCGTCTATGATTGGTGTAAGTATGCCGATTATTGGTGTTGCAGATGCCGACAACGGCAGAGCAATAATGAACTTCTTACCGCAAGAAGGTACAACTTCTAAATACATAACTGCGGTAAAAGGGCGTGACGAACATCTTATTCTTGCAAACGGTAAAAATTTAAAACTCGGACGATTGAGCTTTTATATAAAAGACCCTGCAAAGTTTGCAAAGCTTTCAAAAAGCGAACTTAAGGATGTTATTAAAATTGTACCGTTTTCGACAATGATTACAGTGCAGGACGATACTATTACAGATGATGACGGTGTTCATATAGGTTATATCGACAGCAGTGACGGAGATGTTAAATGGTACTCAAGAGCTGATAAAAATGTTGAGTGTAATTTTGAGATTGAAGCGGCGCTTTCAAATGTGAAGGCACTGAATGAGGAGCTTACAGTTACTTCTTATGACATCTATAAGAATGGTACAACAGATGATTTACTTGATTTCATAAATGATAAAATGTCGATTATATCACTCCAATATGCAGACGGTTCCGAAAGACCGGCAGTGTTTAAGTGGGATAAGACGACAAGCAATCTAAGCTCGATTTCGTGGAATCCAAAAGAAGGTGACTATACGGTTGTTCAAAAATACAATGATGATTTTGATATAACCGTTACAATACATGTGATGCCGATTAATTTGATTGGTTTCACGGCAGAAAATGAGAATTTGACGTATTGGACCGGTGCGGCGGATTATCCTGCAACAATAGACGATTTGAAACTTGCACCAAAAGCAAAACCGATACTTGATAAATATATTCCAAACGGCGGAGTACCGGAGTTTAATATCGGATGGTACCAGCTTAGCACTGAAACATCGCAGCTGCTTGATATACCTGACGATATCAAAAACAAAGTGGTAGGTAAATATACAATTTTGGGACACATTGCGGATATAAACAAAATATCGATTAATTATCCGTGGCTTACAGTAAAGGACAGCTCTGATGTCAACTTTATAAGAAATGTTGTTGATAACGAGAGTGAGCTTCCAAAAGAGTTGGAGGTTGTAAGTGCTGTCACGGCTGATGACGGTACTTTGACAATAACAGTTAAAAATAAAGATGGGAACACAATTCCTGTAGGTACAACATTTGATGTGAGAATGCCGGGCGGAGAACTTATTGATTCTTCAATGTCGGGTTATAATGCTGTTGTAAATGATGACGGAACGGCAACAATTACTGTAAAGGCTGATATTGCAATAGACTCTGAAAAGAAACTTGCACAGATTATAAACCTTGGAAGTAAAGCCGGTAAGTTTGAAATATCATCAACGGAACCGGGAAAAAATCCGGGACCGTATACTGAATTCAGTACAAATCCGAGAAAAAATATTTATTTAGACAGCTATGCTTTTGATTATTCGGATTTGCAATCGGCAATGTTTCCTATCAAAGCGGGTGTGAGTTTGCCGACAACTGTAACGCTTCCTGTACTTTCTGATTTTGTTGGAACAACATATGATGGATACGACGGTACGGAAATAGGTAAGCTTTCGACCTTTACAGTTGATTCGTGGGATGTTATTGATGGAGACCCTACATTGGTTGGCAGTGTTGTAACTGTAAGGGGTACGCTTTCAACAACGTCATATACAAACTACGGAAATGTTGTAAATGAGAATAATAACACAGTTGAGATTAAGTATTTGGTTGTCAACGGTGATGATAGAGATGAAATTGATGTAATACCCGATTTTACATATGACAAAAAACAAGTTGGGTATGATTATAACGATTTGCAAACAAATTCATTTACTGTTAAAAATATAGGCTCAACCGATATATACGGCTTGACAGCTGCTATTTCTTTGAGTAAAGATGGGAATAAAGAAGCATTTACCATCAGCAAAAAGTTGCCTCAGATTTTACAAAAAGGTGAAAGTGTAGACTTTGATATAACAACTAATATAGGTCTTGATGTAGGAACTTATGAATGTACAGTTTCTGTTATATCAAATGATGGAGTCCTTCGAACGTTTAAAATCTCTTTTGAAGTTACGGAAGCTCCTACATATAAAATAGAGCTTGTTTCTGATAATGTAAATTATGGTAAAGCAGAAACGGACTCGGGATTATATACTGCAAGCGAAGGTGAAGCTGTTTCAATAACAGCAACTCCCGAAGAAGATTGCGTTTTCGCCGGATGGACCTGTGAAACCGGTAATGTGACATTCGCAGACAGCACATTGGCTAATACGACATTTGAAATGCCGGCAGAAAATGTTAAAATAACGGCTAACTTTAAAGAGTCGCTTGGAGCGAAACTCAGAGCGACAGAACTTATGGTTAAAGATACAAATGACAATGATCAGGATTTGCATGATCAGAATTGGAAAATTGTAAAGTTTGACCCTGTAAAACGTGAGTATTATGTTGCAGTGCCAAATAGTGTTGACAAAGTAAAGCTTTGGTTCAAACTTAGAGATGAAGCAAAAAATGCGACGCTGTCTCTTTCGCGTGAACATAATTCTGTAACTGATACATTGACCACGCCAACGAAGGACGCAACGGATAATTATTATAAGTCGGAGGATATAGAGCTTGATGTCAGCCCTGTTGATAACCTGCTTACATTGACGATGACATATGATGATCCTAATGACGATCCTGATGAAGGCGAAGTTACAAGGTCGTATAAGATTCACGTTTACAGAAAAATAGAAGAGTCCAAATTGATGAAATTTAATTATGGTAACTCGCCGTATGGCTTGATTATGCGTGATACGGCAATAACGGATAAGGCGACGGCTAAAAATGAATTTGACAAAAATGATTATACATTTACTGCAGGATATACGCCGGCAGGTGCAACGGTGGGTGTAAATTATTGCGGTGAAGCTTGGACGTCGGGTGTGAATTATGATTTGGATGATACAGCATTGTTTGTTTTGAATTCGGGAACTTTTACAGACCCGGGATATGAAAGCGTTATTAATTCGATTGGCGGAGCGGTAACCGATGTCACCAAAAAGATAACGGTTAATGTTTTAACGGAAACAAATGCGGCATATCAAGATGGCGGTTCTACGGATTATTCATCTGTCAATGCACAGACAATCAATCTGCCGTCGAGCGGTACAATATCCGAATTAAATGCAGAACGAATCCGACCTGATAAATATGAACTTGTTTATTCATTTGCAGATTTTGATGGCTCAATCGTTTCAATAAAAAGACCGTTAATCTTGCTTAATACTCTTGGAGATGTCAATAATGATAAACAAGCAGATACAAAAGATGTTTCAAGAATAAGAAACAGATTCAGCACAGATTTAGCGAACAACACAAATGTTACAGGTTATGATGTTGGCGGATTGCTAAATAGATATCGTATCTGCGATGCAAATAAAGATAGAGCAGTGAATTTGATAGATGCAAATAATATACGTGCTAAAAAAATAATTCAGTTCTATACTAATGATGGAGGTGGTGCGTAATGAATAAGATTCTAAAAAGATTAGTGTCAGGATTTACGTCACTATCTATGTGTGCTGTATGTATGATTAGTATTCCTGCTACTGCGGATGAATACGAAAATATAGAAACACAGGCAACAAACAGAACTTTGTCTGTAGATTTTATGGGCAGAGGTTCTACACCAAATGATGCAAGCCCCGGTAAAGCAGGATTTAGCAAAGATGATGTAAACTTAACCAATCCGCTTGAATTTTGGGTAGGTATCGGCGTTGAAAATGTAAACGATTTACCGTTGTTTACTGACGGTGTTTATTCGTTAGATGTAGCGTTTGAATATGATCCGAATTACGTAAAGCCGTATTGGGATAAAACAACTGCATCTTCAACTGCAGAACAAAGCTGGAATGATGAGCTGGTAAAGGGAAACCTGAGTTCAACAGGCGACAGCAGTGCTTGGTGGGATGATACACAATATGAGATTACATCTGTTCGTGAATGCGATATAGATACTACGTTAAGTGATAGAGAAAACAGCACAGAAGCTAATCAACGTGCTTTAGACGGTTGGAAAATGTGCTATGTGGGTGTGGTATTTAAAGGGGACTCGCTGTTAAGATTTAAAGACTTGGCAAGTAATTCAAAGCAGTATTTGCTGAAATTGCCTTTCGTTCTTTTGAGTGCTCCCGATGAAACTGCGGCAGACCAGAATCCTACTGTATTGAGTATGGTTCGAGGCGGAGATACGTTTGCTATCGGTTCCGGTAGTGACGGTACAAATCCTTATGCATCATGGTTTGCTACGACACATCCGGCTCAGGATGATACTAACCTTAAAAATTTATTTGATTTCAGCGGCGATATAAGTCTGTTTGGAACAAATGATGCAATAGATAATATAGTTGCGGTAAAACCGGGAGAAACTCCGTCAGATCCGGGAGCGACTCCGTCACCGGATACAACTTATTATTTATCATCGGACAAGACTTTGAAAGAAGATAAGTTTAAAGCGGAAACTAAAACGTATTATGTAAGTGTTCCTAATGAAACGGAACAAATCAGAATGGACGTAAGTTCATCCGAAAAACCGACTGTAACTGTTAATTCGGCAAGCGTCAATGTGACAGCATCAGACGCTAAAAAGTATTCGTCAGATTTATTTGATCTTGCTGAATTGGACAAGACTGTGAACGACGGATATAATAATACTGTTACAATTACAGCCGGAGGTACAACATATACGGTATATATCCGTAGATTGCTGAAACCGAAGATTACATTAAATTACGGTAATTCGCCATATGGCGAAATCATGAAGGCTTCTAATATCGCAGATGCAGATAAACAAGCTGCAAAGGATGCGTTTAATGTGAAGAATAAATATGATGCAAGTTATTTGCCAAGTGATGTTGCTTCAAAGCAAAGAATAATATATACATTGAATGCTTGGGGAAAATCAACAGATCCAGAGGTAAATATGGATAGAAATGACTATGCACTTTTCGTATATGAACAGACTGATTTTAGTGATCCGGGATATACCGCAACAGATTCTTTGGGAGAACCTTATGATGTAACACAGGTACAGAGAGAAATTAAAGTATGTCGTTTGTCTGGTGGTAACATTTCGGAAAATGTATCTGCTAAAAATTATGAAGTATATACGATTGTTAATGAGCCGAGTAATTATTTGTTTACTCAGATAACAAGCAAATCAAAGAAATTTCTTCGACCTGACATATACGATTTAAAATATAGTTTTTATGACAGTGTAGCCAATGAAACTGTGGAATGTGTCCGTAAGATAATCGTTATACCGAAAATGTCGGACACTAATATGGATGGTGCTGTAAATACAAATGATATAGCATATGTTAAAATCGCTTCACAGGGAGGAACAATTGTTGCAACAAATGTTCCGGAAAGAATAAAAAATTTATTCTTGAACAGAGTCTTTGACGGTAACTATGATACAGCAATTAATACAAACGATATAGCATATGTAAAATTAGCATCACAAGGTAAGGTATTAGAACCTTTTTATAGATAAAAAGGTTTAATATATAAATAATAAAAGGAGGAAAATTATTATGAAGAAAATAGTAGCGTCTTTGTTAAGCGTTATCATGTTAGTATTTGCGTGCGGACCGGTTGGTTTGGCGTATAATTTTTCAGATGGTGTTTTAACAAGCGGTACAACAGAAAATGATATGCCAACCCTACAGGCGGTATATATGAAACGTAATGCAGATGCACCGGATGGTACCTGCAAGTTCGAGGAAGATACTATAGGAAGTCTAAAAGCTGGTGATGACTTTTACATAGGTCTAAGAGCTAAGAATTTCTCGCATTTTTCCGGTATTTCACTTCCACAAATCCCAGAGTTCTTCCATCCTGTGCGATCAGATCGATCTCGCCTCTCCGATTCCGGAAATTCTTCTCCAGGATCCGGTATCCATTTTTTTGCAAAAAGGCAGCCGTTTCTTCCTCGTAACGGCTGCCCACTGCTCTCTTATTCTCCAATTTTCCAGCACTCCGTTTAGCAGAATTTCTGTAACTGTCCAGCGCCTTTTGGTTAC
>ERZ773228.541-NODE-541-length-45140-cov-9.817101_pt1 | contig 45140 bp, 37 predicted proteins | sample MGYA00580524_ERZ773228 | MGnify/ENA primary metagenome ERZ773228 (study PRJEB29015, sample SAMEA2737768) | human gut metagenome | biome: human gut; feature: human-associated habitat; material: faeces | place: China | collected 2012 ... | reverse complement strand
GTCAAAGGGCTTGCCATAGCAAATAATTTTACTCGGCTTAATTCTGCTTAACATTTCATTATAGCCGAGCATAAAATGCGATTTTTGCTTTTTAACTCCTATTGTCGAAACGGCAACTATACTACCCTTTTCAATTGAGTCAAAGCAGAAATTAAAGCTCGTAAGGTCGCCCCTCGTCAAAACATATTACGTGATTAAAGCATAACGCAAGCGTTTGCTGACAATCACTCCATATGTTTCTCCTCTCACGGCAAGTACAAGTATCTTGCCGTGTATTCTGAATTAACTTTATCATAACCAATTAGGCTTACATCTTCAAGGCTGATTTCTTGTTTTTTTACAAGTGGAAGCTTGAACATACCAACACTTTTAAATTGATTTCTCAAAAACATTGTATCGTTTCTGAATTCATAGCTTGTAATAAAAATTACCTCCTTTTTTGTTTGGTAATTTTTATGATAGAACATATATTCGCTTTTGACAAGCTATGGTCTGTTTTTTTGTACTATCTGTTTTGTATACGCAAAAAGTGAATAATTTAAAAATAAGGATATCATTTGGGGCAAACAGCATGATATCCTTATTTAATATCAATATCCTAAATTTTCATTAACGATAATGACCTTGATTCTGTCCTTATGGCGCTGCTTTGCGGAAACGACATAATTGCAGCAAATCCTGTTATCGCCGCCGCAGCCGTCGCAAAGATACGGATTTTCCTTAGAAAGAGAGATGCATTTGCCTGTTTTGTTACAAGGGGTTTTGACGTCAAGGCGCTGAGTGTTCATAGGAGCGCAAACGGTTTTAACCCTATAAATCGCCTCGTCAATATCTTTAACAATTTTATTTACACCGACAATCATAATAACCTGACGTGGACCGTAAACAATACAGGCAACACGGTTTGAATTACCGTCAACATTATAAAGCTCGCCGTTTTCCGTAACTGCATTAGATGAAGTAAAAAACGTGTCGCAGCCGAACGTCTTAATATATGACTGCCTAAGCTCCTCACCCTGCAAGCCCGTGCGGTCGATAAAATCATAATCGCCGTTTTGCATAAGTGCCTTAACTCCCGTTTCATCAAGAGTGACAGAGCCGCCGCACGAAACACTTTCGCCGTTATTAATTAACGTTTTTACAAGAGGGACAACCTCATCTTTATTTTCGACGAAATAAGGCTTTATTCCGTTTTTTTCAAGATTTTGCATAGTTTTTTGAATATCCATATTTTATTACTCCTTTTCAATTAAGCCGTAATTTATCTTAGTCATAAGTATTTTTGTGACTGAATCTTCAATTTGAGAAAGCTCAATTCTGCCGTCTTTGACAGCTTTAACAATTGCACGAAGCTGAACGCCTACATCGGTTGCGCAAAGCATATCGTTGCCTGCCATAACCGCCCTTACAGCGACCTCGCCTTTATCGCCGCCGACATAATCACGAACGCCGCTCATACCAAGACCGTCGCAAAGAATTATACCGTCATAGCCCATATCCTTACGAATATAATTATGTAGCTTTTTGGAAAGAGAGGCAGGAACACCCTCGTCATAATCGTCAATCACGTTATGGCTAACCATTAAAAATGGCACGCCTGCATCAATACCTGCCTTAAAAGGCTTTAAGTCCCTTTTTTCAAAGCTTTCCCAGCTTCTATTATCAACGCTCATACCCGTATGAGTATTTGTATTATTGCCATAGCCTGGAAAATGCTTAACACAGCTTAAAAAGTTATTTTCATTCATAGTGCTGACTGTTTTTGATACATATTCGCTCACGCTGTCAGCATCAGTTGAAAAAGCACGAGAATAAATATAGTTGCTCCTTGAATAAGGCACATCGGCAACAGGGGCTAAAACAGTGTTGATACCAAGATCAAGCATAAACTCGCTTTTATCCTCAGCGTCATCAACAACCGCCTGCCAGCCGCCTTTTTGATAATTTGTAATTCCCGAATGAAACGGCTCACTTCGATATTGGCTATACTGCGAAACACGATTAACTCCGCCGCCCTCCTCGTCAACTGCCATAAATGCCGGAATTTTAGCCGCAGACTGATAATCGTTTATATCACTTCTTGTTTTGGCAGGAGTGGAATTTTCAAAATTGCGGGAGAAAAGGATATATCCTCCGAACTGCCACCTTGCCATCATTCTTGTGGGGTTCTCCTCTTTAGGAATATAGTAGAGAAGCATTTGACCTACTTTTTCATAAAGAGTCATATTTTTAATCATTTCCCTCGCCTGTGCCTCGACAGGGTCGGAATATGTTTTTTCCGCTTTTGTTGTACTCTCGCTGACAGTTTGAGCAGTTGAAGCGTTTTTTTCATTTCCCGTTTTCGCATTGTTAACAAGCGTCACATCAAACACAATTGCACCTATCAAAACAATTGCCAAAATCAGAATGGTTATTTTAACAGATTTTTTCATTTGTCATACTTCCCAATATTTTCGATCAAGAGCACGAAACTGAAGCGCCTCGGCGATATGCTCAAGCTTGATTTCCTCGCTGTCTGCCAAATCAGCAATAGTCCTTGCAAGGCGCAAAACCTTATCGTAAGCACGTGCGCTCATTGAAAAATTATCAAAGCTTTCATGCAAAAGTTCGTCAGCCTCCTCACTTAACACGCAACATTCCTTAGTCATTTTAGGAGTCATTTTTGCATTGCAGGTAATTCCCGTTCCCGCAAATCGCTTTTGCTGAATAGCCCTCGCTTTATCAACACGCTTTTTGATATCCCTGCTCTTTTCGCCCTCGTTGTTATCCGAAAGTTCATTATATTCAACCGGCGCAACTTCAACATGGATATCAATTCTGTCAAGAAGCGGACCGGAAACCTTGTCCTGATATCTCTTTTTAGCGGCAGGAGAGCAAGTACACTGCCTTGTGGGGTGACCGAAATAGCCGCACGGACACGGATTCATTGCTGCAACAAGCATTATACTTGACGGATAAGTAAAAGTGCCTGCTGCCCTTGCAACAGTAACCACTCCGTCCTCAAGAGGTTGACGAAGCGACTCTTTCGCCCTTCTGTCAAACTCCGGAAATTCGTCCATAAACATAACGCCGTTATGAGCAAGGCTTATTTCCCCCGGTTTTGGGTTTGCACCGCCGCCCGTAAGCGCTTGGGCAGACACGGTATGATGCGGAGAACGAAAAGGTCTTTTTGTTACAAGCGACTTGCCCGACGGAATTTTGCCCGCAATTGAATAAACCTTTGACGTTTCAAGCCTTTCCTCAAAAGTCATATCCGGCAAAATGGTGGGAAGTCTTTTTGCAAGCATAGACTTGCCTGAACCAGGAGGGCCGATAAGCAGGCAATTATGACCGCCTGCCGCCGCAATCTCAAGCGCTCTTTTGGCTTGGTCCTGACCCTTAACGTCGCTGAAATCAACATTGTATTTAGTTTCTTCTTCGGCGTCAAAATCATATTTAACGCTTTCAATAACCTTTTCACCTTTAATATGAGCGAGAACGTCCATAACATTTTTAGCAGGCAAAACGTCTACCCCGTCAACAACGCTTCCCTCATACGCATTTTGAAAAGGCACAAAAACTTTTTTAATATTATATTCCTTTGCAGCCATAATCATAGGCAAAATACCGCTTGCTTTGCGAATTTCGCCGTCAAGAGAAAGTTCTCCCAAAAATGCATAATCGTCGATATTTTCTTTAATTTGCTCGCTTGATTTCAGTATAGCGATAAACACGGGCAAATCGAAAATCGCACCCTCTTTTTTAATATCGGCAGGCGCAATATTAACGGTTATTCTTGAAACGGGAAAATTAAGTTTGCAATTTTTAATTGACGACCTTACTCTTTCCCTGCTTTCCTTAACGGCGGTATCGGGCAAACCGACAACGTCAAAGCGTGGAAGCCCACCGCTGATATCACATTCAACAGTAACATTGAACGCTTCGATACCCGATATGCCTAAGCTTTTGACTTTTGAATACATTTTTCATCACCATTTGTAATTATAACATTTAATAAGAATATTGACAATATATTTTATAAAGGTTAAAATATAAATATAAATTATATAAGGGCGTGTTTTTAATGGAAAACAAAAATATAAATAGGATTTATGACCTTTGGCTTGAAAAGGCAACTGCTGACCCTGATTTAAAAGAAGAATTGCTTTCAATTAAGGGCAAGGACGAAGAAATTTTAGACAGATTTTATCGCAGTCTTGAATTTGGAACTGCAGGACTACGAGGCGTTATCGGCGCAGGAACTAACAGAATGAATTATTACACCGTCGGCAGAGCGACGCAGGGACTTGCGGATTTTCTTAACAAGCATTTTGAAAATCCGTCAATCGCTATCGGCTACGATTCACGTATCAAGTCGGATTATTTTTCGATTGAAGCGGCAAAAACTCTTGCCGCAAACGGCATCAAGGTTTATCTTTACGAGGAGCTTGAACCTACGCCTTGCCTTTCATTTGCAATCAGGCATTTTAAAACCTCAAGCGGTATTATTCTCACTGCTTCTCACAACCCGGCAAAATATAACGGCTACAAATGCTACAATGAAAACGGATATCAAATGACCGACGAGGAAGCAAGCGAAACATATGATTTTATCCAAAAGGTTGACTACTTCACCGGCATTAAAACTATGGACTTTGATGAGGCTAAGCAAAAGGGTCTTATTGAATATATGGGTCAGGATGTTATTGATTTATTCCTTGACGAGGTAATCAAGCAATGCGTTAATTTCGGAATTTGCGAAAAAGCCGACCTCAATGTTATTTACACACCGTTAAACGGCACGGGCAACAAGCCGGTAAGAAAAATTCTTGACAGAATAGGAGTTAAAAAGGTTACTGTTGTTTCTGAGCAGGAAAATCCCGATGGCAACTTCCCGACCTGCCCATTTCCTAATCCGGAAATTAAGCAAGCGTTTGAATGTGCACTCAAGCTTGCAGAAAGCATTAAGCCTGATTTACTCCTTGCAACAGACCCCGATTGCGACAGAGTAGGCATTGCAGTCAACAACGGCAAGGGCGATTTTCAGCTTATGACGGGTAACGAAGTCGGCGCAATGCTTCTCAATTACCTTTTATCGCAGAAAAAGGCACAAGGTACTCTTTCTGAAAGTTCAATTGCAGTTAAGTCCTTTGTATCAACTGACCTTGCAGAAGTTATTGCAAAAAAATATAACTGCACATTTAAAAATCTTCTCACAGGCTTTAAATATATCGGCGAGCTTATTACCGAGCTTGAAAAGCAGGGCAAGGCAAGCGATTTTGTAATGGGCTTTGAGGAGTCCTACGGCTATCTTGCAGGCACTCACGCAAGAGATAAGGACGCTGTAGTTGCTTCTATGCTCATCTGCGAAATGGCAGCATACTATAAATCTCAGGGCAAAACTCTTATTGACGTTATGAACGGTCTTTATGACGAGTTTGGCTACTATTGCAATACCGTTCAAAGCTACACCTTTGAGGGTGCGGCAGGAATGGAAAAAATGGCGGCTATTATGGACGGCTTAAGAGATAACAAGCCTTCATCATTTGCAGGATATGAGGTCACTAAAATTGACGATTACAAAACCTCGAAATCAACAATTGTCAAAACAGGAGAGGAAAGTGAAATCACTCTTCCTAAATCAAACGTTCTTGCATACACGCTTACAAACGGTAACAAGGTAATTGTTCGTCCGTCAGGCACAGAGCCTAAAATTAAGGCATACATTACCGCTATCGGCCAAAGTGAGGAAAATGCAAAAGAAATTGCTCAAAAGCTTCTTGACGATGCAAACGAGCTTATGAAATAAGGAGATATAAACAATGCAACAAAAATGGGTTAAGGTAACCGCAGTAATTTTAGCGGCTCTTATGGCTGTCAGCGGACTCGGCGTAGGCCTCGTAGCGCTGATTAAATAATTTTTTTACAGTAAGGCGACCGATGGAGGATGTCATTTTATGTACGAAAAAATGAATAAGCTTGTAAGAGATAATATACCTAACATAATAGAGCAAAAAGGAGATAAACCGGATTTTGTAATTCTTGATTCCTTTGATTACTATAATGAATTAAAGAAGAAGCTTTCGGAAGAATTAACTGAATTTAACGAATCCGATGATATCTTGGGATTATGCGACCTTGTTGAGGTAATAAGCGCTATTTTAGATTATAGGAACATTAACGGCAAAGAATTTGAAGAAATGCGTTCTAAGAAAAACGAAACCAACGGCAAGTTTAAGGACAAAATATTTCTTAACGGTGTTCATCGAATGTGATAGCTATACAAAATATTAATTAAAAGAATTCCACTTTTATTAAGTTATATATTAATAATTCTGTCAAGTTAATTTTTAATCGGTACAAAATAACAAAAAATGGCTGTTCAAATGAACAGCCATTTTTTTATCTTAATTCGTTTTTCCACACATCACAAAGCCTATCAAATGACCATTGCGCATTTGCAGGGCTTGTTGACGGCAAGCACGCAGCTTTAATATTAGTTTCAGGCTCAATATATTTTTTATAAAGCGAATCCGCCTTTTTGCCGTTAGTGATAATTTTTTCAATATTTGCCGTTTTGAGAATTTTTGAAATATCGTTAGGCACAACATTTTTTATTGACGAATCGGACGAGCCGACGATATCACACGAATGAATAACATCCCAAAGGGCAATGCCGTTTGAAAGTAGGAGTGCTTTCTTTTCTTCTATACTTTGCGGAGTGTGAGTATCAAAGGCATTTGCCATCACTTTCCAAAATCTGTTTTGAGGGTGGCCGTAGAAAAAGCCCTCCTCTCTTGACTTAACACTCGGAAAAGAGCCTAAAACAAGAATTTTTGAATTTTCGTTGAAAACCGGAGCAATGGTATGAAGCGTCATCAGCTTTTCTCCCCGCCAAGCTCGGCAGTAAGCTCCAAAATAAGATTTGAAACATAACTGCTTGAAAATTCATCGGAGTAAACATACAATCCTTCAACAAGAAAACGTTTCAAATTAATAAAATCCTTAAATATGTTTTCATCATTGATTGAGCAAAGCCATTCGCCCATAAAGCTTTCATCGTTTTCCTTATTACCCTGCCTGATGCCGCAGATAGTAACAACACCGATTTTTTCAACCTGAACGTCATAGGAATTATATTCAAATTTAGTAGGATTTAAAATATATGTGTCATATTTGCCGTGCTTTTCGATATTTTCTTTAATACATTTAAGAAGCTTAACTCTGCTATTGATATCAATCGGCTTAAGATATGTTCTCGGAATTTCATAAATAATTCCGTCCTTAACAAATCTGTTAAGTGACTCAACAGTCAAGAAATTTGAAAACTTGGAATAATCAAGATTATAGTGGTTTAAAACAGCCTGAATTAAAAGTTCCCTATTAGGCAAATTTTGGGCAGCATTATCGGAAAGAACATCATAATCAAGACACGGGGTAACACAAAAATCGGGTGTAAACGAAAGCTCCGAGGTGCTGTCATGCATAGTCGTAAGCGTTCTCATTAGCTCAACGGCATTTGAAAAAGAAACAATTACTTTCTCGCCCTTTTCATAAAGGCTCATAAACTTTCCTGTATAAACCTTAATAATATTTTCATCATCAATGAACACTCCGTTATTAAATTCGGGGTCAAACATCATCATTGCTTTGTCAGTCAAAATGAAATAAGGAAGGAAATCATTATCTTCTATCGATTTAATTTCAACATTTTTAATAACCGAAAAACCTGTGTACCCAAGTTCGGCAAAATCGCAAACGGTAAAATATGTATTAAGATTATGATTTGATATGCCGATGTCGGTCATAAAAATATGCTTATAATCTATATTTTTATACTTGTCCTCTTTCATAAAATGATAAAGAACGTCAACTGCTTGTTCACTTTCCGCCGTAATATTGGTATAAATAAACGTTATTTCCTCTCTTTTTGCAAGAATTTTAAAAAGAGCCGAGAGCAAATTTTCTTTTCCGATATATATTTGTCTGTCATCATCAAAATCAATAGGAATAAAACATTCAGTTCTTCTGACCTTTCTTGAAAGGCGCTCAAGCATATATTCAATTCTCTCAATTTGCTCAGGCGTATAATCCCTGAGCCTATAAAGCGAAGTCAAATTTTCATTTTGAGATTCGCTCAAAATATTAGATTCAATAATATTTTTAAACTTTGCCTCGCTAAGTTCCTTTCTTCCCGAAAGAACGTTACTCAACCATGCTCTGTCTATATTGCATTTATTTGCAAATTCATTAATTGAATATCCGTTTTTCTTTATATATTCACGCAAAGTTTCCCTAAAACTTACCACAATACCCCTCCGAACAAATATACGTTACGAAATACAATTATACTCCTAAATTGAACTATTTTCAAGACAATATATCAATAATCATACACAAGTCTAAATAAACTGTTTTTCAGCAATTTCGTTGCAACCTTATCCCTTGAACAAGGAATGGATATTAAAACAGTATCGCATATGTTAGGTCATACAGATGCCGGCTTTACAATGAACACCTATATGCATGTGACGGATTCCATGCAAGAAAATGTTGCAAACACAATGGGAAATCTACTCGGCGGAAATGCAGCAAATTCATAAATGGTCAATAGATGGTCTTGGGCTGAAAATCGAATAAACGAACAAAATCTCACTTTGTAAAAAAAGTGAGATTTTTTGTTCTAATCTAATTCCATTTCATAATAATCAACATCAATAATCGTACCGTCGGGATAGGTTTCGTGCCCTGATTTTATCAGTGTATTAAAACCGTAATGCCGATAAATTTGCAAGTTCTTTGTTTCTTTTGGTTCAACGCCTAAAGTGCACTTTGTGTAACCTTTGTTTTTTAAGTCCTCAATTACAAATTTGAAAAGCTTTGAAAAATATCCTTTGCCTTGATGTTTTTTATCTGTACTGAAATTACACAGATATACAGTTTTAGTTCCAACAAGACCGTCACTGTTTTGAATAATATCTTCATCAAACATTGCAGTCGCTTGACAAATAATTTTGTGATTTAATTTACCGTAATATGTAACAGCCTGACCGTTTTTTATATTCTCAACTGCATTATTTTTCACTAACTCTAAAGCCGATTTCATTTGTTTTCGCTTTTGTTTTTTTATTTCATAATTCCATTTTGTTATCACTTCATCAATAGAAGCGATTTTACATATATACTCTTTCATCTTACTCCTCAAAACAAATTGATAATATATACTTATAATATCATAAGTTAATACGGAAAGCAATGATAAAACTGTTGATGTACATGTGAACAGACTTCGTAACAAGCTAAGGAACAATAAAGAATTTGAAATTGTTACCATTAGAAATGTCGGTTATAAGGCAGTGATAAAAATAAATACAAAAAGCCATAAATTATATGGGCTTTAATACGCTTATTGACAATCAAAAAGAGGTTTGACCAACGCATAGATCAAACCTCTTTTTTGGAGCTGATAGTCGGACTCGAACCGACGACCTGCGCATTACGAAACAGATGAAAAAATATGAAATACTCCCAAACCAACGAAAAACAGCCATTTCTTTTATACATTGAAATGACTGTTTTTTTATTTAGCGCTGTGTTTTTATCCCGTTTTCTGTTTGTAAGTGGTCAATAAATGGTCAAAATTGTTTTAATGAATAGCAGAAATTCACATTCTATATCACACTTGGTTCGCTCTATACAACATACATTTGTGAATTTTGTATATTTCACTTTTTTAATCACTCCATATACTCATGTTTAGTCGGAGTGTAATTTTTTGACTTGTATTTTTCGTACTTATCTGTCTTATCTTTGGATTCTATATTGTCATTAACATAATCAACAGACTCGATACAAATCATTCATAAACTCATCTATGATATTTTCTTATGTTTCGCTATAAGAGCAGCTTTCATATCTGCACCTGTAATTTCGCCTTTTGCCCATTTTGCAGAAAGCTCCTTTGCATATTTACTTTAACATATAGTATGGATAATTACAATAAATTTATTTTGATACCTAAGTTTAGCAAAAAACAATTTATAGTAAAAACCACAGCATACAAAAATCAGAATGCTGTGGTTTAATTTAATTGCCAGATTCATAACACAAAGCAGTTAGTCCAAATAGGCTCCTTTTGCTTTATTATGAATAACAGGAGACAATGTGTTTGGATGTCTATGCTGCAAAACACTTCATTAGGGACACACTAAGACCTGTTATCACTGATAAAATTGTTTTATAGTTTTATCATATCATTATCAAATTCAACAGAGCGCTCATCTCTGTTAAAGAAATGGAATCCCCAAATTTTATATTTGTTGTCGTCTGCAAATTTTGTTACAGGGATTGCTTTAGATTCAAGTTGTAAAAGAAAATCCTCTTTCCAATGATCTTTGTCGATAAGATGTGCTCCTTTTGGTTCAATAAAAACTTGTAGTTGCTCATAACTATCATTTTTTTGTGTATGCAGAAAAAGAAGATAATCAGGCTCAAAGCGTTCACCGCCGTCAAATGAATAGATCGCAAGCTGACGTTCATTGCGAACAAGATATACCTTATCATACTTATCTTTTAAATCGTCAATATATGTTTTAAAGTATGCAACAAAAGCCTTTTCCTCACTTGTGCCATAATTGTCTTCAAAAGCAAACCAATCTTCTTTTGATAGATCCATTTTCCAAGCTATAGGAACACTGCTGTCGTTTTGCGATATTCCTATTCCGCCGTCGTGAGGGTCTATATAATTGCATCTTTTGTCTTTGAATACATCGTGAATATATCTTACTGTGAAATCCTTGCTTCCCTCATATGTTTCCTCGATACCCGATATACTTTCAGCAATATTTCCGAGAACCTTCAAACAGGTATTGTATAGAACATCAGTATTAGGAATTTTATATTTTGATATAATATGAATTTTAATATCTCTCAAATAATTTTTTTCATAAATAAATTCTTTAGTTGATTTCAAATTTGGAAAATACGATTTTAATATATTGAATTTAAAAATACTGTATTTACATAAAGCCTTATAAACAATCGCATAATTTATGTCCGCAATTTTACCTATTGTAGTTTTATAAGTAAAAATGTCCGGATTGTTATCGAGTGATGAATTATCATCCATAATAACATCTTCGCCTGAACGCCCGGTAGCGATAGAAACATTAAATATTTTATCTCTTACAGACGGCAACAATCCTATAACTTCATTTCGGCTTTTCAAAAGGCGATCATTCGCAAAAACATATCCGTTTTTGTATAAATCATCTTGCTTAAATTCTTCCTTGAGCACATAATTTCTTGTTACAGTCTTGTCCAAGTCGATACCGATTTCACGCAAAGCGGTATGCAATTCGCTTATGTAACGAGGTTCATTCCAACAATGATAATATAGTGTTTCACAAATTCGAAGTGAATTATCTATATCATTGTCATATTTTCGCTGATATTTTTCCTGTTCTTCTGTAATTTTGAAGGGACAATAACGAGCCCCACGACCGATAAGCTGTGCTTCTTTCATTGTCGTTTTGCCGGGAACGCCATTTTTTCCATCACGGGTTTCATACAAACGAACAATATCAAAAAGGTTGAGAACATCCCATCCTTCGTTGAGTTTGTCAACCGCAAAAACTGCTCGATATGGGTTGGTTTTATCTTCAAGCGAATTAAGCATTATCTGCTTGTTTTCCACATCTTGATTGTCGTTCGCAGAAATGCAGTGTTCTTCCGAAAAATCGTCTTTTAATTCAATCGCCACTTCATCGTAGGATATACCGTTTTCAAGAAAGTATCTGTGTGCTTTGGCAATAATCTCACTTGTTGATTGCTCAAACAGATTTTTGATTTTTTCTCCCGAAAGCGTTTTTACCATATTTACTATGGTTTCCATATTCGCAGCATTTTCTTTCACCAATCTTGATTGAAAAAATACAACCGGTTTTACATTTTGACGATAATCCTGAAAAACTTTATAGCGATACTGGCTTAATATCAATGCTTGTAAAGCACGGTCTTCAACCGCCAAATCCGAGCGCAGCGTTTTAATTTCCTTTGAATATCTGTCCGAACGGAATTTATAAAGCGGATAATCAAAAACTATTTTATTCTCGTATTCTGCCTTTATCAACGGATTTTTAATATCGCAGGTTGCAGTGAATTCAAGCAGTACATTATCTCGATGGGCATTAAAAATATGATGAACTGTATATTCCCAGCTTTTGCAACTCGCTTCTTCATCTTTGCTCATCTTTTTTGTATCGGCGTTCAAATGGTGTGCCTCATCGGAAATAAGCACTATTTTTTGATTTATAAAATCATCAATCGAAAGTGCATTTTCTTTTACTCCCCACATATCCGAATGAAGTCCCTGTGTGGTAGTGAAGCAAATATTTATAGCATTATTATCGCAGTACTGAAAATTTGAAACCTCCTTAATCGGCACTTTTTCACCGTCAATGATAATTTCTTCCGAAAAAAGATATTTACTTGAACCGTTATTCAAAAAATTTTCTTTTGTTTTTTGAACAATATTAGAGAGATTGACGAAAAATAAAAAATTACGGTAGCCGTGCTTATACAAGTACAGTATCAGTCCCGCCATAATAAGTGTTTTACCGGAACCTGTCGCCATATGAAAAAGCGTCTGCGTAGGCTTTTGGCACAGTTTATCACTTTCAAAATATGTAATAAAATTTTCAAAAGCGTTATTCTGATATGGGCGCAATTCAAAATTCGGATTTAGGTTTTCAGGTATATATTTCGGTAACTCTTTAGATACGCCCACTTCACGCAATGTATCTATTTTTTCATAAAGGAACGGCATTTTTATACCTCCTCGTAAAAGCTCTTTGTAAAGGCTTTATCTTCTTCCGAAATTCCGTATGTTTCATCATCAATGTCGCAGTAATTAACATAAAGTTGATTTTTATCAAGTAATTCCATAAGAAGTTTCTTTTTGTCATCAATAGACAATTTAATAAAGTCCTCTGAATTTGTATCAATATCCGTTGGGTTAACTTTGTAACTGATAAAGCCGGTTTCAAGTATATCGGCATAGAGCTTTGTCAAATCTTCATCTGTCGTTGCTTTCTCAATGGCATCAACAAAATTTTGATTCAATTTTGCAAGTTCGCAGTAGACAAAAGAGCCGCCGCCTTGCCAATTTAATTCCATCGCCAAGTTTCCTGGATCATTTCCCAATACTACTCTATATGCTCTTTTTACCTGAGTGGAAACTTGGTCATTGATCTGTTCACACATTATATATTTTCTATGTAATTTATGAGCAACAATTCCTGTAGTACCACTTCCAGCGAAGAAATCCAACACTACATCCCCTTCGTTTGTTGCTGATTGAATTATTCTTCGAAGTAAAGCTTCAGGTTTCTGTGTGCTAAACTCTATTCGTTCTTTAGCTGTTGGAATTTGCTGAAAAGACATTATATCATACCAAACATCACCAACAGGTTTTCCATTTGCAATTGCCTCATCCAAGTATCTCTTTTTACCTCTGCCATCAAAATATTTTCTGCCGTTTTCATCTATTTTGTCGAATCGGTCTAAGTATTCTTTTCTGTGAGGCATTTTTTGTTTGTTAAACATAAAGCCTTTTGCCTTTTTAGTGTAAAACAAAATGGTATCGTGTCCTCGTATCCAATTATCTACCATAGTTTTATATCCAGACAATACTTGTGTATCCCAAATAATTTCGCGTTGAAAACATTCTGTGCCAAAAACTTCATCCATCAGAACTTTTAAGTAATGAACTTCATTGTAATCAATTTGTATATAGATTGAACCATCTTCAGTTAAAAGTTTTTTTGCTATTTGTAGACGGTTTTTCATAAACGTTAACCATGTTGAATGATTAAATGAATCATTATATCTGAAACTATCCGAGTTAGTATTAAATGGCGGATCAATATAAATTAACTTAATTTTTCCCTCGTATTTTGCAAGAAGTGAGGAAATTGCCAACAAATTATTACCCTTAATAATCAAGTTGTCATCATCTGAAAATTCATGAATATTTTGCACACCGTCGGCGGTATATCTTTTGGCGTTTGTAAATACTTTTGGATAAAGAAGCCTGTCCACTTCGTCAGGTGCAAGTGTTTCGTTATAGAAAATTTCACTGCGTTTTTGATCTTCTTTTGTCTGTCCGCCCTCTAACACACAATCTTTGTATGGAAAAACAAGTTCTACATCGTTAGATGCGGAAATATACTCGCCTCTATTATTTACAAGCCCGATTTTGTTTTTATAACGAGTATAGGAGTCCGGCAAAAACTCACGGTTATTTATTACCCATCCGAATCCGATTTTATCAAAAACGGCAATACCGTCAATATCCGTAAAAAAGCGTTTTCTTGTTTCTTCATTATCATACAATGCCTTAATTAGTTTTGTGTCCATCTGCATTGCCGCTTCATATACAGCATTACGAAGCAACTGTCCGTCATCGGTGAAAAAACGCTCGTCTTGTTTTAGCACATCTAAAACCACATTGTAAAAGCTCATAATAAGACTCCCTCTTTTGCAACAAAATCGATATTATGTTGCATTTGAAACTGCTATAAGGCAAAATAAAAAAGCACCTACAATCAAATGTAGGTGCCGAAAACTAAAAATGAGTATGACGAACCAAGCCTTGTCAAGAAAAAACTTGAAAAGGCTTATTCGTGTTTGTTTTAGGTGACGATTTTGGTACTTTTCATATCGTACAATATATGTAAAGATTGTAAATAAATATGAATTATGATATAATCAAAAATAAATTAAGTATGTTTTACAACATTATATCGATTATGTTATTCACCGCCGATTTTGGCGGATTTTTTATTTTTATGCTAAATTATCAAGTGCATGTTTTCCATTCTTTTGCGGTGTTCCGTACCGGTGGAAATGATATAAATTCGAGTCGTGTTAATACTGCTGTGACCCAGAATGTCGGCAAGCTTTGCAATATCTTTTTCAATACCGTAAAATGTGCGTGCAAACAGGTGGCGTAAATTATGCGGAAACACCTTTTGTGGATTGACATTTGCATCTTTGCACAAGGCTTTCATCTCTCGCCAGATATTTGTGCGGTTTATGGGTTTGCCGCTTTTCGTTATAAAAATCATACCGCTTTTTATTCCTTGCTCTACTGCATAGCGGAGCAATTTTTGTTTCAATTCTTTCACGATAAAAACCGAGCGTGTTTTTGCCTTGCAGTTTACGATTGCCTCGCCACATTTTACCGCCTCAACTGTAATATATTGCAGCTCGCTGACACGAATACCTGTGGCACAAATCGTTTGAATAATTAAATTCAATCGTTCATTTTTCTTTTGCTTTGCCGCTTGACACAAGCGTTTGTATTCCGTCCTTGTCAATTCTTTTTCTTCCGAGCAAAAAACTTGCTGTTGCAATTTTAGCGATTTCACTCTCAAATCAAACCAATTCAAAAACGCAAACAGGCTGTTAATACTTGCAAGCATTGAGTTCACACTGCGTACAGCATAGTTTTCCTGCAAATGATTTTTGTAGGCAATCACGGTTTCTTTTGTAATGACCTCGTCTTGTGCATAAACCGAAAACGCTTTCACATCACGAATATATTTTTCAATCGTTGCCGTGCTTTTCTCTTGCAGCTCTAAATTCTTTCTAAAATCATCAATAATATCTGCCGTTAAAATTCGTCCTTCCATTGTATTTACCTCCGAGTAAGTGTTAATCATATTGTACCCGAAAAGTATGAAAACAAAATTGTCGCCCTAAAAGGTTGTGGTATGTTACCTTGAACAGAGCGACATTTCAAGTACGATTTTCTATATTTACCTTTGCATTTTTGATGGATAAACAATATAAAAGATGAGGTTCGCCCTACAAAAGGGGCGAACCTCTTTTGCGTTAAAATAATTTGTAAATTTTCTTTCATAACACATCAACAAAACCTGAATTTTTCTCTGTATTATAGAAGGGTATTTTTTGTTATGATGAAATCAAATGTAAACAAGGTGTAAAGAATTTTGCAAAACACCCGAACAAAATTGAAATTTTTCTCTGTATAGTAGAGGGAGTTTTTTCTAAGCGCTTTTCTTTTTGGTTTTCACTCAGCAAAATATTCTCTCTAATAATTTGAAAGGAGGTTTTTGTAGCACAATCTATACACGGTCAACAAAATTTAGTGCACCGTGCTTTAGGGCTTATCGGCAAAGAATATGAAAGGCTTTGATTTTGAAATTTTATGATTTTTGAAACGAAAATCTGCGGCTTTTGAGTCGATTTTGAAGCGGATTTCAAGCCGTCGATTTTAAAGCAGGATAAAGGGGTATGATTTTCGGGCATTGAAATGCCCGAAAACGCCGTCCGGCAACGCCTGTCGGCTTTTCAATTCGTAATACTTTTGCGTATAATTCCAAATTCGTATGCAGTAAGGGCTGTTTTTCGGAGAAAATCAAGGCTTTTGCGTATTCACTTGAGTGTTGCGGTATGATGATTAAAAATCAAGCTATTTTGGCAACGCTGTAAGCAAAAATTGACGAGTTCGCTCAAAAACAGAGTAACTCGTCGGACTAAAACTAAAAACGGCTTACAGGCGATTTGTGCAAGCCTGTGAGCGAAACAGGAGGTTAACATGAACTACAAATTCACAACGAAAGGTATATCAAATTAAAGGAGGCAGATATAAAATCATAGACAGCGTGTTGCCTTATGGCAACAAAAAACGAAGTAATAAACAGCACGAACAAAACGCATAATACTGTTGGAGGTGCGTCAATGGAAGATAATTCTAAAGTGATGCAAACAACATCATACGACATTAACAACAGTCATTACGAGGTGGTTCGCATATTTGATAAGAGCAGAGATATTAAATCTTTGATAGAGGAAAATATTTCTGCAAAGAATATGGAGGTTTTTAATTGATATTCAAACCCTCCTGTGATATACTCCGTGTTGGGTATGTAATCCTTTTTTCAAGGAGGTTTCACCAATGAAAACGAACTTGAAATTAGCCGATGCATACTACAGACTATCCGTTGAGGAGGCCAACGGCGGTGAATCATCGAGTATCACAAACCAACGAAGTATCGTCAGGCAATACTGTGAGGACAACGGTATTACCATTGTAAAAGAATTTGTTGACGACGGTTTCTCAGGCTCAAACTTTGATAGACCGGGCTTTAGCCAAATGATTGCACACCTTAAAGACGGGTTTGCAAACATGGTTATCACCAAGGACTTGTCAAGACTCGGCAGAGATATGACCGAGTCGAGCTACTATGCAGAAACCTATTTTCCCGAAAATCAAATTCATTATATTGCAATCAGCGACAACTTTGACTCGAATGAAGTTAACATTATGGCTCCGTTTCAATTTGCGATGAACGATGTTTATCTGCGAGACACCTCACGGAAAATCAAGCAAGTCATAAATCAAAAAAGAACAAAAGGCGAATACTGTGCCTGCCCTCCGTTCGGCTATATGAAGAATAAAGACGGCACGGCGCTTGAGCCTGACCCGAAAACTGCTCCGATAGTGCAAAAAATATTTGCCATGGCTCACGATGGAAAATCTGCCAGAGCTATAGCAACTGTGCTCACCGAAAACGGCGACATAACACCGTTGAAATACCGTGTGCTTTATCGTGATAACTTCGGTGAAAGAGGTGCTGCAAGAGCTGTTGATGAATGGAATTACACAACGGTAAAGCGAATACTGAAAAATCCGGTTTACCTTGGTCACACAATTCTCGGCAAAACAAAAAAAGCAAGTCTCAAATCAAAAAAGAAACTTGCCGTGCCGGAAGAAAACTGGTTCATCACAGAAAACACGCACACACCGCTTGTTACCAAAGAGCAGTTTGACCAAGCCGCCTACTTTATGGGAATGAACACAAAGAATTGGCAGAGCTACGAAAAATGCCGTTCAAGCATTTTCAACGGCTTAACCTTCTGTGCGCATTGCGGCGGTGCGATGTGTTCGTCGGGAACAGTATATAAAGGCGAGCGAATGAAATATTGGTATCTTTCGTGCAACAATATCCCAAAGCGTTCCAAAAATCACTGCGAACACGGAGCGAGAATAAAATATACAGACTTGCTTGAAATAATAAAAGCCGACCTCAACCAGCTGATTTCTCTGTCCGACAAGGACAAAAAAGAGATTATCAAACAGGCAATTCAAAGGTCGGGACAAGTTAATATTTACGAAAATTCAGAGGACAATAAATCTGCTATCGAGGGAAGAATTGAAACAATTGACAGAATCATTATGAAACTCTACAACGACTATGCAGCGGGAACAATATCGGAAGATGTACTCAATGCAACGGCGTCGAAAATGTCCGACGAAGTTGCAAAGCTGAAAAAACAGCTATCCGAAATTGAACGCAAGCAGTCAAACGGAAACGAGATAACAAACAATTATGAAAAATTCTTTGCACTCGTAAAACAGTATGAGCATATTGATGAACTGACGGAAGAAATCGTTCGCACCTTCATAGAGAGAATTGTAATCGAAGAAAAGGTACTGCCCGACAACAAAAAAATCGCAGGCAAAAATGTACCTTACAAGCAAAAAATCACAATCTACTACCGATTTATCGGCAATTTTCAAGAAAATATAGTTAATAGACAAGATATAGCAAGTTAGTCGAATATCTTGCCAAAATCAGTGCATTTTAATATGTAAACATACGCACTGAGAGGTTGGTGTAAATCTCAAGCAGGGCTACAACGGCGACCTTACTTCAAAGCAAGCCGGTTCTGTCGGCGGCCAGATGGTTAAGAAAATGATTAAGGCTTATGAAGAAAGCATGAAATAAGTCGGAATAATCAAAAATTTTCACGCTTATAACAGCTGCGACAAGGCGGCAAAAAAGTATCCCATACCTATTGGTACGGGATACTTGATTTTTGTGTATACTATATAAATATTTAAAACATATTATATATATTCAGATTTTATTAGTGCAAAAATGACAAAATATTGCTACTATTTTGCCATAAAGGAATTGATAAACTCGCCGTCACTAAAGGTATAAATAACGTTATCGACAATCGTGCTTCTGACAAAGTCTGCGTTTTCGATTTCGGTCGAATATTTTTTAACAATACTTATCTTTTTATTCTTAATCTCAAAAGCGATTGCGCCGGCTTTAATTTGCTCTATACCGCTATCGTTAGCTTTGACGTACTCAAAAGGAATTGCAAAATAATTTTCTGACTTATTAACAAGAATGGCTTTATGGGTGTCTTGCGCCTCGCTCGCAGTATTTTTAATCGTTTTGCTGTCAAGCACCGTGGGCTTTTGCGGGTCAGACACGTCAAAAAGAGCAAATTTGATACCTCTTGCATAAGGATTTGAAAAATCGTTGGCAGTGCCTATACCGAGAAGCGTATCGCTGTCAATCGGGATAAGATTAGTTGAAAAGCCGCTGATTTTAACGCTTCCCTTAATAATCGGCTTTTTAGGATTGGAGAGGTCGATAACAAAAAGAGGGTCGGTATATTCAAACGTTATAACATAGGCGGTATCGCCCGAAAAGCGCACGGCATGGATATCCTCACCCTTTGCAAAATCGTCTGTTTCACCGAGCTTTTTTAAGTCTTTATCGAGCACATAAACATTACTTATCTGATTGGAATTTTTGTCATATTTAGTGGTTGCAATGCGGAAATTGCCGTTATATTCGTCCATTGAAAACTGATTATTGACAGTACCCGAAAAAGTCGCTTTGGCAATAAATTTAATATCATTTTTAAAATCAAGCTTATAAATTTCGGTATTGCAATCCGAAATATAAAAAATCTCGTTATTATCGTCATTCTTGGCAGTATCACAAGTATCAAAAACGGCATTTGCAACATAAAGATTATTTTCATTGCAATAAACGGTTGAGCCTGCACCTGCTATCGCCTTTGTTTTTGCAGTCATTTTTTGGCTTACAAGGTCAAGCTTGCTGACAATAAGATACGAAGCGGATTTAGAATTTTCGACAATGCAAATATCCTTTGGCTCAACTGCTTTTTTAGAGCCGTCAAGCGTGGTTTCGGGCAGATAATCTTTGTCTGTTTTGCACAAACGAGAGTATATTGCTTTGTTGGAAATAACCAAAAGGGAATCACTTGTGATACGAGAAGAAACGTAGCTGCCCTGCTGTTTAAACGAATGTATTTTTTTTGGATTTTTTATATCGGAAAGAGAATAGATATCAATATTTGTAAATGAATCGTAATTGCTATTGAAGCTGTCCGACTGAACAATCAAATTATTTTTATAAAGAAAAAAATCATCAATATAGTCACCGTTTTCCATATCAAAGGCTATTTCAGAAAGCTTTTTTACGTTCTTCCCGTCAGGCTCATAGATTAAAATTTTATCATTTCCATTACGGAAAGTATAAATATATTTTCCGTCATTTTTGATAATATCAGCCTCATCAACACCGCCAACCTGAACGTAGGTTTCACTGCTCGAATTATCAGCCGCATTCTCGGCGCCTTTAATCGTATCTTTAGATGTCGGAAAGCCGAAATCGCCCGAACTGTTAGATTTTTCAATGGATTTGAAATATTTTTCAATCTCATTTGCAGATGAAAATGATTTAAATTGAACGTTTTCACTTTGAATTTCTGTATCGGTCACAGGCGGAGATTGCGTATTTCTGCCAAGGGCAAAATTGAGAGAAACGGCAACAATCGCAACGCAGGCAACAAGACTTACGGCAGTTTTAAACGCTTTGGTTTTTACAAACGGTATAATCTTTTGCTTCTTATCGTCAATTGCATTTTTAACGTTCTCACCGTTAAGGCTTTCGGGTACGGCTACATTGTCGTTATCAAATTTATTTTTGATAAAATCGAGGTCGAAATTTGCTATGACCTTGTCATATTTTTCATTTTTTTTCATATAACATCACTCCAAATAATTTCTCATTTTCGCAAGGCTTCTTGAAAGCTTTGACCTGACGCTCGACGGCTTTATGCCGACAATTTTTGAACATTCCTTACTCGTAAAGCCTGCAACAAGGCAAAGCAAAACAATGTCCTTTTCATCAGACTGAAGTTTATCAAGCGCCTGCTTAAGCTCTAATGATAAATCGCTGTGGCAATAGGAAAGAGAGGCATCGTTTTGCATTTCGGCAAGCGATGAATTCACCCTGCTTTTTGCCTGATAATCAATATATTTTGCACAGGAAGAGCGCAAAATTTTAAATATCCAAGCCGGAAAAGCCTCCGCCTTTTTAAGCTGTTTTATCCCCTGCCAAGCGCAGAGAACGCAATCCATAACGGCGTCCTCTGCGTCTGCTTCGCTCGAAAGTATATAATAGGCATAGCGATAAAGCCTGTTTTTATAAAGCTCATAAAGCTCGCAAAAAGCATTTTTATCACCCTTTTGGGCATTTTTTATAAGCTCGCTTTCTTTCATATTGCTCACCTCTTTTGACGACGTCATAAGTTAAGTATAAATTATTGCCCAAAGTGTTGCAAGATTTTTCAAAAAAACCGAATTTTTTATTGTTTATTTTACAATTTTGTAAATTTTTAAAATATTTTGAATTTGCTATTGTTATAAGGAGCGCTCTATTATATAATAGATACAATTAAGATTTTAAATAATGGATAACTATTGTTATCATTCGATATAAAGGCAGGACAAAGTGATGATTTTTTCAAGAGATATAGGAATTGATTTAGGCACGGCAAATACAGTTATTTGTGACAAAAAGGGCAGAATTATTATAAGAGAGCCGAGTGTTGTTGCAGTTGATGTAAAGACTAAAAGGGTTCTTGCAACAGGCGATGAGGCTAAGACTATGATTGGCAGAACTCCGGGTTCAATTATTGCGGTAAGGCCGCTTCAAGACGGTGTTATTGCCGATTTCGATATGACGTCGGATATGCTTAGGAGTTTCATTTACCGTTCAAGCAGGAGAAATCTTTTTACAAGGACAAGAGTTGTTGTAAGTGTTCCGAGCGGTGTAACCGAGGTTGAAAGACGTGCGGTTGAGGATGCTGTTCGCTCGGCAGGTGCACAGGACGTTGAGCTTATTGAGGAGTCGATGGCGGCAGCTATCGGCGCAGGGCTTCCTGTTTTTGAAGCAACCGGCTCTATGATAGTTGATATCGGCGGGGGCACATGCGACGTTGCGGTTATCAGCCTTGGCGGTATTGCGGCAAGCAGAAGCATTAAGGTTGGCGGCGACGCATTTGACGAGGCAATAGTAAATCATATGAAAAAAGCGCACAATCTTCTTATCGGAAAAAACACGGCTGAGGATATCAAGCTTAAAATCGGCTCTGTAAGCGAATACGACGGCGAAGGCGCAATGGACGTTAAGGGAAGAAATCTTACAGACGGTTTGCCTAAGAGCGTTGAGGTAACTTCGGCTGAAATAAGAGATGTTTTGGCAGAGCCTGTTTCTAAAATCATTGCTTCCATTAAAGAAACTCTTGAAGTTACGCTTCCGGAACTTGCGTCTGATATTATCGACAGGGGCATTTATCTTGCCGGCGGTTCAAGCCAGCTCAGAGGCTTGCCGGAGCTTATTGCAAAGGAAACAAAAATGCAGGTACATATTCCCGAAAAGCCGCTTGATTGCGTAGCTATCGGAACATCAATCAAACTCAGAAGGGCACAATAATTATGAAAGACCTTTTTAAAAGCAGTCGTTTCAAGTTAATAGTTTCAATAATTGCCTTGCTTCTTGTAGGTATGTTCATTTGTGCGGCTAACGGCCACGGTGAAACGGCGCAAAGCGGCATAGTAGGCACAATATTCACTCCTGCGCATTGGATTGCAAGCAAAATAAGCGATGGAATTGACCATATAAGCGAAAGTGCAAAGGGCAATGCTGAATACGACGCCAAAATCGATTCGCTTCAAAAGCAACTCGGCGAGCTTCAAAACCAACTTGCCGATTATAACAATCTTAAAGCGCAAAACGATTTATACAAGGACGCACTCGGCCTTAAAGAGGAACATAAGGATTTCAAATTTGCCGAAGCATCGGTTATCGGAAGGGACAGTGCAAATCCATACTGTTCGTTCACGGTAAGCAAGGGCACGTTAAACGGAGTTAAGGACGGTGCGGCTGTTCTTTACGGAAAATATCTTATCGGCGTTATAAAAAAGGCTTATCCTACCTACAGCGTTGTAAATACTATTCTCGACCCGGATTTTTCGGTTTCGGCTTACGATATTTCTACTAATGAGCTAAGCTTTGTTTCAGGCGATGCAAACCTTGCAAAGCAGGGTATTTGCAAATTTGAAAACCTTTCATCATCAAGTAAAATTTCTTACGGCTCGATTATTGCGACGGCAGGTATAAGCAAAAAAATGCCTAAGGGAATAATTATCGGAACAGTTAAAGATATCAATAATGACGATACGGACATTTCAAGCTATGCGGCTGTTGAGCCGGGTACGGATATTGAAAAGGTAACATCCGTGCTCATTCTTACAAGCTACAGCGAAAGCGAGGGCAAATAATGAGTGCAAAAAAGCAGACGGTTAAATATATCATTTACTGCCTTATTATCCTCGGTTGCGATTTGCTTCAAAATGTTCAAGGTCTTTTCCCTGAGGTTTGGGGAGCAAGGTGCTTTTTGCTTTTGCCTGTAACGATTATTCTTGCTATGGGCGAAGACGAGAAAAACGGTGCGCTCTTAGGTCTTTTTGCCGGGCTTTTATGGGATTTGACTTCGGGAGTGCACATGGGCTTTAACTGCATTTTCATTATGATTATGTGCTTTTTCTCCTGCGCACTTGTCACTTACATTGCAAGAGATATTTTTATCACAAATTTTGTTTCAATAACGGTTGCAACAGTTCTTTATGGCTTTATCTATTGGCTTTTCTTTATAATCATAAAAGGTGTAAAAGGCGGAGAAATGACGCTTGTAACATTTTACATTCCATGCGTTATTTATACGCTTGTACTCACTCCGCTTATCTATCTCATTTTAAGGCCGATTAAAAGGAAGCTTAACGAAGCACCGAAGCCAGTGATTGAGGATAAAAGAGAAATAAAATAAACGGCAATTTATTATAATCAAGGAGTACTTCATTGAAAAGTAAATATAAAAGCGGCAGGAGTGTTTTTGCGCTGATTGTGGTCTGCTTAGTTATCTTTTCATTTGCGGCAGACCTGTTTAACATTCAGGTAAAAAATAACGAATACTATGCCGCACAAAACAATACGGAAAGTAAATATGTTGTTGAGCTTGAGGCGGCAAGAGGAGAAATTGTTGACAGAAACGGTAACTCCCTTGTAACCAACAGGCAAGGCAACTCGATAATTTTAAACGCTGCATTTTTTCCCTCTCAAAAGGACAATAAGAGAAGAAACGAGATAATCTTTAATCTCATTAAGCTTTTTGAGAAGAATAAGGAGGAATACGCTCAAAATCTTCCGCTTAAAATAACAAAGAGCGGCAAGGTTAAATTCAGCGGTAAAAAAGAAGATATTGCGACGATGAAAAGTGCAGATATGCTCAATCTTCAGCCTTATGCAACTGCGCAAAACTGCTTTGACGCTATGATTGAAAAATATGAGATTGAAGGCTATGACGCTCAAACTGCGCTAAAAATCGGCAATATCAGATATGAGCTTACAAGGCTTCTTTTCTCTTACGAAAACCCTGTTACGATTGCAGATGACGTAAGCGACGAAACGGTTGCAATGATTAAAGAGGACCGAGAAACATATCTCGGTGCAGACGTAAGAATTGTTGCATACAGAGAGTATGTTGACTCAACAATTGCGCCGCACATTCTCGGCACAGTCAGGAAAATCAATGCCGAGGAATACAACGAACGCAAAGACGACGGATATAAAATTACCGACCAAATAGGCGAATCGGGTATTGAGCAGGCTTGCGAAAGCGAACTTAGGGGTACTCCGGGTGAGCTTACAATCACGATAAAAAAAGACGGCGAAATAACGCAGGAGGTCACGAAAAAGCCTATTCAGGGCAACACTGTGGTATTGACTATTGACCGTGATTTGCAGGTACTTGCGCAAAACAGGCTTCAAAGTGTGTGCAATAAGGTTAACGCTGCTTCCTCGGCAGGTGCAGTAGTGGTTGAGGACGTAAACAGCGGTGAACTTCTTGCCGCAGCCTCCTACCCTACCTACGATTTAAACGATTATTACGATAAATATGACGAGCTTATTTCTAACCCTCGTAACCCGCTTTGGTCAAGATTTGCCATGGGTACTTACGCTCCGGGTTCTACATTTAAACCTGTTGTTGCAAGTGCTTCGCTTGAAGAGGGCGCTATCAGCGCTGACACGATTTTTAACTGCGGCGGTACAATGGAATACAGAAAGCAAAAATTCAAATGTCTTCACGGAAATGCACACGGCGGTGAAAATGTAAAAACCGCACTTCGTGATTCGTGCAACATTTTCTTCTACAACTGCGCTATGAGGCTTGGAATTTCCAAAATTGACGAATATGCAACAGCCTTTGGCTTGGGCGAAAAAACAGGAGTTGAAATTGCAGAGTCCTCAGGTATTCTTGCATCTCCCGAAAACAGAGAAAATAACGGCGGAATATGGAACGCAGGTGACACACTTCAAACCGCTATCGGTCAGAGTGATAACCTTTTCACTCCTCTCCAGCTTGCAAACTACTGCTCAACAGTTGCAAACGGCGGAACAAGATATGAGCTTCACTTTGTAAAATCAATAATTTCTTCCGCTTCGGGCAATGTCAACGAAAAGACGAAATCGGTTGCTGAATCGGTAGGTTTAAGCCAAAGCACGATTAACACCGTTCATCAAGGTATGCGCCTTGTTGCTACAAACGGCGGTCCGTATTTGGTATTTTCAAATATGAAAACAAAGGTTGCCTGCAAAACAGGTACTTCTGAGGTTAAGGTAAACGGCGTTAAGAGAAACAACGGTTTTCTTATCACCTTTGCACCTTACAACCATCCCGAAATTGCGGTTTCATCAGTAGTTGAGCTTGCAGGCTCCGGCTCGGAAACGGCGGAAATGACTAAGGATATCATCAATTATTGGTATCAAAACAACACCGACGCAAAGGAAAATCAAAAAGTCGGTACGCTTTTGCCGTAAATACTCAAGTTTTTTGTAGTATTTTGGAGTATATATATAAATAATTATTGAATATATATTAATTTTGTGTTAAAATAAGCACGTATTAGATTAAAAAGACAGAAAATTAAGAAAAAGAAAATAACAAACACTTTAATTAATCATGGGGGTAAAGTATGAATATCGCATTAATTGCACACGACGCCAAAAAAGAGCTTTTAGTTCAATTTTGCATTGCATATTGCGGAATTATCAGCAGACACGATGTTTGCGCTACAGGAACAACAGGCAAGCTCGTTTCAGAAGCAACAGGTCTTAAAATCAATTGCTTTCTTGCAGGAAGCCAGGGCGGCGGACAGCAGATTGCAAGCCGCATTGCCTGCAATGAGATTGACCTTTTAATATTTTTCAGAGATCCGCTCTCACCTAAGCCGCACGAGCCGAGCGACCACGACCTTTTACGTCTTTGCGACGTTCACAACATTCCGTTTGCAACCAACATTGCAACGGCTGAGGCATTAATCAGAGGTGTTGAGAGAGGCGATTTTGAGTGGAGAGAAATTGTAAACCCAAGATATAACCAGTCAAGATAAGCGACTTTGATAAAGCGGCTAAACCGCGCCGTGTTTTAATTTAATCAACTAATATCGTAGTGCAAGGACTTTCTCTTGCCGAAATTAAATCAAATAACAGTATTTATAGAAAAGCGGCTTGAACGTAATGTTCAAGCCACTTTTGGCGCTTTTCGTTTTTTGCGAGTGGGCGGTACACACGTACAGCTCCACTCACAAGAAAACGAAATTTATCTCACTTTCTCGAAGTCTTAAGCATTACAAAAAATATACATACACATTAATAACAGGAGAACGATATGGCACTTATAACTAAAGCTATTAAAGGCACTAAGGATGTCTTGCCTAAGGACGTACACAAAAACCAATATATCGAGGCTACTGCGCTTGATATCGCTTCAAAGTTTGGATATAAAGAAATAAGAACACCTGTTTTTGAACACACGGAGCTTTTCCAAAGAGGTGTGGGCGACACGACTGACGTTGTTCAAAAGGAAATGTATACTTTTGACGACAAGGGCGGCAGGTCAATCACATTAAGACCGGAGGGCACTGCAGGCGCAGTTCGTTCATACCTTGAAAACGGACTTTGCAACGAGGCGCTTCCGCAAAAGGTTTGCTATCTCATCTCTTGCTACAGATACGAAAAACCGCAGGCAGGCAGGCTTAGAGAATTCCATCAGTTCGGTGTTGAATGTTTCGGCTCAGCCTCCCCTCTTGCAGACGCTGAAATTATTGCGCTTGCAAAATCGCTTTTTGATACACTCGGCGTTAAGGATTTAAGCCTTGAGATTAACTCAATCGGTTGTCCTACCTGCCGTGCCGAATATCACAAGGCACTCAAAAAATATTTTTCCTCTCGCAAGGACGAGCTTTGCGACACTTGCAAAAGCAGGCTTGACAGAAATCCGATGAGAATACTTGACTGCAAAAGCCCGATTTGCCACGAAATTGCCGAGGGTGCACCTGTAGTTATTGATTATCTTTGCGACGAATGTAAAGAGCATTTTGAAAATGTGCAAAAGTACCTTAAGGCTCAAAATATTGAATATACAATCAATCCGCAAATAGTAAGAGGCCTTGACTATTATACCAAAACGGTATTTGAATTTGTTTCAAACTCAATCGGTGCGCAGGGCACTGTTTGCGGCGGCGGCAGATACGACGGTCTTGTTGAAGAGCTTGGCGGTCAGCACACACCGTCACTCGGCTTTGCTATGGGAATCGAAAGGCTTATGCTTCTTATGGAAGCTCAGGGCTGCGAATTCCCTGAGGCTGAAAAGCCTGATTTATTCATTGTTGCTCTTGGCGAAAAAGCGACGCTTAAGGCTGTTGAAATTGCTAAGGATATGAGAGAAGAGGGTTTCTCGGCTTTGCTTGACCTCAACCAAAGAAGCGTAAGGGCGCAGATGAAATACGCTGACAAGCTCGGTGCTAAATTCAATGTTGTTATCGGCGATAACGAGGTTGAGGCTAAAACCGCTAAGCTTAAAAATATGCAAACGGGTGAAGAAACAGAAATTAATCTTGACACTTTTGTAAGCGGATTTTACAGCATATCGTTAAACGAGCAGCTTGCCGATTTGGAAATTAACGGTGAGGAATTTGATTTCAATTCACTTTTCGGTCTTGGCAATAAGAGCGATGAGGAATAATAATTAATTACAGATTATAAATAAATTTGTGAAAGGCATAATATAATGGAAACAATCAAGGGACTTAAAAGAACAAATTATTGCGGCGAGCTTAGAATTGAGGACGCAGGCAAGGAGGTTACCCTTTTCGGTTGGTGCCAAAGGCAGCGTGACCTCGGTAATCTTATATTTATTGATTTAAGGGACAGAACAGGTCTTGTTCAGCTTTCATTTAACGACACTACCGACAGAGAGGTTTTTGCCAAGGCGCAAAGCGTAAGAGCAGAATATGTTGTTGCCGCTGTCGGCACTGTTTGCGAGCGTGAAAGCAAAACAAACAAGATTGCAACAGGTGACATTGAAATTAACGTTAAAGAATTTCGTATCATTTCAAAGGCTGAAACACCTCCTTTTGAAATTGCAAAGAGCGAAAAGGTCGGCGACGAAACCACACTTAAGTACCGTTACTTAAACCTTAGAAACGAAAAGCTTACACAAAATATTTTAATGCGCCATAAGATTGCAAAAATTGCAAGAGAATATTTTTATGACAATGATTTCATTGAAATCGAAACTCCGATGATGATTAAGTCAACACCTGAGGGCGCAAGGGACTATGTTGTGCCGTCACGTGTTCACAACGGCAAATTCTATGCTCTTCCTCAATCTCCGCAGATTTACAAGCAGCTTTGTATGATTGCAGGCTTTGACAGATATATTCAGCTTGCTCGCTGCTTCAGAGATGAAGATTTAAGAGCAGACAGGCAGCCTGAATTTACACAAATTGACCTTGAAATGTCATTTGTTGATACAGACGATATTATGGAAATGGCAGAGGGCTTTATCAAAAAGCTTATGAAAGAAACTATCGACGTTGACATCGACTTCCCTCTCCCACGTATGACCTTTGCCGAAGCGCAGGAAAAGTACGGATCAGACAAGCCTGATACACGCTTTGGTATGCTTATTGAGGATATTACCGCTTGGGCTGAAAAGACTGATTTTGTTGTATTTAAAAACGCTGTTGAAACCGGCGGAACAGTAAGAGCAATTGTTGCCAAAAATGCCGCTTCAACATATACAAGAAAGAAGATTGACAAGCTTACCGAGCATGCAAAGGGTATCGGCGCAAAAGGTCTTGCTTATATCAGATGGGCTGACGAAGCACCTACCTGCTCATTCAACAAATTCTTAAAAGACGGTGAGCTTGACGAGCTTACAAGCGCTCTTAATGTTGAAAAGGGCGACTGCGTATTTATTGTATCGGGCAAAACAAGCGACACCCTTTCAATTCTCGGCGCACTTCGCCTTATCGTTGCCAAGGAACTTGACATTATCCCCGAAGGAAAGTGGAACTTCCTTTGGATTACTGAAATGCCATTCTTTGAATATGATGAAGAAACAGGAGAATGGCTTGCAATGCACCATCCTTTCACAATGCCTATGGAGGAATGCATTGAATATCTTGATACAGACAAGGGCAAGGTTAGAGCTAAGGCATTTGACCTTGTATTAAACGGAACGGAACTTTCTTCAGGCTCAATGAGAATTACTGACTGCGAACTTCAAAACAAAATGTTTGAGCTTCTCGGTATGGAGCAAGAAGAAATTGACGCAAAGTTTGGCTTCCTTGTTGAAGCATATAAATATGCCGCTCCGCCACACGGCGGTATGGGCATCGGTCTTGACAGGCTTGCAATGCTTATCTGCGGTGCAGACAGTTTACGTGACGTAACCGCATTCCCTAAGGTTCAAAACGCAAGTGAGCTTATGAGCGGTGCACCAAGCTACATTGACGATATTCAGCTTGACGAACTTGGAATAAACATTACAAAGGAAGAAAAAGATGAGCAGTAATTTCTTTGCAATGGTAAACAGAATGAAGCTTATCGACAGATGGGCTTTAATGAATAATTCAACTAAAGAAAACATTGCCGAACACAGCCATTCGGTTGCAGTAATCGCACACGCACTTGCATTAATCGGCAACAAGAAATTCGGCAAAAGCTATAATGCCGAGCGTGCGGCTTTGCTTGCACTTTATCACGATACTACAGAGGTCATAACAGGTGATATGCCTACTCCCGTTAAGTATTATAATGATGATATCAAAAATGTATATAAAAACATTGAGTGCATAGCAGGCAAAAGACTTCTTGATATGCTTCCCGAAGAATTCAGAAGTGATTATGAGCCGTTCTTTGAAAAAAAGGACGAGGATAAAGAGCTTTGGAAGCTTGTAAAGGCGGCTGATAAAATAAGCGCACTTATCAAATGTATTGAAGAATACAGAATGGGCAACCGTGAATTCGAAAAGGCGCTTGAGGCTCAGCAAAAGAAAATTGAAGAAATTAATCTCGACGAGGTTAAATATTTCCGTGAGCATTTTCTTGATTCGTACTATTTAACACTCGACGAGCATACAAAATAGCTATGGAAAATGCATTGATAAACGGAAAAATAAAATCAAGTAAGCAGTCAGGAGCATATAAATTTATGCTCCCGGCTGCTTTTGCTTTGCACCTTTTTGTATTCATATATTTTTTAATAAAAAAGCCCGTTCATATTGACGAGGCAATGACAATATTAAATGCAAATTCACTTGCAAAATCGGGCATGGACATTTTGGGCGAAAGGATGCCGATATATTTTGACACGTGGCTTCACGGCGGTCAATCACCATTTGCTACATATCTTGTGGCACTTATGATTAAGCTTTTCGGCTACAGCTTATTTATAACAAGAGTGCCTATGTTCATTTTTTCTATGCTCGGACTTATGGCATTTTATAAATTTTTAAAGGAAGCTATACCCGAAAACGAAACGCTTATAAATATTGCTTTTTGCCTTGCCTGCATATCCCCTTGGCATTTATATTCGAGCGCTTTTACTCTTGACTGTAATTTTCTGCCGCATATCGCAATGTTCGGCTTATATTTCTTGGCAAAGGGAATAAACACACAAAAAAGCAGATATTTTGTATTTTCAATGTTCTTTTTCGGCTTAGGCTTTTACTGCTACATTTTAAGTGCAATTATTATCCCTACCTTTTTGGCGATACTCTATCTACTGTTGCTTATAAAAAAGAAAATGTCAATTAAAGATACAATTATCAGCCTTTTAACAATTTTTGTTGTGGCAATTCCTTTTATTTTGCAAGGTCTTGTTCAATTCGACGTAATCGATAATCTTAAGCTGTTTGGCTTTTCAATCAGCAAAATGGAATATTATTCAAGAGGATTGGGAAGAAAAAATTCATTCTTAGATAATTTGGGTGACGGCATATTTATCGCATTATTTCCCGATATTTTATCATTTAATAAAATTGTGCCGTCAGTTTCTTTCAATTACACAAACTCTATTGGTGGTTTTTTACTTATACTCGGAATAGTTTTCATCATATCAAGAAAAAAAGAATTTTCGTTCATCAAGATATTTTTTATTACATCAATTATTTCCTTGGCTATTCTATGCGGCTTGACACATTATACTGTCGCCTTATACAGATACAATTTTTATAATTATACGCTTAATTTCGGCATTGCGGCAGGACTATACTCTATCAAATCAATAGCTGAACATTTTAAAATAAATTCAAAAAAAATATTTATTTCTTTGACATCTGTTTTTATATTGAGTTCACTGATAATTACAAGCTACTGCTTTTTGCATTATTTTTCAAGCGATGTATTGAATAACAATAAATTTTATGTCAATTCTATGACTTCCTCTTTAAATTATTGCAAAAATTTTGAAAGCGACCCTGCTTCAATCATTCTTTCAAATAACGATAACAAAAGAATAAAAGAGGAAAGAAATCAAAGAACTTATATAGCAACGCTGTTCAATAATGTTGATTCTTATGATAAATTAAAAGTCAAATCTACAATGCTCGATTTTAATTACAACAAAAGCAATGGTAAAATACCAATAAATAACAATTTGTATTTATTATATCCAAATAATAAAATAAACGAAACCGTCTTTATTGCTAATAGTGACGAAGTCGAAAAATTAAAATATGACAAATCAAAATACAAATCAAAAAAATTCGGAATATATACTGTTTTTTATAAAGAGGTGCAATAACATATATGAAAAAAATTAAACAAAAAAGTAATAAACAATATTTATTTTTACTTTTCTTGTCTTTTGCTTTGCACCTTTTTGTATTCATATATTTTTTAATAAAAAAAACCGTTCACATTGACGAGGCAATGACAATATTAAATGCAAATTCACTTGCAAAATCGGGCATGGACATTTTGGGCGAAAGGATGCCGATATATTTTGACACGTGGCTTCACGGCGGTCAATCACCATTTGCTACATATCTTGTGGCACTTATGATTAAGCTTTTCGGCTACAGCTTATTTATAACAAGAGTGCCTATGTTCATTTTTTCTATGCTCGGACTTATGGCATTTTATAAATTTTTAAAGGAAGCTATACCCGAAAACGAAACGCTTATAAATATTGCTTTTTGCCTTGCCTGCATATCCCCTTGGCATTTATATTCGAGCGCTTTTACTCTTGACTGTAATTTTCTGCCGCATATCGCAATGTTCGGCTTATATTTCTTGGCAAAGGGAATAAACACACAAAAAAGCAGATATTTTGTATTTTCAATGTTCTTTTTCGGCTTAGGCTTTTACTGCTACATTTTAAGTGCAATTATTATCCCTACCTTTTTGGCGATACTCTATCTACTGTTGCTTATAAAAAAGAAAATGTCAATTAAAGATACAATTATCAGCCTTTTAACAATTTTTGTTGTGGCAATTCCTTTTATTTTGCAAGGTCTTGTTCAATTCGACGTAATCGATAATCTTAAGCTGTTTGGCTTTTCAATCAGCAAAATGGAATATTATTCAAGAGGTGAAGAAGTAACTTTAACAAACGGCTTTATGAATTTAGCAAAAGGGTTCCTTTCATTGATGGTACCTGACTTATATTCATTTAATGCAATCGGAACAAATTCTTTTAATTATACAAATTCATTTGGCTCACTCTTTCTTTTAATAGGCTGTATATTTATATTTACCGACACTGTTAAAAAAGAAAACAAATATTCATTTTTTGTTAAAGCTATTATTTTCTGCTTCACTATATGTTCAATAATAATTTGCACAACAACATTTAAAGAAAATGCATTATATAGATTTAACATATTTAATTATACTTTTATACTAATTGAGAGCATAGGGTTATATTCATTTTCCTCAATTTTTAAAAAGCCTATATTTAAGCAAGCAACTGCTCTTTTAACAATTAGCTCATTGCTAATAACGTCATATTGTTTATACTTTTATTATTCAAATGAAAAAAATCTTAACAATAACACTATGTATACAAATAGCATTATTCAGTGTATAAACGAAGCAAAGGAAAATAATATAAGCATTGAATGTGTAAGTAAAGATGCATACTTATACGGAAATGAAATTAATGAAAGAATGATTATCTCCGTTATGTTTGCAAATATAGAAAGTCGCAAAGAATTTTGCAATTTAAAGAATACAATATTGGATATAGGTTATTTTGATAATAATTTTACAGACAATAATGATTTTTCAGACTTGCCGAAATTCACTAATGATAACAGTATTGAAATTATTGACCCTAACAAAGAAATAACTCAAAACTGTGTTATCGTCTATAATAAACAGCTAAAGAAGCTCAAATATGATAAAAATTCTTATAAAATTAAAGATTTCGGAAGTTTTGTCGTTTTATACAAAAAGTAAATATAAGCGTTAAATAAAACTGTTAAAGACTTGTTGCATTTTGAATGTAGCAAGTCTTTTTGTTGTGCATAGTATACAATAATTTGAGTTTTGTTTTGGTAATTTGATACAATGTTTTCGGCATTATATACAAATATTGAGCGTCTTTTTTGTGCAATATGCTTGACAAATAAAAACTTTGTGCTATAATGAAGGCACAAAAGCGAAGGAGGTTTTATGTATGCTTAAACAACTTATCAAGTGTGCAAAAATCCTTGCCGAGATAGACAAGGCATATAACAGATAAGCACACACTTAAAAAAGCGGCACTCGGTCGCAGCATTTACGGAATTTAATTTAATAGAAAGAAGGAATTTTTATGAAGTCATTTTTCAATGTATTAGATAACGGTTTTGCGTTTGCTCCTGCAAAAAGGCTCGTGGAATTCTTATCTAAGAAAATGTAAATGTAAATAAGTCGCTTCCCAAAAGGAAGTGACCAAAACTATTGATAAAGCGGTTAAACCGCACCGAATAAAATAAATAAACCTCTTTGCCTCCCTTGTAAAGAGAGGTGGGTGCAACTTGTTGCACTCGGAGAGATTGAAAAAAGGTCAAGGACATCGAGTCCTTGACCTTTTTGGCGCTTTCCGTCTTTTGCTCGGGGGCAGTACCCACGTACAGCTCCCGCTTGCAAAATACGAAATTTACCTCGCTTTCTCAAAGTCTACCTGCGTGTAGAAATTTATAATCTGACTTTTTTCTACACGCAGGGACACTTCCCCTTGGGAAGTGTCCAAAACACAAATTTTCAGTCGCAGATACCGATAACGGTTGTCTGCGGCTTTATTTTTTGCAAAAAATGTTTACTTATAAAGTAAAATAATATATAATGTACTCGCATTGTATCCGCCGGCAAAATAACTTGCCAAAGCTTGAGCGTTTGTGTGTTTTGCGCAAGGGCTTAGGAACAGTAGCAGAAAGGAAATTAAATATGAAAACAAACACAAAAAAGATTGCCGGAGTAGGACTTCTCACGGCAGTAGTAGTTGTGCTTCAGCTACTCGGTAGTTTTATCCACTTTGGTCCGTTCTCAATTTCGCTTGTACTTATCCCTATCGTTGTAGGCGCTTCGCTTTACGGCGTATTATCGGGTGCGTGGCTCGGTCTTGCATTTGGAATTACTGTTTTAATTTCAGGCAATGCTGCGGCTTTTTTAGCCGTTAATCCAGGCGGAACTGTAGTTACGGTTCTTCTAAAGGGTGCACTTGCAGGTCTTTTGGCAGGTGCAGTATACAAAGCAATTGAAAAGAAAAACAAGGTTGTTGCAACAATCGTTGCCGCAATCATTTGCCCTGTAGTAAATACAGGTATATTTTTAATCGGCTGTCGCCTATTCTTCTTTGACACAATCAAAACCTGGGCGGCAGGAACAAACGTATTCGTTTATATGATTACAGGACTTGTAGGCTTCAACTTCTTATTTGAACTCGGTTTAAACATAATTCTTTCACCTACTATTGTTAAGCTTACAAAACTTGGCAGAAAGGAAAAATAATAATGATTTTAGCTGTAGATATCGGCAATACAAATATCGTTTTAGGTATTCTTGACGGCGATACGCTTATTAACGAGTGTCGCCTTTCGACCGCAGTTAATGACTCAGCGGAGGAATACGCAATAAAGCTTAACAGTATTCTTGAAATTTGCAAAATAAATCCCGAAGATATTGAGGGAAGCGTTATTTCCTCAGTTGTGCCTCCGCTTATCAGAACGGTTTCAAAGGCGATTATGCTTATCACGGGTAAGAAATCAATAGTAATCGGCCCGGGAGTTAAAACAGGTCTTAATATTAAGACAAACAATCCTGCCGAGCTTGGCGCAGATATGGTAGCCGGTGCAGTTGCAAGCATTGAAAAATATCCATGCCCGCAAATTATTTTCGATTTGGGTACTGCAACTACAGCTTCGGTTATTGATAAAAACGGCTGTTTTATCGGCTGTTCGATTTTATGTGGAGTTAAGACTGCGCTCAATGCATTAGCATCGGGCACGGCTCAGCTTCCTCAAATTGACATTGTTGCCCCAAAAAATGCAATTTGCACAAACACTATCGACTGTATGAGAAGCGGTACTGTTTACGGCACTGCGGCAATGATTGACGGCTTAGTGAAAAGATTTGAAAAAGAGCTTGGCCAAGAGGCAACGGTAATTATTACGGGAGGTCTTGGCGGCGTTATCGCAAAATACTGTGAAACAAAGGCAATTGTTGATAAAAATTTGGTTATCGACGGACTTCGCTTGATTTATGATAAAAACACACAGGAGATGAAATAAATATTATGGCTTTATACCGTGCATTTCAGGCATTCAGACCCGAAAAGTCGAAGCAAGCGCTTATCCCGGCTCTTCCTTATGATGTTATGAACAGTGATGAGGCAAAAGAGATGGTTAAGGATAACCCTTATTCGTTTTTGCATATTGACAAGGCGGAGATTGATTTGCCAAAAGGTACTGATATTTACAGCGACGAGGTTTACCGAAAGGCAAAGGAAAACCTTGAAAAGCTTGAAAAAACAGGCGCACTTATTCAGGATAAAAAGCCTTGCTTTTATATTTACAGGCAGATTATGAACGGCAGAAGCCAGACGGGAATTGTAGGCTGTGCATCTATTGATGATTATATGAACAACGTTATCAAAAAGCACGAACACACTCTTGCTAAAAAAGAAGAGGACCGTATTCGTCACGTTGATACCTGCAATGCAAACACAGGCCCGATTTTCTTAACATATCGCAAAAACGATATTATCAGCAATACCGTTAATTCTTGGGCAAGCGCTCACGAGAGTGTTTATGATTTTGTGGCAGACGGTGTTAATCAAACAGTTTGGGTAATTGATGACGAGGATATTATCAATACCATTTCAACCGAATTTGCAAAAATTGATGCTTTATACATTGCCGACGGTCACCACAGATGTGCGTCTGCGGTAAAGGTCGGTCAAAAAAGAAGAGAAAAAAATCCGGATTACACAGGTGATGAGGAATTTAATTTCTTCTTATCCGTTGCTTTTCCTGATGACGAGCTTGAAATTATGGATTACAACAGAGTAGTTAAAGACCTAAACGGTATGAGCCGAGAGGAATTTTTAAGTTCATTATCGCATAGCTTTGATGTAGAAAAGGTTGAAACTCAATATAAACCGACAAAGCGCCATACATTCGGAATGCTTATTGAAAATGATTGGTATAAGCTTTCGGCAAAAGAGCAGATTATCGACGAGAGCGACCCTGTTAAAAGGCTTGACGTTTCAATCCTTCAGGACAATCTCCTTTCCCCCATCCTCGACATTGACGACCCTAAAACAAATGACAGAATTGATTTTATCGGCGGAATAAGAGGACTCGGTGAGCTTGAGAGAAGATGCAAAGAAGATATGAAGCTTGCATTTGCCATGTATCCAACCTCGATAGGCGACCTTATGTCAATCGCAGATGCAAATTTAATTATGCCGCCAAAGTCAACTTGGTTTGAGCCAAAGCTTTTATCGGGTATATTTATTCATCACTTGAGTTGATGATTTGTATAATTATTAACTATTGTATATTTATCAACCAAAAAAATTCAATACTCTTGCATTTATCAAAATTTTTTAGTAAAATATAACTGTTGTTTTTTTGTTTTATTATAAATTTTGCTTTGGAGGTTGTGTGATGAAAGAAGAAAACAGAAAATATGCTCGTGAAGCAATGGACATTGTTGAACACGCAGCACATAAAATAGGCTCACGTTTGCCCGGCTCTGACGGAGAAATCAAATTGCATAAATATATGGGTGAAAAACTCCGTGAAATCGGTATTGAGCCAAAAACAGAGGAATTTGCAGTATCTCCTCGTTCGGGTATCGGCGGTCTTGGTTATGCAGGCTGGTCGGGTGTAATCATCAGCATTGGTGCTATTATTGCAATTGCTTGCGGATTTGACAAGCTTTGGTATGTGCTCGGCGCACTCGGACTTCTTACAATCTTTTGGCTTGTAATGAGTTGCTTTTTCTACAAAACATGGTTTGATATGTTTTTCCCACAGGAAATCAGCCGTAACACTCTCGGTGTTTTAGAGCCTGAGGACGGAAAATACGACTACACAATTATCCTTTCAGGTCATACAGACACCTCTTGGTGCTGGAGACACAGCGAACACTCTTATAAGTATAAGGACACTAAGCCGGTAATGGGCCTTATTGCTACATACGGCAAGGTAGGTTTCGGCGCAGTTTGCTTCTTCTTTATCGCACTTTTCTCTGTATTTATGGCAATTGTTGATATTTGCCAATTTGCAGGTGCCGCTTGGACACAGACAATGCTTGCATCTCACGGATGGGAAGTATTTATGTTTATAATGAACTTTGTTCCTATCGTAACAGCAATAGGCTCATTATTTGTTGTTATGTGGGGTGACCCTAATCCGAGGAATGCTTCTCGTGGTGCTATGGACAACGCAACAGGCATCGGCTTAAGTTATGCTGTAATTAAATATTTCAAGGAAAATCCTGATAAAATGCCTAAGAATTGCCGTATTGTTGATGCAAATATCGGCTCTGAGGAAGCAGGATTGAGAGGCTCAATGCACTTTGCTCAGGAGCACAGATTTGACGATTTAACAAAAAATGCTTGGAATATCAACATTGACTCTGTTGCCGATAAAGATTACTTTGAGGTAGTTATTAAAGACGATTGGCAGGGCGTCAGATTTGATACCGATATGGAAAAAATGTTTAAGGATACATTTAACGAAATGGGCATCAAGTCACTTACTAACGGTTGCATTCACAACCCTGTAGGCGGTTGCGACTCAACTCCTATGACAAGAGCAGGAATTAAGTCAGTTACATTTGCCGCTCAAAACCCTATGCTCACATACTATTATCACACATGGCGTGATATGCCTGAGCGCTTTGAAATGGAAACAGTCGGTGACGGCTTTGATGTTATTCTTTCCGTAATTGACAAGATTGCCAAATTCCAAGAGAAAAACGGCTACAACGGCCCACAAAAGAAATAATTAATACAAAAGATAAACGAGCATTGACGATATTTTGTCAATGCTCGTTTTCATATTTATTATTGACAGTTATGACGAGTTGTCATATATAAAAGTTATTTGTCATATTCACAAATTGTCTTTCGGGTTTGCAAAATACTTCCTGACGAAACAGAAAATTCATCAAGACCCCATTCAATAAGATAAGGGATAAGCTTGGTATCCGCTGCCGCTTCACCGCACATACCAACCTGAATACCTGCTGCCTTGGCATTTTTAATAGTTGTTTCAATAGCACGTAAAACTGACGGTTGAAATACATCATAAAGCCTTTCAACCTTTGCATTGCCTCTATCCACTGCCATTGTGTAGCCTGTAAGGTCGTTTGTGCCGATAGAGAAAAACTTAACTTCACGAGCCAGAATATCCGAAATAAATACTGCCGCCGGAGTTTCAACCATAATGCCGACATCTACGCTTCTGTATTCCTTGCCCTCACTTTTAAGTTCTTCCTTGCATTCCTCAATCAAGGCTTTTGCCTGCCTTACTTCTTCAACGCAGGTAACAAGAGGAAGCATAATTTTTATATTTCCATAAACGCTTGCACGCAAAAGTGCACGAAGTTGCTTTTTAAAAAGTTCCTTATTATCAAGGCAGTAGCGAATTGCTCTGTGGCCCAAGAAAGGATTTTCTTCTTTTTCAATATTAAGATAAGGAATATCCTTATCACCGCCTACATCAAGGGTGCGAATGATTACTTCTTTGCCATCCATTGCCTTTGCAACGGTGGAATATGCCTCAAACTGTTCTTCCTCGCTTGGCTCGCTTTGGCGGTCCATAAAAAGAAATTCCGTTCTGAAAAGACCGATACCTTCTCCGCTGTTTTGAATAACGTTTTGAACATCCTCAGCTTTGCCGATATTGCCGTAAACGAGTTTTTTAATGCCCGATTTAGTAACAGTCGGCTTGCCGAAATATTGCTTTAAGCTCTCTTTATCTTTTAGATATGCCTCTTGTTTATTTTTAAATTCCTTTATATCATCATCACTCGGACTTACAATAACATTTCCTTTAAATCCGTCAACAGCAACCAAATCGCCGTTTTTTACCTCATTGCAAACATTAGGTATCGAAAGCACGGCAGGAATACCCATAGCCCTTGCCAAAATTGCACTGTGGCTTGTGATACCGCCCACCTCTGTAAGTATTGCGCTGACATTATCCTTGTTAATTTGACCCGTCATAGACGGAGTAAAATCCTTTGCTATCAAAACAGAACCTTTTTTCACCTTAGAAATATCGACGTTATTTACGCCGAGCAAGATACTCAAAAGGCTGTCTTTGATATCCTTAACGTCGCTTGCTCTTTGCTGAGTAAGCTCATCGTCAACACCCGAAAACATATCGATAAACATTGAGCAAACCGTATCAACAGCCTTTTCTGCCACCGAGCCTGCGTCAATATTATCCTGCATTTGAGAAAGCATAAACGGGTCTGAAAGCATAACAATATGACCCTCTAAAATTTCCGCTTCCTTGTCGCCTGCCGAATTTTTTACGTCATCTGCAAGCTTCCTCGTTTCCTTAATAAAAGTATCAACTGCTTTTTGAAGTCTTTCCTTTTCATTTTGAGCCGTTGTAAATTTAACGTGATTATAATCAAGCTTTGCGTCGCTTATAACAACTGCATTGCCGATACCGTAGCCCTGACTTGCTCCTATTCCCTTAAGCATAACACTTCCCCCTTGCTGCACAAAAAGGTGCAATGTAATTAAGCATTGCACCTTTTATAATTTTTATTCGCCGAAACCTGATTCAATAAGAGCAATTGCTTCATCAAGCATAGCCTGCTCATCTGCGCCGTCACATTCAACAGTAATCTCTGTGCCACACTTAATGCAAGCCGCCATAATATTCATAATGCTTTTGCCGTTGATTTTTTTATCGCCGACAATAATATTAATATTTGATGCATATTTAGTCATTGCTGTTACAAAAACGTTTGCAGGTCTCATATGAAATCCCATTTCGTTAGTAACCTTAGTAAGCTTTGAAACCATAATATTTCTCCTAATTCTATCTTATTTTGCTTTAACCTCATTGTTTACATTTTTCTTTAAAAGTGCAAGCATTAATGCACCTACAACCGAGCCTGCAACAAGAGCTACAACATAAAGAAGCGGATGGTCGCATACAATGAATGTGAATATACCGCCGTGAGGAGCAGGACAAGTTACATTAAAGAGTGATGTAAGAGCACCTGCTACAGCAGAACCGACCATACAAGACGGAATTACACGAATTGGGTCAGAAGCTGCGTAAGGAATTGCACCCTCGGTGATGAAGCAAAGACCCATAAGATAGTTTACAGGACCGCTCTTGAGTTCTTCCTTATTCCACTTTTTCTTGTTAAATGTTGTTGAAAGAGCGATTGCAATAGGAGGAACCATACCGCCAATCATAACAGCAGCCATAATCCAAGTGTTGCCGTCTGCAATTGCTGCTGTACCGAATACATAAGCTGCCTTGTTGAAAGGACCGCCCATATCTGTTGCCATCATAGTAGCAAGAACAATTGAAAGAAGAAGTCTGCTTGTTGAACCAAGACTTTCAAGTCCGTTTGCAAGAAGTGTATTGAGTTGACCGATAATCGGGTTTACGCCTGCCATAATTAAGCCCATAAGAAGCGTACCCAAAAGCGGATAAATGAATACCGGTTTAATACCGTCCATTGCCTTAGGCATCCAAGAAAATGCTTTTTTAATAAGCTGAACAACTATACCTGCTATAAAGCCGGCAAACAATGCGCCGAGGAAACCCGATACTGCTTTTGAATCTCCGGCAAGTCCGTTGCCTGAATTAACGCCATCAACCATACTTTGAATTGTATGGCCGCTTGCCGCAAACACACCGCCTACAAAGCCCGGAAGTAAGCCCGGACGGTCTGCAATAGACTGAGCGATATATGCCGACAAAACAGGAAGCATAAGTGCAAATGCCGCTTTACCTATCCAGAAAACAACTGATGCAACAGGGCTTGTGAAACCGAATGTTCCGCCGACGTTTGCATTGCCTGCGATAGTATCAATAAGGAAACCGAATGCAATAAGCACACCACCGCCTACTACGAACGGGAGCATATGAGATACACCGTTCATAAGATGCTTATAAACCTTATGGCCGAAGCTTTCCTTTTCGTCATCATCTACAGCGCTTTTTTCTTCGTCATTTGCGTGATAAACAGAAGCTTTGCCGTCAACAATTTTTTGAATAAGCTCCTCAGGTTTATTAATACCGTTTGTAACTGAGGTTTTAATAACAGGCTTGCCGTCAAAACGTGCCATTTCAACATTTTTGTCAGCCGCAATAATGATGCCGTCACATTCCTCAATTTCTTTTTTCGTTAAAATATTCTTTGCGCCGCCTGAGCCGTTAGTTTCAGCCTTAAGCGGATAGCCCATTTTTTCGCCCGCTTTTTCGAGTGCCTCGGCAGCCATATAGGTATGAGCAATACCGGTAGGGCAAGCTGTTACGGCTAAAATTCTGTAGCCGTCTTTCTTTGCTACCTCTGCCTTTGGCTCATCAGGATACTTTTCAGTTTCCTTTTTATCAATTACAGAAAGAAATTCATCTGCTGTTTTTGCACTTCTTAAAGCTGCACAAAATTCAGGCTCCATAAGCATAACCATCAATCTTGAAAGAATTTCAAGATGTAAATCTCCGTCAAGCGGAGCAGCAATCATAAATAAAATGTCGCTGTTTTTGCCATCGGGTGCACCGTAGTCAACACCGTTTTGAACAGTTATAGCCGAAAGACCGGGCGTTTTAACACTCTCACTTTTAGCGTGAGGAACTGCAATTCCCTCTCCTATTGCAGTTGAGCCTTGAGCCTCTCTTGCAAGTATTGCCTTCTTGTACTCATTAACGTCAAGAAGATTACCTGCCTTTTCATGAAGAGCAATAAGCTTATCGATAGCGTCATTTTTGGAGGCAACCGATGCATTAAGTTCTATTGCATTCTTCTTAAGCAAATCAATAATTTTCATAAGTATTACCCCTTTCTTATTTTAAATATTCGCTTTCAAGCATTTTGTCGATTGTGTCTTTATCGGCAAGACCCGGACAAAAGGCTGTTGCATTTCCGCAAGCAGAGCCAAGCTTTAAAGCATATTTATAGTCGTGAGTTTTTGCGTAGCCTGCAACAAAGCCTGCCACCATTGAATCGCCGCAGCCGACAGGATTTAAAACCTTGCCGGGAACATTGCCCATTGAATGAACCTCTCCAAATTCATCAACAAGCGTTGCGCCGTCCTTTGAACGTGAAACGAGAACATTTCTTGCACCCATTTCCTGAAGCTTTTTTGCATAATATGCAATTTCTTTTTCCGTTTTAACTTCTACGCCGAAAACATCTCCAAGCTCGTGATGATTAGGTTTAATTAAAAACGGCTTATATTTTAAAACATTTAAAAGCAAATCGCCCGTTGCATCAACTGCAAAGTTAATGCCTTTATTTTGGAGTTTTGCGAGTATTTCCTCATAAATATCATCGGGAAGAGAATTTGGAATTGAACCTGCCAAAACGAGGAAATCACCTGATTTAAGTTTTTCAAACTTGTCAAACAAAGCGTTTAATTCGTCTAATTCGATATCGGGTCCCTGTGCATTAATATCGTAATCCTCATCTGCTTTGATTTTTACATTAATTCTTGTGTATCCTTTTTTAAGATATACAAAATCATTTTTAATATTTTCTGCATTAAGCATTTCTTCAATTTTCTTGCCTGAAAATCCTGCAAGAAAGCCAAGCGCAATGTTATCAACCTTGAGCCTTGAAAGGATAACGGAAACGTTAATTCCCTTGCCGCCGTAATAAAGCTGTTCGCTTTCGGTTCGGTTAATATCCTTATATTGCAGCTGCTTTAAATTCATAACATAATCAAGCGCCGGATTAAAAGTTACAGTGTAAATCAAGCTACAACACCTCTTTAATAACTGTCAGCTTTTTAAGCTTTGAATTTGAGCATTTATCCGTCACTATACAGGCACAATCAAGAGAGCCAAAGCTTACTGCCGAAACCTTATCAAACTTTGAAGAGTCGGCAAGCACATAAGTCACGAAGCTTTTTTCAACAGTGACTGCTTTAAGCATTGCCTCCTCCGTATCCGGAGTAGTATAGCCTTGCTTTTCGCTTATGCCGTTAGCGCCGATAAATGCCTTTGTGAATGAATAGTTTTGCAAATTTTTTGCCGCAACCAAACCTATGATTGCCTCTGTAGACTGCTTCAGCTTGCCGCCCAAAACAATTACGTTACATCCGTTTTTTGCAAGTTGCTTTGCGTGGTCGACGCCGTTTGTAACAAAAGTTGCCTTTGAATTTTTGAGAAACGTCGTCATCAAAAGTGTGGTTGTTCCTGCATCAATAAATACAAAATCGTCATCCTGTATTTGCGATGCCGCATATTGTGCAATTTTTGTTTTTTCATCAGTATTTTTTGTCAGTTTTTCCTCAATATTATCCTCAAGCTTAATAAATTCCTGACCGAGCGCCGTTGCGCCGCCATGAACCTTATTAATCTTACCTTTACTTGCAAGGTAGGATAAATCACGTCTTACAGTCGATTCGCTCGATTGCAAAATCTCTGTAAGCCTTGTGACTGTTACAGAACCCTGCTCTTTAATAATATCAAGGATTAATGACTGTCTTTCTTGACTTAGCATGCTTAATCCCCTTAATGCTGAAAACTAACTTTTCATTGCACCTTAAGTATAACGTTTCTTTCATTTTCAGTCAATACGTTTCATTTATTTTCGTCATAATGCTTATTTACACCCTGTTTATTTGTGCATTCAGGTGCTTTTATATGTATATTTTGATTGATTTTGACTGTTTTATTCAAACCAAGCATTTTTTCAATCATTTAAAATTTTGCAAAAAAATAAAGACGATTATTACTAACCGTCTCAGCGTGTAGAAAAAGCCCAATTATAGATTTCTACACGCTGTGAGACTTCGAGAAAGTGAGATAAATTTCGTATTTTGCAAGCGGGTGCTGTACGTAGGTACTGCCCCCGAGCAAAAGGCGAAAAACGCCAAAAGTGGCTTGAACATTACGTTCAAGC
>ERZ773228.539-NODE-539-length-45160-cov-4.449285_pt1 | contig 45160 bp, 50 predicted proteins | sample MGYA00580524_ERZ773228 | MGnify/ENA primary metagenome ERZ773228 (study PRJEB29015, sample SAMEA2737768) | human gut metagenome | biome: human gut; feature: human-associated habitat; material: faeces | place: China | collected 2012 ... | reverse complement strand
TTTTCATTTACCTTTCATGATTCACGGAATTTCCGTAATTCGCGGAGCTTCGCCCGCTTGCGGTGGGTGTCCGCGTAGATCCTCTGGCGGTCGCGCTTGATGTCCGCCACGGCCGACTCCTCTGCCTGCAGCTCGGCCCGCACGCGCCGGTTCGCTTCGGCCGCCTTGTCGCGGCTGGCGGCGGCGTGGCACTTGAGGCACCATCCCGTCGCGCCGTTGAGCGGCGAGTGGACCACCCGGCCGCACCGGGGGCACTCCCAGGACCGCCGCAACGACAAGCGCAGCCGGCTCGCCTGGACCTGCACCGAGTTCACCGAACGTCCCAAATGGGACGCGACGGCCTCGGCCCCGTCCCCGGCGTGGGCCTCCAAGTACTCGATCTCCCATGGGCGCCACCTCACCAGTCGGACCGCACCTCCGAGTTCCGCTCGAGCCACTCCATGAATTCCGGCACGACGACGAAGCCATAGCGCGTCTTGCCTTTCAGGTAGCGCACCGGCAATGGGTCCTCGGCGCGGCGGGCGAGCGCCATGAGCTTGTCGTTGCGCGTGCCCAGCTGCTCAGCCAGGGCCGTCGTCGTGATGCACACTGGCTGCACCGCGGCTGCAGTTGCCATCTTTCCTCCTTTCTACGCTGCGGACTCGAAGAGCTCCTCAATGCTCAAGCCGGGGAACAGCTCGTTGCGCAGCTTGAAGGCGTAGGCGACGGGGAACCCGCTCTCCTTGCCCTCCATCCACGCGGTGATCGTGTCCGGCGTCTTGCCGAGGAGGGCCGCGACGTCCTTGCGCATCACTCCCGCGCGCGCCATCTCGGCCTCAAGGTTGGGGTAGTAGGGCACTGGTCATCGCCTCCTTTCCAGCAAATCTCACGCGCCGTTTATGCTCTTCTCGAAGTCCAACCTGATATAGGGAACATGAAGGAAGAAAAGCGCGACATAGAAAACGTTCTGACCGACTTGCCCACCTGCGAGTCGGCATGGCGCTTGCCGCACCTCTCACCAGAACTCGCCTGGAAGGCTCTCAAGGCGCTCTCCGAGTTCTACGGAATCGTCTGCTTCCTCGGATGGCTGATCGATCTAGCAACCTCTCTCCTAGCCTAGGCTGCCTAGCTGGTAGGAAATAGTTACCAGCAGGACGATCACAGCCGGGCGATAGACGGCATCGAACAGTTCGCTGCAGGCCTCGCAAAAGCGATCAAGGTATTCCATGGCTACTTCTGCCTCCTTCCGTCGTCATTGAGGCTCTTCGCGATACCATGTAGCTGCCACTGGATGGTGAGCAGGGATCCGACCACGACGGCCATGAACCACATGAACAGAGGATCCACGGCTAGTCCTTGCTCTTGAAGTTGATCGACGCGCCTTGTAGGCGTTCGATGGCTCTGGCGATGCGCGCCAGGTCGATTCCAACGATGGCAGCGGCGGCGATCACAAACCCTCCGACGCAAATAGCCTCTGTCACTCCTGCTCCTTTCGATGTGCGGTGTTTACTTTCCAAAAGTGGGAAACCGTTAGTGTATGGCAGTGTAACTAACCTTTGGAATCAAAAAATATATCATCCATCGAGCACCCAAGAAACTCGCAGATAGCCTGAGCGCGATCGACGCTGATTGATCCCTGTTTGCGCTCATATTCCCTGTATGTTTGACGTGTAATTCCAAGATGATCAGCAACTGCCTGCATCTTTACGCCTTTTTCTTCCCGATACTCTTTCAGGGTTTTCATTGGCACCTCCTTTCACATCGACAAGGTTAGCAATACTGCCCTTGATTTGTCAATTAGCTTTTCCTAAAATGGTAGAAAAATTTTCCGAAGGAAAGGAGGCGATAGTGGGGTTGAAGGAGAACATAAAGCGCTTCAGGGTTGAGAAAGATATGACGCAGGAGCAGCTTGCAGAGGCGCTTGGCGTAACGAGGTCCGCAGTAACTCAGTGGGAGTCTGGTTGGTCGCAACCAAGAATGGGGAAGCTAGAGCAATTGGCTGAATTGTTCAACGTCCCCAAGAGTGCATTGATCGACGACGACCCATGCAGGCGGATTCTCCCCCAAGGCGCCATTATTCCCATAAAATCAAAACCTGCTTACGCGCCGCTTCTTGGCCGAGTTCACGCGGGCGACCCTCGGGATCCCGAGATGGTGGACGGCCCCATGGTGGAGCTGCCGGAGAGCGTCGCCGAAGCGCACCCCCGCGCCTACTTCCTGGAAGTGGAAGGCGATTGCATGGACAAGGTGTACCCCGAAGGCTGCCTGATATTGGTGGATCCCGACCGCGAGCCGCAAAACGGTTCCATCGCAGCCGTAAGCATCGATGGCGCCGACTACGTGATGCGCCGCTTGCTCCGCACCTCCAACACCATGGTTCTCGCTCCGGAGTCCTTCAACCCGAGCCATGAGGACATAGTAATAACCGCCTCAAGCGGAAAGACCGTGGAGTTGGCCGGCACCGTCGTGTGGTACCAACCCGCAAGGGAAATGGAGTGACCCGAAATGAATCACCCCGAGCGAATTCTCTTCATCGACGCCGAGACAACCGGCCTCGACCCATACAACGATGAGATCGTTTCCCTTGCTATCGTTGACGGAAACGGCGAAACCGTCTTCTACGACTACATAAGACCAGAAAAGCGCAGGCGCTGGCCCAATGCCACCGAAATTAACGGCATCACATGGAAAGACGTCAAGGACAAGAAGACCCTGATGGATCATGAGCCTGAGCTTGGCCCTGTATTCGCGAATGCCAGGAAGATCGTCGGCTACAATATCGATTTCGACATTAGATTTTTGATACAGGCTGGTATTCCTCTCGACCATGTTGAAACGTTCTGCGTCATGAAAGAATTTTCATCCGTCTACGGCAGGTGGAGCGAGTGGAAGCAGCGGAACAACTATGTGAGCCTCGAGAAATGCGCTGACTATTATGGATTTAAGTTCAAACCACACGATGCGCTCGAAGATGCGAAAACCACCCGCAACTGCTACGCAAGGCTGATGAAAGACCCGAATTACCTTAGGAAGATCGGACAAGCGCCGGAAAACAAAGAGCAAGAGGAGGAAGAGAGCGGAGGCTGCGGAGCAGGCTGCATGGTTGGAGTCATAGTGCTTCTCCTGCTCATTGTGTTTGTTCTCTTATTCTGACCGTCAAAGATGCCCCATGGATGGGAGATGCTGAAGAGCCGATGGAGGGAGTAGCGTAAACAGATGAACGAAGTCGAGCAAAAGACCCACGACAGGCTCCTAGAGAAGTCGCAGGAGGCTTTTCTTCTGGCGATCGAGCTGTACAATCGACCGACCATCAGGTACCACGTAGAGGGCTGCTCCTTCTTCCTCTGCAATGCCTGGGAACTGATGTTGAAGGCCCTCATCGTGAAGAGGAGCGGCGAAGAGGCGATCTACTACCCGGACTCGCCCGATCGAACCATATCGCTGAACAACTGCCTCGATGCAGTGCTAAGCAACGAGAACGATCCTCTGCGAGTGAACCTCGAAAAGATCATCGACCTGCGCAACACGAGCACCCATTTCGTGACGGACGAGTACGAGCTGTTCTATGGCCCGCTGTTTCAGGTGTGCGTGAAAAACTACGAGGAGAAGATGCGCGAGTTCCACGGCATCGAGATAAGCGACATCATACCGGAGAGCTATCTCGTCCTCTCCGTCAAGCGAGACATCGTGGATCCGGAAAAGATTCGAGCCAAGTACTCGCCGGAAGTTGCTGAGAAGCTCCTCACCATGAACAACTCGGTAGCATTTGCGAACGGTATAGGCGACAGCCCCAGATACGCAGGGTTCTACGACACCAACTTCGTCATCACCAAGAACCCAACCGAGGCCGATCTCGCCGTGAGGGTAGACAACAACTCCGACGCTGCTATCAAGATAGTCAAGGAAATCCAGAACGTCAAAGACAAGTACCCCTTCACTACCAAGATGGCCATAGGCGAGGTGCGCAAAAGACTTCGGAGGGCCGGAATCGTGATCAAGTACAAGGGCGAGCCAAAGGAATTCAACAATTTCCACTGGAACCTATTCGTCTGTTTCTACGGCATGAAGTCCGAGAAACGGTACGCGCACAACCGCGCGCTAAGCGGAGAAGCGTGCCCTAGCTACGTCTATTCGCAGCAGGCAGTGGAGGCCGTGGTGGACGCAGTTCGCAAGGATCCCGATCACGTAATCGATCGCACCAAGGACGAACTGGAGAAGAGGGCAAAAAAGAAGCCGACCCCAGGAGCAAGGGATTCTAAGCGCTAGAGGCGCCTACCCCCATTCGGGGACCCAGCTTTGTTCCTTCCCAAGTCGGCAGGACTATTGTACAAAGAGCCGGAGCGGAAGTAAAGGAATTTTGACAAATGTGTTGATTGATTTTTTCGAACTTGTCAGACAAGAAAGAGGAACCCCGCAGTGATCTTGGCGGATTGAGGCGGGGTTCGCAAAGGAAATCGAGTCCCCCGAAGTGCCGGCCGGCACGAGGGACTCGCAGTGGCATCGGGGCCCGTAAGCCGTCGATGCATAACCGAGGAGTATTGTACCATGTCTCAACGATCTCATTTCGGCCATATTCAGCGCATGGGCGAGAACAGATACCGGATCTACTACTACGCCGGCATCGACCCGTCGGGCAAGCGGGTGCAGAAGTCGAAGGTCATCCACGGCACCCGCGACGAGGCGGAGGTAGAGCTCGCGCGCCGGCGCATCGGCGACTACCGCACACAGCGCCTCGACACCTGGGGCACGTTCTGGAACCGCGTGGTGGCGCCGTCGCTTGACGGCCTGGCCGAGAAGACCCGCCACGGCTACAACCGCGTCTGGGATGTGGAGCTGAAGCCGCGCATCGCCGGCGACCGCGTGGCCGACACCGACTACCATCGCGTCTGCGAGGTGATCGCCGACATCCAGGCGCCCTCGGTGCAGCGCGCCGCCCACTCGCTCTGGAAGAAGATGTGCAACATGGCGCTGCGCGAGGGGCTCATGACCTGGAACCCCGTGGACCGCAGCGTGAGAATGAAGCCGCGAAACCGCCGGAAGAAGCACGTGATCGACGTGGGCGAGCTGCCGGCCTGGATGGCGTCCGTCTCCCGATCGCGCTACTACCCGCTGATCGTCATGGAGATCGTCGGCGGGATGCGCCACGAGGAGGCTTGCGGCGTCATGGGCCCGGACATCCGCGAGGAGGATCTGCGCGGTGATCGCTACGCCGTGGTGAGCGTGGAGCGCGCCATCGTCACGGTGGGAGGCCAGAAGGTGCTCAAGGGCACCAAGACCGAGAGCAGCGAGCGCGAGGTGTGGTTCGCCGAGCCCTTCGCCGGTATCCTGCTCGCCGCCGCCGAGAAGGCGGGGCGAAACCCGATCGTGCCGGCGCCGGGGGTGCGGGACGGCGAAGTGAGGGTATCGCGGTTCGCGAACCCGCAGCACGTGTCGCGCAACTGGGCCAAGTGGTGCGAGCGCAATGACGTCGAGTACGTGCGCTTCGGGGATATGCGCAGCATGTACTCCAACATGCAGGCCGAGGCCGGAAGCCCCGATTCCGTGGTATCATTGGCCATGGGCCACGACGATGGGACGACACGCGGGCGCAACTACATGAGTCGCCAGCGCCGCGCCCTTGCGATGATCGCCGACAATCTCGTAGAGCTTATCGGCGAGGAATGCAGATGCAGCTACGACGCATTAGCGCATTCGGTCGCAGAAAAACAGGACGTTTTGCCAGCTCACTTGCGGATTAGATGACCTGCTCGTAATGCGTAGGTCAGCGGTTCGAATCCGCTCGTTGGCTCCAGACTTTGAAAGCGCCCCGCCCCGCCGCGGGGCGCTTTGCATATCGCGCGAGAATCGAGCCTCCATGGAACACGTCGAAACCGCCACGCCTCTTGCCTTCACCGAGCCTACCGCCATTGAGGTGCGCGGGGCGCGGGTGCACAACTTGAAGAGCCTCTCGCTGGATGTGCCGCTGAGGCAGCTCGTGGGCATTGCGGGCGTTTCCGGCTCGGGCAAAAGCTCGCTCGCGCTGGGCGTTCTGTACGCCGAGGGCAGTCGCCGCTACTTGGAGGCGCTTTCCACCTACACCCGCCGGCGCATCTCCCAGGCCGGACGCGCCACCGTGGACGAGGTGCTGCACGTTCCGGCGGCCCTCGCCCTGCGCCAGCGACCCGGCATCCCCGGCGTGCACTCCACCTTCGGCACGTCCACGGAGCTTTTGAACTACCTGCGCCTCATGTTCTCGCGCCTCGGCTGCCATGTGTGTCCCAACGGGCACGTGAACGCGCCGACCCTGAACGTGGCCGCCGAGCTGCCCATTACCTGCTCCACCTGCGGCGTGGAATTCTACGGCCCCTCCGCCGAGGACCTCGCCTTCAACAGCGGTGGCGCCTGCCCCACCTGCGGCGGCACCGGTGTCGTGCGCGACATCGACGAGTCCACGCTCATCGCCGATCCCAACCTTACCTTGGAAGAGGGCGCGGTAGCACCGTGGCGCAACCTCATGTGGTCGCTCATGCCGCAGGTGGCCCGCGAAATGGGCGTGCGCATCGATGTGCCCTACAAAGATCTGACGGATGCCGAGAAGGACATCGTGCTGCACGGTCCCATGGAGAAGCGTCACATCCTGTACGTCCCCAAGAACAAAGACCATGCCACCGAGCTGGACTTCACCTACTACAGCGCCGTGAACACCGTGAGAAACGCGCTGGCGAAGGCGAAGGACGAGAAGGGCATGGCGCGCGTGGCGAAGTTTCTCTGCGAGTCGGTGTGCCCCGACTGCCACGGCACGCGGCTTTCCGAGAAGGCGCGGTCGTCCACCATCGACGGGTGTAACCTCGCCCAGGTGACGGCCCTGTCGCTGGACGAGCTGCGCGAGTGGCTGCGTGGCGTGGCCCCGTGGCTTCCGCCAGAGATGCGCCCGATGTGCGACTCCATCACGAGCGAGATGACCGAGCCAATCCAGAGGCTGGAGCAGCTGGGGCTGGGGTACCTCACCCTCGACCGTGCCAGCGAGACGCTTTCGAACGGCGAGCGCCAGCGCGTGGCCCTCACGCGCGCCGTGCGCAGCCGCACCACCGGCGTCCTCTACGTGCTGGACGAGCCCTCCATCGGGCTGCATCCGGCGAACATCGAGGGGCTGCTGGGCGTCATGGACGACCTTCTGTCCGACGGCAACTCCGTGGTGATGGTGGATCACGACGTGGCCGTGCTGCGCCACGCGAACCACCTCATCGAGATCGGACCCGGCTCGGGCGCCGACGGCGGCCGCGTCATCGCCCAAGGGTCGGTGGCCGAGGTGGAGGCGAACCCGGCCAGCCGCATCGGGCCGTTTCTGGCAGGCACGGCGAAGGTGCGGGTGTGCACGCCTGTCGCACCCGAACATCTCTTCGACGAAGGAGCCATCACGCTGGAGACCGACGCCATCCACACCGTGCATCCGCTGGAAGCGCGCATTCCGAAAGGGCGTCTGACCTGTGTGACCGGCGTGTCGGGCTCCGGGAAGACAACGCTCGTGCTAGAAAGCCTGGTCGCGGGGCTGAAGGCATCGCTGGCCGGCACGCCGCTGCCGGGGCATGTGCTGTCCGTGGACGCTCCGGGCATCGCGCGGGTCGATCTGGTGGACGCCACGCCCATCGGCGTGAACGTACGCTCCACCGTGGGCACCTACTCCGGCGTGCTGGACGATTTGCGCCGCGCCTTCGCCGCCCTGCCGGACGCCAAGGAACAGGGACTGAAGGCGGGCGCGTTCTCCTACAACACCGGATCCTTGCGCTGCCCCACCTGCGACGGCACGGGACAAATTTCCCTGGACGTGCAGTTCCTCCCCGACGTGGACATTCCCTGCCCCAACTGCCGCGGCAGCCGCTACGGGCGCGAGGCCTACGCCATTCAAATGGCCATCGAAGGCGGCGTCGAACTGTCCGCCGACGCCGAAATGGAACGAGAAGCGACCCGCGAACCCGCCCCCTGCGGAGATATGGCGGCGGGACACGAGCATGCCGACGATTTCGAAAGCGTGCACACGCTATCGCTGCCCGAGGTGCTCACGCTGACCGTTGACCAGGCGCTTTCCGCCCTCGCCCATCTGAAGAAGGTGCGCGACAAGCTGCAGATCCTCCACGATTTGGGCCTGGGCTATCTCACTCTGGGCGAGGCCACACCGGCACTTTCCGGCGGCGAGGCCCAGCGCCTGAAGCTCGCCAGCGAGATGCGCCGCAACCAGGACGACACCCTCTTCATCTTCGACGAGCCCACCATCGGGCTGCACCCGCTGGACGTGGAAACCCTCATCGGCGTGCTGCAGAACCTCATCGAGCACGGCGCCACCGTCGTGGTCATCGAGCACGACCTGGACATGATCGCCAACGCCGACTACGTCATCGACATGGGCCCCGGCGGCGGCGAGACCGGCGGCCGCATCGTGGCCGAGGGCACCCCCGCCCAAGTGGCCGCCAACCCGGAAAGCCTCACCGGCCGCTACCTTGCCCGCGAACTGGAAGGGTAAAAGGCTAGCGGCCCTTCCCACAAAACATCGCCCATTGCCCTCTGCCGTCATGTCGTAATAAAGCGTACGCATTCTTAGATTTCCTTTGGCAATGTCGTAATAAACTCGCCTTTTATTACGACATTACGTATCATGCTGAGAAAAGAAACGCATTTTATTACGACACCGAGAAAGCCAGGCGCATCAATGCTGAGCACTTCGTTTCCCTCAGACAACTACCGCGAGGAAATCGCACAAGTCGAATCTCTCGCCGTCACATGGCGCCGGCAACGCAGGCTCATTGCGAGCCCCGAGGCCCTGCGTTCCTACGAAGAGGACTTCCTCGTGCGCATGGCCTACAACTCGAATGCCATCGAGGGGTCGACGCTTACGCTTGCAGAAACGGAGATCATTTACGAGGGCGAGTTCGTCCCCGGAAAGCCCGGTCGCGAGCAAATAGCCGCACGAGGCATTTTCGAGGGTCACGACTTCCTCGCCCGCTACAGCACCGATAAGCGGCCCTTCGACAAAGACCTCATCCTGGACACTCACGAGCGCTGCGCTCTCGACCTTCAACCCGCTGCCCGCGGCATCTACCGCAACGCACCGGCCATCATACGAGCGTCGCGAACCACTCCCGCCTCCCCTTTGCGCATCCGCGAGGAAATGGATGACTTGATCTTCCATTTCGACCGCCTGGTTCAGGAGAGTAGCCCACTTTTGGCTTGCGCCTGGTTCCATGCCGCCTTCGAGGCCATCCACCCCTTTGCCGACGGGAACGGACGCACGGGACGTTTGCTGCTGAACGCCCAGCTGGAGTCTTTCAAGTTCGCCCCGATCGCCATTAAGGCATCCCACGCCCTGGAATACAAGGAGTCCCTGGAGCGCTGGCAAGCCGACGGCGATGATGCTCCGTTCGTGCTCCTGCTGCTCGCCTGCGAAACCGAAGAGCTAGAGAAGCGCCTGGAATTCCTCGCGCAATTTCCCGAAGACGCGAAGAACCGCGCGCCCCTCGACGAGCGCGTTCTCGAGCTGCTGCACGCGAATCCTTCCTCGTCGGCCCGCGAGCTCGCGAATGCGCTGGACGTATCTACTCGCCATATGCAGCGTGTCATGAAGCAGCTCCAAGAAGAAGGCAGGCTTCGCCACACCGGCCCCCGTAAAGGCGGCCTGTGGGAGATCATCGGCAGCCGCAACGTATAGGAATCACCAAATCCTCGAATGCCCAACCACCTGTATCGTTGCAGGAAGACCGCTGAACGCCCGCATTCCCATGCATATGCAACGATAAGGAGCGATTTCTTCTTTTCGTTGCAGATACTTGAAACGAAAATAGTTTTCGTTCCATAATGCTTGCAACGATGCAACGAAAAAGCGACCGCTGGAAGGTCATTGAAGAATCTACAGCTCTACGGCTCGATAGCAAAACCATGCCCATTGCCGTCGCGAGCGCATCATGCGCCGATGGCGTAATCCTGGAACTCGGAGACAGCGAGCGCGTTATGATTCGCTCGTTATGGAATCTTCGCAACGAGACATACCAAACGAGAGAGACGTGCGTCGGCCCGAGGGGCGCGACAAGCTCGACAAGCCAAACAGCCCGGCCACCCGCCCCAAGCGAAGTCGACGCGATAAGCGCGACAGCGGCATCGACATGCTCAACGGCCCCTTGCCGGGCAAGATTTTGCGATTCGCCATTCCCCTGGCGCTGAGCAGCATCTTACAGCAGCTGCTGAACTCGGCGGATGCCTCCATTGCCGGGCAATTCGTCAGCAGCTTCTCACTCGCGGGCATCGGCGGCGTGAATCCGGTGACGGCCATGTTCGTGAACCTGTTCGTGGGGCTTTCCATCGGCGCCAATGTGGTGGTGGCCATGCACGTGGGCGCCGGCGAGTTCCACAGCATCAAGAAGAGCGTGCACACGGCCATGACGCTCTCGCTCATCGCCGGCGTGGCCCTGGGGGCGGCAGGCCTCGCCTTGGCCCCCTGGGTGCTGGACGCCATCGGCATGCCCGAAGACTCCCTCGCCGACGCACTCACCTACGTGCGACTTTACTTCTGCGCCATTCCGTTCCTTACCATTTATAACTTCGGTTCGGCGCTTTTGCGGGCCCATGGCGACGCGAAACGGCCGCTATACGCCCTTGCCGCCGCCGTCGTGATGAACTTCGTGCTCGACCTCGCCTTCGTGCGCCTGTTCAGCTGGGGCACCGCCGGAATCGGCATCGCCACCATCATCGCCGCTGCCCTGAGTGCCGTCATCGTAGTGGCATTTCTTATGCGCGAGGAGGGGCCCTTCCGCCTGCACTTGCGCGAACTGAGCATTTCCGGCCCCGAGCTGGCAGGCATCCTGCGCATCGGCATCCCCGCCGGCGTTCAGGGCGCCGTGTTCTCGCTTTCCAACACCGTCGTGCAGGCGGCCATCAACGGTTTCGGCTCGGCAGCCATCGCGGGCTCGGCAGCCACGCTGAACTTCGAGTACTACACCTACTTTTTCGTGAACGCCTTCGGCCAGACCGCCGTCACGTTCACGGGCCAGAACTTCGCCGCGAAAAACGCCGATCGCTGCCGGGCCATCTTCCGCTGGTGCATGCTGTTCGGGTTCGCGTCGTCGCTCATCCTGGGAGTCGCGTTCACGGCCCTGGGCACCCGAGCCCTGGGGCTGTTCACCACCGATGCGGCAGCCCTTAGCTTCGGCCTCGTGCGCCTGTGGTTCGTGGAACTGCCCGACTGCCTGACCACCTTCTACGAAGTGCCTGCCGGCGCCATGCGGGGCATGGGCTGGTCCACGCTACCGGCGGTCATCACCATCCTCGGTTCCTGCGTGCTGCGCGTGGCGCTCGTGACCTGGGCGTTCCCCCTGTCGGGCACCTGGGACGCCCTCATGGTGATCTACCCCGTCACCTGGTCGTTCATGATCGTGGCCATGCTCGTCTCCTACGTCATCGTGCGCCGCCGCTGCTACCGATCTATTGAGCCTGCGGCGGCCTAGGCCACAAGGCTCGCAACTCCTTGGGCGCGGAAGCGCCCCCAAGGCAACGCGTTCCATCGAGCCGACGACAACATGGCGCAACGCCACCGAGAGCACGAGCGGCAGCGCAGGATGGCGAAAGCGGGGCAGCGAAGGCCGGTAATTTCCCGTATAATGGGCGCAACGCTGAACCCAAAGACCCGATGCCCCGCGCGCCTAAGTCGCGACGCCCCATGCTCCGAAAGGCGGTGAACCTCGTGACCCTCGCCCATTACGTGCTCATGGACAAAAACACGCCCGTATTGTCGTTCGACTACGACCTGGATGGCCACAAGGCCGTGCGTATCCGCGAGGTGTTCGCCCCTGAGGCGGCGCCGTTCGGGCTTGTTGACCGGCACGGCGACATTTCGAAGGCCGATCTGAACTACTGGTGGCGCCACCGCGCCATTCCCGCCTCTCGCGCGCAGATCAAACGCCTTCTGGAGAACCTGCAGCTGGAAAGCACGCTCGTGCTCGCCGAGAAGAGCTTCGGGCTGTCGCTTTCCGACCGGTACTGGCTGAACGACGAGGACGATCCCAAGTCATGGGACGCCATTAACTTCTTCGACAACGACTTCAACGACGATTTGGGCTTTCTCACCTTGGGGCAGGACTCGGCAGGCTCCTCCCCCGATGCGCCCGACTACCGTACCGTGAGCCTCTCCTCCCCCAACAGCACCCTAGGCGGCGACCTTCTGAAGAAGTGGAAGATCGTGAACGGCGAGCGCGTGCTGTTGAAGTCGGGCGTGGGCGCCTTCAACCAAGAGCCCTACAACGAGGTGGCCGCCACGGCGCTGCACCGGCGGCTCATGGAACCTGGCGAGTTTGTCCCCTATACGCTGTTCGAGGACGGTCGCCGGGTGTACTCGGCCTGCCCGAACCTGCTGGGGCCCGACGAGGAGCTGGTGGCCGCCTGGGACGTCATCCGCAACGTGAAGCAGCCGAACAACTTGTCCGATCTGGGCTTCTACGTGAAGCGCCTGGAGGATCTGGGGCTTGACGCCGACGCCACCATGACATCGCTGGCCAAGATGTTCGCCAGCGACTTCGTGCTGGCCAACCGTGATCGCCATTACCGCAACTTCGGCGTCATCCGCAACGCGGAAACCCTTGAGGTAACGGGCATCGCGCCGGTGTTCGATTCCGGCTCGTGCCTGTGGTCCGATGCGGAGTTCCTGGAAGTCCCGGGCGACTTCTTGTACATGGCGAAGCCCTTCAAAATGAACGGCATGAAGCCGGACGCGCAGCTGCGCCTGTTCGACGGCTATTTCGACTGGTTCGACCCGGCCATGCTGGACGGCTATCCCGAGGAAGTGGGCGCCATCCTCTCCCAGAACCCCAACATTCCCGAGCGCCGCGTGGGCACTATCGTCAGCGCTGTGCGCGACAAGGCCGAGCTGCTCACCCGCATCGCGCGGTAGCGGCGCTTGGCGGCGGGAGTACCCAGCCAGCGAGCACGGCGGCACCCTTGAGCCAACCGAGCGAGAGCGCCTCTCCCCTAGCGCGTTGCCTTCAGCTGGGCGAGCACTTTGCGAGCCTCGTTCAGGTTCGCCTCGATGTCGGCGCCCATCACGTCCAAGTTTTCGGCGCAGGCGAAGCGCGTCTCGGGAATGCCGAACATGCCGGCGATGCCGCAGAGGTACTCGTAGCCGTAGTTCATGGTGCTCACCTGGCCGCCGCCCGTGGTGATGTAGGTGAGGTGCTTGGCGCGGCATAGCCCCTCGCAGCGTCCCTCTTCCGTGTAGTGGAAGGTCATACCCATAACGGCCGCATGCTCGATGTAGATTTTCAGCGCCGCCGGGAACGACAGATCCCAGTAGGGAGCGCCGATGACGATCTCGTCCGCCTCGGCGAAGTCCTTGCCGATGTCGAACATGGGGTCATCGAACAGGCCTTTGGCCTCTAGCTGCGCGCGGTAGGCCGCCGAGTCGCCATAGTAGGGCTCGAGGCGCAACTCGGACAAGTTCACTTCCTTCACGTCCTCGATACCTTCCAGATACTCGCGGCATAGCGTGAGCGTGCGCGACTCGTCCCCGCGCAGGCAGGCGTTCACAAACAACACGGTCATGGTCTTCCTCCTTTTCCATTGAACGACGCCATTGTACCGCGAGCGGCCACTCACCTCGCGCCACCTTCAGCCACGAATCGACATCCGCAGCGTCAGACACCCTCATTCGGATGCCTCAGGAGACGTTCGCAGGGCATCCGCGCAAAAACAATCGGCAAATCTGGCAAGTTTTCGGCGGTTTTCGACATCAGGGGACGCAGCAAGGGATACGCATTATGGCCTGCACTACGTTTTCCCAGGTCGGAAACATACCTGGAGGAAGACCTCGCAGCTACTTGAACCTCCGGGGTGCGAAATACGTCGAACAACGCCGAAAACTTGCCAGATTGGCACCCTGCGACTCGCGCGCACTACAGGCAAAGTCGAATCAACCCTCGGGAAGCGCCCCTGCTTCGTAACGAGGCAGGGGCGCTTTGCTTACAGGAGACGCGCCAGGTGCCGACGATGTGCATGGCGCACGATAATCGCAGGTGAGCTTACTGTGTCCTGCTCATTATCTACCATGCCCCAAGGAGGCGTTCTCATGAAGATAGCCATCAAGCGCGTGTACGAACCTTACGAAGAAAGCGACGGGTACCGGGTGCTCGTCGATCGGCTGTGGCCCCGCGGCCTCACCAAGGCCCGGGTGCATTACGACGAATGGGCGAAGTTCCTTGCGCCCTCGACGAAATTGCGGAAGGCTTTCGGGCACGACCCGGCCCATTGGGCCACCTTCCAAGAAAAGTACGTGGCGGAGCTGAACGCGAACCCCGAGGCGCTAAAGTTCGCGAAGAAGCTGGCCAGCCCCGAAATGGCCAAATACCCGCGTGTCACCCTGATATACGCCGCTCGCGACGAGAAAGAGAACGAGGCCGTCGTCCTCCAGAAGTGGCTCCCCGCGCACGAATAGCAAAAGCACCCCCTTTATCTTGCGTCTGCTTCGCACCCCTCCGTAGGGGCAGATCTTGGTCTGCCCTCATGTCCCGGCAAAGGAAGATTGCGCTGGTTGAGAGGGGCGACCAAGGTCGCCCCCTACGGGACAACGGCACAAGGGGACAGGCGATTTACTCCCGAATGGGCAGGTTGGTCACTTCCGCTTCCAGGGGCAGGGGGACGTCGTCGGCTTCGGCTTCGGCGGCCAGCCCTCCGTCCCAGGCGTCGAAGTCGGCCTTGCCCGGCAGGATGATGTTCAGCACGATGCCCACCACCGAGCCCACGGCCAAACCCGACAAAGCCACGGTCACGCCGCCCACTTCGAAGGTGATGGCGCCGGCGGCACTGTAGGCGATGCCGAGGGACAGCACCAGAATGAGCGCCGTGACGAGCACGTTGCGACTGGCCATGAAGTCGACATGGTTCTCCACGAGGTTGCGGATGCCCACCGCCGATATCATGCCGTAGAGCACAAGCGACACACCACCAATGACACAGGCCGGCATGCAGGAGATGACCGCCGCGAACTTCGGGCAGAACGACAGCAGAATGGCGAAGCCGGCCGCAATGCGCACGACGCGCGGATCGAAGACGCGGGTGAGCGCGAGCACGCCGGTGTTCTCGCCGTAGGTGGTGTTGGCCGGCGCACCGAACAACGACGCCATGATGGTGGCCAAGCCGTCGCCGAGAAGCGTGCGGTGCAGCCCCGGCTCGGCGATGAAATTGCGGTTGCACGTTGAGCTGATGGCCGACATATCGCCGATATGCTCGATGATGGTGGCGAAGGCCAAGGGCATGATGGTGATGATAGCCGTAATGGCGAGCCCCGCATCGAAGCTAGGCCCGAACAGCGCGAACACCGTGTTGTCCCACAGTACCGGCAGCCCGATCCAGGGCGCGTCGGCCACCGGCGTGAAATCGACGATGCCCCCGATGGCCGCGGCCAGATAGGAGCCCACAACACCGAGGAGGATGGGAATGATGCGGATCATGCCGCGGCCCCAGATGTTGCTAATGACGATAATGATGATAGCCACGAGCGCGATAGGCCAGTTCGTCTCGCAGTTGGCAATGGCCGAGCTTGCCAGAATAAGCCCGATGCAGATGACGATGGGGCCCGTGACCACCGGCGGAAAGAACCGCATGATGCGCTGGGGCCCGAACGCCTTGAACAGCGCCGACACCACCAAGTACAAAAGCCCCGCGCAGGCCACGCCCAGACAAGCGTAGGGTAGAAGGTGCGCTTCCCCGTTGGGCGCGATGGCCGCGTACCCCGCAATGAACGCAAACGACGATCCGAGGAACGCCGGCACTTTCCCCTTCGCAAGGAAATGGAACAGCAGCGTGCCCAAGCCCGCGAACAGCAACGTGGCCGAAACCGAGAGCCCGGTAAGCGTCGGTACCAAGATGGTGGCGCCGAACATGGCGAACATGTGCTGGATGCCGAAGACGGTCATCTTCGGCGCACCCAATGTACGGGCATCGTAGACGGCATCGGACGCGTCGGGGGCGCCCATGGTGGGCACGGTCTTGGGATCGCTCACGGAAACCTCGAATCATCGCGGGAATCGGTCGCCGCCCATTATGGCACGGCTTCCGTTGCCACTGGGTTTCGCGCCCGCGAAGGGGCCAAGCGCCCCGCAAACCGCCCGGCGCTCTCATGTTAAGAGCCGCCTCTTTCGTTGAAATGAGCAAAACCGGGCACTTCTCGTAATTTCTCGCGGGCCTTCCCGTCTCTTCCCAAGCGTTTCCCCAGGTGGTATCTGCATAATTCCCAGCTTTTCGCTCGAAAGACTACGAGAAGTACCCTATTTTGCACAAAGGGCCGCCCCGAGATAGGAGGGGCGGCCCAAATCGTCAGCTCCGGAAACGAAGGTTAAGGCAGACGTTTCGGAAGAAGTGAAATGGCGGGTGTCGCACGCTGGCCGCATCGATCCGACCAGCCGCGACGAACGCAAAAGCGGTTAGTCGAACTGGCGCAGGGCTCGGCCGAGACGCGCGAGGCCCTCGCGCAGCACCGGTTCGGGCGCGCAGTAGCCCAGACGCGCGCCGCCGGGGAGCTCGAAGCGGTTGCCGGGCACGAGCAGCACGCCCTCTTCCTTCAGCAGCTTGACGCAGAACTCCTCGTCGTCCATCGGGATGTCCCACTTGATGTAGGCCACCGACACGCCCTTGGGCGCCTGCCAGGTGACGCGGGGCTCGTTGTCGATCCACTCCTGAGCGATGGCCATATTGCGGAACACGATCTCACGGTTGCGCTCGAGCACAGCCTCGCGATTCTGCAGAATGTAGGTGGCCAGCGCGTCGTTGAACTCGCCGCAGCAGATCATCGTGTAGTCACGGTACACGCGGAACTTGTCAGCTAGCTCGCGGTTCGACACCGTCCAGCCAATACGCGCGCCGGGCACCGAGTACGTCTTCGAGATGGAGTTGGTGACCACGGCCTTGTCGTACAGGTCGGCCATAGACCAGAAGTTCTCCGTGTTCTCCAGCGGCAGGTACACCTCGTCGGAGAGCACGTAGGCGCCCACCGACTGGGCGATCTCCACGATCTGCTCCAGTGTCTCGCGATCGAGCACCGCGCCGAGCGGGTTCGAAGCATTGTTGATGCAGATGAGCTTCGTGTCGGGGCGCACCAGTTCCTTCAGCTCGTCGATAGAGGGGTTCCAGCCGTTCTCCTCGCGCAGGTGCCAGTACTCCACCTCGGCGCCCAGGGTGCGGGGAATCTCGTAAAGCGGCTGGTAGGTGGGGTACTCCGCAATCACGTGGTCGCCCGGCTCCACCAGCTGCATGAGCGCCATCAGGTTCGCGCCCGTGGTGCCGTTGGTCTGCAGGATGCAGTCCGGATCAATCTCCGTGCGGTAGAGCTTGGCCACCTCGGCCTTGAACTCCGGCGAACCCTCGATCCAGCCGTAGTTCATCTTCTCCTGGTTCAGGCGATCGTAGAAGGTGGCACCCGCCTGACCGTCCAGCTGCAGGATCTCCCCCATCGTCATAGAGGCGATCGTGGACTGCGCGATATCGTAGGTCGCGCTCTTCTCCCACACGTTCAGCCAGTCTTCAACACCGATAGTCTTGATGTCCATGGAACTTGCTCCTTTTATCGACTAGATCGAGATGACGCCCATGGCGAGCAGCACGAGAGACAGCACGCCGAGGGCGGACACGACGCCCATGCACACCTTCTCGCCCATGGTGATGGCGTTGCCGTAGTCCTTGCGCGCCTTCACGTAGATGAAGAAGCCGGGAATGTAGCCCACGCAGGTCAGCAGCAGGAAGGACCAGCCGTTGAACAGCACGCCGATCACCTGGAAGGCCACGGCCACGAAACCGATGGCGGCCTGCACCATGTTCTTGTTCTGCACGCCCCACTTGGCCTGGTAGGCGGCTGCGAAGGCCCAGGTGATGACGATAGCCACGGTGCACATGGAGAACGCGAAGTCGTAGGCGTCGGCCGAGAACAGAAGCACGATCAGGAAGGCCTGGGTGCACGCGCCCACGATGAGCAGACTCATGGAAGGAGCGTTATGGCTGTTCAGCTTGCCCCACGAGGCCGGCAGCAGCTTGTAGTCGGCCATCTCGGAGGTCGTCTCGGCGGGCAAAATGGTGAACGACAGCCAGGAGCCCAGGATGGAGATAATGATGGCGATGGAGATGAACGGGCCGCCCCAGCCGGGAGCCATGGAGGAGAACACGTAGACGAGCGCGGGGTAATCGAGCGCGGCCACCTCGGTGGAGGACATGTAGCCGTAGGGCAGCACGGAAGCGCCCACGTAGATGAGCATCAGGCAGATGAAGCCGATGAGCGTGGCCTTGCCCACGTCGGTCTTGCGGGCGGCGCGGGAGGACACGACCGAGGCGCCCTCGATGCCCACGAAGCACCACATCATGATGATCATGCAGTTGAAGATCTGGGTGCCGACGCCCCCGAGCGGCGCCGCGTCGGGGCCGTACTGCCCGGCGGCCACGGCGTTGTCGTACACGTTGCCCCAGAAGTCGGCCGTGAAGATGCCGGCGTTGAACAGGAAGATGCCGAAGATGAGGGTGACGGCGATGGCGGCCACCTTGCACACCATGACGATGGCGTTCAGGAAGGCAGCGCTCTCGACGCCGCGAATGACCAGATAGGTGAGCGCCCACATCACGATAAAAGCAATGATGATGCAGGGAATGGTGTTGCCCGGCAGAAACGCGGGGTAGAAGTAGCCGATGGTGGACATCATCATCGTGGCGAAGGCCACATTGCCGAGCCACGCCGACAGCCAGTAGCCCCAGCCGGAGATGAAGCCGGCGAGCGGACCCCAACCGGCATCCGCGTAGGAGAAGATGCCGTGCAGATCGCTGCGCTTCTCGGTGAGGTTGTTCAACGAGAACGCCAGCGCCAAGAAGCCGACGCCCACGATGAGCCATGCGATCAGCACCGCTCCCGGGGAGGCGACGCCGGCCAGCTGGCCGGTGATGGCGAACACGCCCGAGCCGATGCACGAGCTGATCACCATACCGATGAGCCCAATGAGCCCAATGCCTTTCTTTTTCTCTTCCATACTTCAATCCCTTCTCTTGCCGGTCTTGTACCCACGAGCGCCCTGTGCGCTCGGTGTCCCCAAATAAGGGCCACCCCATGGCGACGCGGCCCTGCGCTTGAGACGACTCTCTCCCTTAACGAGCCGCCTGGCGAAAACGAACGCCCCGTCGTCCCACGGTGGCGGCACCCGGACCGTGCGAATGACCCATGAGCGATCGAGCTTATCGCCCGCGCGAACCACTATGAAAGAGGTCAACTAAACAGAAAAGCGGTAAAATGGGTGTATCAGAGGTAAGCAACGGGGCGTAATCGGAGCGCCAAGACCGATACACCTTCGATAAACGCCTGATGAGAGCCGAGGAGAGACGAGAGCCGAGGAGACGCCCGTGGAATTCGCCACCTACTACTTCACGCTTCTGGTTATGCTCGCCTCGGTTCTGGCCGCCGCCACGTGCTTCTCGGCTTATTTGGTGTCGCGGTCGCGCGCGATGATCCTCGCGTTCGGGGGCTTTCTCTGCTACTTCATCGACGTCGCCTTCATGCTGCAGGACAGCATCGCCGCCGTCGTGCTCGGCACCAGCGCAGGGGCCGACGCGAGCTACCTGCTCATGCGCTCGGTGGCCACCATTCTCATCGGCGACGCTTGTCTGACCTTCTTCTGGCTGCTCGTCTGCGACTTCGTGGGCGAGCGGCGCCGCAGCCTTATGGCGGTGGCCCCCATCGCGTTCCTCCTTCTGAGCCTGGGGCTGCTCATGGGCGCCGACACGCCAGAGGGACGCTTCTGGTTCTACTCGCTGCGCATGATCTACGTGTTCTGGATGCTCGGCTTCGGCCTGTTCCGCTATCTGACCTGCCGCGACGAGACGGAGCGAACGCGCATGGCCTTCGTCGTGGTGGCCGTCCTGGCGGCTCTTGTCGTGGCCGAGGACGCGCTGCTGTTCCTCGTGCTGCGCACCGACGGGTTCATGCTGGGACCCATCCTCATCTCCTCCGAGCGCAACTACGCGGAGAACCTGCTTTTCCTCGCCGGCGCCCTTCTGGCCATCGGCTACGCTGTTCGCTCGCTGGCCCTGCGCTTCGAGAAGCCGCCGGCCGACGAAAGCGACGAGCGCGCCGCGCGCATCGGCGACAACCTGCTCATTTACGCACGGCGCCACGGCCTGACCGACCGCGAGAGCGAAGTGCTGCGCCTCATTTTGCAGGGGAAGGACAATCAGAACATCGCCTCGACGCTCACCATTGCGCCGAGCACCGTGAAGGTGTACGTGCACCGCCTTCTGCAGAAAACAGGGTGCGAGAATCGCCAGGGCCTCATCCAAGATTTCTGGCGGAGCGCCTAGCTGCCTAGCCGCCACAAGAAGGCTGGCACACGGCGCAAGACGCTCCCCTACGGAATGAGGTCGTAAGGCATTTCCCGCTTCACCAGATAGAAGATGAGCAGGATGATCACCATCCACGGCACCCATAGGTAGGCGAGCACAAGGGTGACCGAGCGGGCCGCGTAGAACACCACGCGGTAGCCTGTCGTGCGGGGGTGGGTCTCGAAGGTCATGCGCACGAACGAGCCGCCCGGGGTAGATCCGTCGTGGAACCAGGGGATGACCACTTCCACCACGACAAGCGCGATGAGCGCCAGGTCGTTGATGATAAGGGCGGCCGTCTGATTCGCCGTCATATCCGGAAACGTCGGCGGGGTCAGACCGGCCACCTCAAAGCCCACGGCCACCGCGCCGTAGGGCACGACCGCCACCAGCCACACGATGACGAGGTCGATCCACAGGGCCACGCAGCGGCGCACGAAGCCGGGATGCTCCGTCGGCTCTGCGTCGGCCAGCTGCCCCGGAGGCACCACGCGGCCGAGCAGCCATGCGCACACCCAGCCGAGGACGGCACCCAGGGTGTTGGTGATCACGTCGTCCACATCGCAGCAGCGGTAGGCGTAGGGGTAGATGCCGAACAAGCCCGTGAGCTGGGACACCTCAATGAGTAAGGACGCGGCCAGGCCCAGCAGCACCGACGGGAGGAAGCGCAGGCGCAAAAGCCGCCCGGCGATAAAGCCCAGCGGCATGAAGAACACCACGTTGAAGGCCAACTGAAACACGGCCTTCAGGCCGTCCTTCGCAATATCGTTCATGAAGTTCATTGGGTTGAAGTTGGGGGCGACGCCGTAGGTGATGCCGGGGCCCGCATCGCCCTGGGGCAACGGGTACAGCGTGAAGCAGCCGAGGCCGCAGACGTAGAGCACGGTGAGGTAGGCCCCCACGAAGGTGCCGAAGCGCAGCCGCCCGTCGCGATGGTAGAGGTAGGCCAGAATCGGCAGCGTGAGCATGAACGAGAGCACCGGCCACAGCACGAGCGCCGCGGCGAAGTTCTCGCTGTAATTTCCCAGAAAATGCTTGACTGCGTTCATGGCCGGTTTCCTCGCTTGCCTCCGCGCTTCTCCTCTTGCAAAGCCAGCATAACGGACGCGCGTAAGCAGTGCAGCAAAGGTGACAACAAGGTAAGTGAAGCGATAGCGGCTCGTAAGGAGCACCGCCCCTCGACTCATTTGCTCCCGAACGATAGTGGTGCTATGCTGGGGACTTTCTCCGAGCAAATCAAATCCACCGTAGAGGAGAGAGCCATGAACATCACCGTGTACTGCGGGTCGAACTTCGGCGACAACCCGCATTTCGAAGAGGCCGCCCGCAACTTGGGCGCCTGGATCGCCCGCGCCGGGCACACGCTCGTGTATGGCGGCAGCTCGGTCGGACTAATGGGAGCCGTGTCGCGCGCGGCCATCGAAGGCGGCACACTCGTTATCGGCGTGGAGCCCGCCTTCTTCATCGAGGCCGGCGTGGCCCAGCACGACCTGACCGAGCTTTTCGTCTGCGACACCATGGGCGAGCGCAAGGCGAAGATGATCGAGCTGGGCGATGCGTTCGTGGCGCTGCCGGGAGGCGTGGGGACCCTCGAGGAAATCTCGGAGATCTTCACTCGCGTGCGCCTGGACATGGGGCCCCACGAGTGCTTCTTGCTGAATATCGATGGGTTCTACGATCCGCTTCGCTCGTTTTTGGAATCGATGGTCGAGCACCGCTTTTTCGACCAGTGCGACCTCGATCGCTGCCACTTTCCACGCTCCGTGGAAGAGCTGGCACGCCTTCTGAGCACGGCGGACACGCGCCGCACCGTCCGCTGCGACGGCCCGTTGCTGCAGAAAGCCGGCTAGCCCCGCCCCGAGGCAAGCGCACTAACCGATGACCGTCAGCTGGTACTGGGCCTTCCCGGCCTCTTTCACCTGGTACAACGTGCTGTCGGCCGCCGCGTAGAGCACCTCGAAGGGCATGGGCGGTGTCAGGCAGCAGGCCGCCCCCACGCTGATGGTGGGAGCCGCGTGATAGGCCGAATCGACTACCTCGTCGGTGGCGCGCTGCCCGGCGAAGGGGCCGCGAGCCAAATGCTCAAGCACGCGGTCGGCAGCAGGCCCTGCGGCCAGGCCGGGAGCGAAGATGAGGAACTCGTCGCCCCCAATGCGGGCCACAATATCCTCCTTGCGCATGACCTGCGACAGGAAGATGGCCAGCTTTTTCAGGACGTAATCGCCCTCGGGGTGCCCGTAGGCGTCGTTCACGGCCTTGAAATCGTCCACATCGACGACGATGAGCATGCACGCACGGCTTTCGGTGCGCAGCGCCGTCTCGATGCGATCGAGGGCGGCGGCGCGGTTGTACAGCCCCGTGAGGCCGTCGCGCTCGGCCTTGCGCCGAAACTGACTCTCGCGCAGAGCCGCCTCACTCGTGTCCAGCAAACGTCCGACATGGCGCACCGGGCCGCCCTCCTCGTCGTAGAGAACCACCGACTGGTAGCGGTACCACACCGGTTCCCCGTCGGCACCGGGCGTCGAGGTTTCGAAATCGACAAGCGAGTTTTCGCCGATCTGTGTCATGAGAGGCGTGAGATCATGGGAGGTGATGGCCAGCTCGCACGGCTTCTGGCAGCGGCGGTTCACCACGAAATCCCCCTGCTCGGGAGCGCGGCCGAAACGACCTTCGAAGTCGCCGTACACATGGGCTTTGCCCGTGCCGCACTCGATATCGAAGAGCACATCGTTGGAGAGCGCCGTGAGAATCTCAAGCCGCTCATTCGCCCGGCGCAGCTCCTCCCTCTCGCGCACGCGCTCGGTCGCGTCCATTAGCGTCGCGTAGAACCAGCGGGTGCCGGTGCCATCTTCCACCAAATGGCCCCAGTCGTCCACCCAGCGCACCTCGCCGTCAGCGCGCGAAACTGCTCGGCGTCGAAGCACCCGAACAGGCGCACGAGCCCCGAGCTCACCTGGTCGATCGTGCCGGCCTCCTCGGCCCTGTAACGGAGCATGCCGCCCGGGAACTTGTCGAGAAACTCCTGCGGCAGCTCTACCGGCACCGCCGGCGCCTCAGCTGTCGGCGCGCAGGCCGCCTCCGTCGGAGCCGTTGCAGCAGTCGCAGTTTTTTCACGCTCGTCCGTCTTGCGAAAGAGGCGGCTCAAAGACACCATGGAACCTTCCTTTTCCTCAACCTCTCGTAGGCTTGAAGCGGCAACAAGAATGCGCTACCGCCCTCGCGAGGTATGCTCCCATGATAGCACTCCGCCCCTTTGCCGCTCCCGCAAAACCGGATGGAAGATGTGCAGTTTTGTCAACAATTTTCCAGACCGAACGGCCAAAGCGAAAACGACCCATCCGCCTCGGGATGCGCCTCAGCAACATAGCCGGTTCGACGCACGGCGACGCCGCCTCGTCGCTTTGAAGCGAGCAGGCACTCAACTCGCCGCGATGCGCTTCAGGAACTGCTCGTAGTCCGACTCGTTCTGATCGGCGTAGGCCAGCGCGAACGACACCATGGACGCATCGAACTTGTCGGACGTTCCCAAATAGGAGGCCATAGCCACGCGGTCTCCCGTGCGAGCATGGGCGCGAGCGAGAACCCACGCACACAGCTGGCTGTAAATCTCCAGCTCATCGGCGCTGGCGTGGTCCAAGTCGACTGACATCTTCCAATTCCACAATTGCCGCACGTAATAGTCACGCCGGCGCCCGCGCTCGTCCCGGGCGTGAGTCCAGCCGAGCAGCACCCCGCTCGTTGTCTGCATGAGGCGCTGCCCCGCCACCACGCGTTCTCCGTGGGAAAGATAGGGGCTTCGCCCGCAGAACCGCTCGAGCACCGATGCGTTCGCCTCCTTTATTTGGAGCACCAGCGGGTCGGCCATCTGGTTGCCCGAGAACGCCGCCACCCAGCAGCGGGTGCCCACGCTGCCCACGCCCACCACCTTTTGCGCCGCGCCGATGAGCCGGTAGTTCTTCAGCAGTTCCTGGTAGGGCGGCCTCACCGTTGCGCGGTAGTCGTCGAGCATGCGCGCCAAGCTGCGCTGGACGCGCCGCTGATTGTCCAGGGAGAGGAAATGGCTGAGCGGCACGATATCCGGCGGATCGTAGACCATCTGGGGTTGGCCGTCTTCCATGCGCACCAGTTTCTCGAACGCCCGCTCGTTGGTCTTGGAGAAGGCCCGTTCCAAATCGGCAGCCACCTGGCGCCGATCGTCCTTGGACACCTTGTCGGCCAGGCCCTGGAGCACCTCGGCCACATCGAGGTAGGCCCGCCACACGTCGAAGGATCCCAGCGTGGCAAAGTACGCCAGAGATTCCCGGTAGCTCTGGGCCGCCAGACGCACGGCCTCGCGGCACCATTTGTCGCCGAAGCCGCGCGTGCGCCCGCAAATGGCGACGCTGGCCACCAGGCGCTCCACGTCCCATTCCCAATGACCGCGAGTGGTTTCATCGAAATCGTTCAAATCGAACACGAGGTGCGACTCGGGAGAGCGGTACCCGCCGAAGTTCGCGATATGGGCATCGCCGCACGCCTGCACCAAAAGCCCTGTTGTGGGCAGGGTGGACAAATCGGCGGCCATGGGAAGGGCTGCGCCGCGAAAGAAGGCGAACGGCGAGGCAGCCATGCGGCGATGGCGCTCGGGCACGAGGAAGGACAGCCGATCGGCATCCTGCTGGAAAATGAGATCGACCGCCTCGCCGCGGCCGGGACGCACCTCCCACTTCCCCAGATTGCTGCGAGGCAGCTTTTGCCGACAGGCCTGCCCCTTTTGCTGGGACGCCTCGAAATCCGGTCCTCGAACGGGCACTTCCTGGGTCTTCGCCTGGCGTCCCGCCACCTTATGCACGAGCGAGGAGCCCGTCGCGCGGCTCGCCAGCCCTTGCCCGGTAAGCGACTTGTGGAGCGCCTCTGCCTTCTTGCCCATCAGGCTCCTCCCCCTTCGCGGCCGCCCTTAGCCAGAAGATCCTCGATGCGCTGGGCGGGTACCGCGCCGACGATATCGTCTACGGGCACCCCGTCGCGAAAGAGCACGAGGGTGGGCACGCTCACCACTTTGAAGGCCCAGGCGATGTCGGGGTGCTCCGCCGCGTTCAACTTCGCGAAGCGCGTCTCGGGATGGCGCGCGGCCACGGCTTCCAGCACGGGCTCCATGGCTCGACACGGACCGCAGCCTGGGCTCCAGAAATCAACCAGCACCGTTCCTTCCGCATTGGTCACCCGCGCATCGAAATTCTCTTTCGTCAGCTCCACCATGCCGCGCCCCTTTCGTATCTTGCATCAAGCCCAGTATAGCGAGCGAGGATGCCATCGCGCGAATCCCCCACGCATCGTAGTCGGATTGACAAGCATAAAATGCTCTCTTACACTGGGCGCCACAGGAATCGACTAAGGCAAGGTGTTTTGATGGCGGGACTGCTGGCGCGCTAACAGAAATCGCTCGCGAACGAGAGCGCCTGGTTGCCCCGTGCGGGCAACTTCTTGTTGCGCCGTTTTTCTCCGCGCCGCCCTTTGCAACTCGAAATCGCTGGCGCAACCCCATCTGCAACTGCACTCTAAAGAGGATCCGCCCTTTCCGCGCATCGCCTCTATATCCCGAAGGAGATTCCCGTGACTGAATTGTCCCCGCATTCCCGCACCGTCGCTGAAGAGGGCACCGACACCGCCCCCACGCCGCCCCTGAGTGCCGCCGGCCTGTCGCTGCCGAAGAACTGGCTCGCCATCATTGCGTTCATCTGGGCCGGTCAGGCTGCCTCCATGATAACGAGTTACGCCGCCGGTTACGCAGTGGTGTGGTACGTCACCGAGAGCACCGGCAGCGCCCTTATGCTGGCGGCCATGAACATTGCCGTCATGCTGCCTGTCGGACTCATCTCGCCCTTCGGAGGCATCGTGGCCGACAAGCACAACCGCAAGCTCATCATGATCGCAGCCGACGGAGCCGTGGGCATCATCTCACTGGTGGCGGGACTGCTTATTCTGGCTGGCGATGTGTCCATTCCGCTTTTGCTTGCCGTTTGCATCGCACGGGCGGTGGGCCAAGCCTTCCACAGTCCGGCCATGATGGCGGCCATGCCCATGCTCGTGCCCGACAAGCACCTGCTGCGCATCAACACCCTGGATCAGCTGCTGGCCTCGGTCGCCTCCATCGGAGCGCCGGCCTTCGGCATCTTCTTATACACCACCCTCGGGTTCTCCTCGGTGATGTTCCTCGATTTCGCCGGTGCCTGCGTGGCCGTTCTGGGTCTGGCCCTGGCGAAGATTCCCACCGTGGTAGACGCAACGGCGAAGGAGCAGCACGTGCTGGCGAACTTGCGCGACGGCTGGCGCGCCATTGCGAAAACGCGCGGACTTGTGCTGCTGATCGGCGGCGTTACCATCGGCATGATGATCTTCGGGCCGCTGTCGGCGGTGTTCCCGCTCATGACCTACCAGCACTTCGGCGGCGATGGCTATGCGACGTCTCTGGCCGAGGCGGCCTTCGGCGTCGGCATGCTCGTGGGGTCGGGCATCCTTATCGCTTGGGGCGGCGGCAAGCGTCTCGCGGGGCTCATCGCCGTGGCAGCCGTGATCGTGGGCGTAGCCACTGCGGTCTGCGGGTTTCTGCCGCCCGACGCCTTCCCGGCCTTTATCGGGCTGGTGGCTGTGATGGCCGTGGCCTGCGCTTGGTTCAACGGCCCCACCATGACGCTCACCCAACGCAACGTGCCCGACGACAAGATGGGCCGCGCCATGGGCCTGCTCACCGCCGCCATGGGGCTGGCCACCCCAGTAGGCATCGCCATCGGTGGCGTGCTGGCCGAAGCCATGGGCGTCGCCCCGTTCTTCATTGTAGACGGCCTGGCCTGCCTGGCCCTGGGCCTCGCGTTGTACCTCCCGAAGTCCGTGCGCGCGCTGGACGAGGGGTAGCGAGCGGCGAGACCCCCTACCTGCTTTTTCGCGAAAGCGAGGGGGAAATGCCAGTTCGACCCAGAAATGGCAGGGCCGGATTTCCCCCCTCTGCCATAGCTGCCCTCAACTGGCATTTTTCTGCCACTTCAGACCCGTAATGGCAGAGGGCCCTCGAGCGCATCGACCATTACGGGGTCGAAGTGGCATTTACCTAAGGATTTCCGAAATCCGCGAAATTGCTGCACTCACTGAGTGCGCATTCTTGCCCTGTACTGCACTCATTGAGTGCATTTCCAGCCTCCGGACACGCTACTCCCCCAGGCTCATTTGCAGGACGTAGACGCGTTGGCGCAGTTCGTTGGCAACGGGCAGGGAGATTTCCCCGTGATCCTGCAAGTGCCGGATTTGGTCGAGCTCGATGGAAAGGGCGTCGGCGTCCACCTCGTCGGCGTAGCGGGCGGCCTCGGCGAACTGGCCGCCGAACAGGGGCTGCATGCCGTCGGGAAGGGCCTGGTGGTGGGTCAGCGTGATGTCGGGGCGATCCTGCTGTTTCACGTCCTGGCCGTGGTTGATGCGGTTCCACAGGGAGTTCAGCACCATGCGATGCTCCTCCAAAAGCAGCTGCGCGGCACCCTGGCGGCCGTCATGCTGGTCGACAACATCCTGCAGATAATCGATGGCCGCATGCTCAAGTTCGATGGCAAACAGACAGGTGTCGTAGTAGACGCGCTCGTCCTGGTCGCTTTCCACCGCCGGCGGCTTCGTGCGCTGCCACAGAAGTCGCGCTCGGCCGCGCAGAGTGGAAAACCGCGAGCCCACCTTCACGTCGGCACCATCGTAGCCCAGCGAGCGACGCACCTCGCGCAGCATGGCGTAGTAAGGAGCCCGCGTGCCGTTGTCGTAGCCACCTTTCTCGTGAATGGCATCGGCGGCTTTCTCCTGCACCTCGCGCACCTGGGTCGCCAGAGCGCCGATCTGCTGGCTGCACGTATCGTCCACCGACTCGCGCGCACGGGCCAGGCGCACCCGGTAGTGAGCGATGGTCAGGCGCAAAGCCGGATCGTACTGAGTGTTTTCGTCGGAGGCCAGCATGGCCTGCAACTCGCGCAAGGTGCCTTCCAAAACGCGGATGGCAGCGCGGGACAGTTCCTGCTCGTTGGAAGCTTCCGCCACACGCGGCGAGAGCAGCGGCAGCAGGCCGTCGGCCAGGAGCAACGTGCACAGGATGACGCTCGCCGTGAGGAACACGATAAGATCGCGCTCGGGAAAGGACGTCGCGCCGTCGGGCATCGTGAGCGGCAACGTAAAGATGATAGAAAGGGTGACGGCGCCCTTCGGACCGCCCACGGTAAGCACCAGCGCGTTCTTCAGCAAGCTGCCGATGCGCTCGCGCCAATGGGGGCGGCGATGGCGCAGGTGCGGCGTGGGCGAAGGCTGGTTCGTCTCCACCGTTTCCACCTTCGACGCCTTCTTCCGCAGCGTGCGGCGCCGGCTGCGACGACGGCCGACGCGATAGACCTCCTCCATGACGAGCACCCACCCGAAGCGGCACCCCACGATAAGTGCCGTGACCAGGGCCACCACCCCCAAAAGAAACGGCAGCGAGAAGTGGTCGGCAATGGCCGGCGTGAAGGCCTGGGGCAGCTGCATACCCAGAAGAACGAACACCACCGAGTTGATGAGGAACACGATGATGCGCCAGAAGCTGCGGGACACCAGCTGGCGCTGGGCGATGGAGGCGGAGGTGAGGCGCTGGGAGCGATCGGCCATGATGAGGCCCGCGGCCACCACAGCCAGAATGCCAGAGGTGCCGAGCCATTCGGCGAACAGGTACACGAAGAACGGCGAGAATACCTCGTAGAGCACGTTGATGGTGGTGCTCTCGTAGCCGCCGCGCCGCAGGGCCCGCATGGAGTACAGCCCCACGACGCCCACGACCACGCCGGCAGCGATACCGCCGAGAAACAGGCGGCCGAACTCCTCGGCGGCATCGAGGGCCGAGAAGGCGCCGGTGAGGGCGGCGGCGCTGGCGAACTGGAAGGCCACCACACCGGATGCGTCGTTGATGAGCGACTCGCCGGAGAGCAGTGTCGACTGACGCCTCTTCAGACTGACCGACGACGCAAGCGCGCCCACAGCGGCGGCATCGGTGGGGGCCAGGGCGGCGGCGCAGGCGAAGGCGGCAGCCAACGGGATAGAGGGCACGAACCAGTTCAACACGAAGCCCACCACAAGCACCGTGAGCAGCACAAGCCCCACGGCCAGCGACAGAATGGAGCCCTTGTTCTCCCACAGGTCGCGAGGGTTCGTCTCGCGGGCCTCGTTGAACAGCAGCGGGGCAATGAACAGCACGAGGAACAGCTCGGAGGAGATGCTCACGTCGCGGACAGCTGGAACGGCCAGGGCCACTACCGCACCGACGGCGATCTGCACGAGCGGCAACGACAGCCGCGGCACAACTTGGCACAGCACCGCCGAGCCGATGACACAGGCCAGCACAATGAGCGCCAGTTCCAAAACTTCCACGTGCGCCTCTTCTCCTCACGCAATTTCCCATTGACGGCTTCTATTATGCCGACGCCGCGATTTCCGTGGTGCCAACGTCCCGCACCCGTTTCACCCCTGTCACGCCCCCGTCACGTCTCGCGCTGCGGAAAAGCATCCCGGGCATCGCAGGCCCATCGCCCCGTTCATTCGCGTACTGCCCCGTTCGGCAGAGCACGCAGGGAATTCGCGCAGGATTTTGCGATAGGGAGAACTCAACGGGCGCAAAAAGGGCGTTCGTACTCTCCCTATCGCAAAATCCTGCACACAACGATTCCGAAGCACTCTCCCTATCGCAAAATCCTGCACACTTGACCGCAGTTCGCCGCCAAACCGGAGGGCAGGCTCCGTCGCCCCCTGCCCCTGTACGCTATAATCTCGCCATCGGAAAAGCCGCACTGAAACCGAGGAGGTCTCAATGGACGAGAACGTTCGCCCCGACGACATGGAGCGCATCACCACCCCCGAGCTGGCACAGGCGTTCATCGACGAACAGGTTGCCGCCATTCGCGAGCAGGTGGGCGACAAGAAGGTGCTGCTGGCGCTGTCCGGCGGCGTGGATTCCTCGGTGGTGGCGGCGCTGCTCATTAAGGCCATCGGGAAGAACCTCGTGTGCGTGCACGTGAACCACGGGCTTATGCGCAAGGGCGAGTCCGAGCAGGTCATCGACGTGTTCCAGAACCAGATGGACGCGAATTTGGTGTACGTGGACGCCACCGACCGCTTCCTGGATCTTCTGGCCGACGTCGATGAGCCCGAGACCAAGCGCAAGATCATCGGCGGCGAGTTCATCCGCGTGTTCGAGGAGGAGGCCCGCAAGGTGGGCGACGAGGTGGACTTCCTCGCCCAGGGCACCATCTACCCCGACATTCTGGAGTCGAAGGACGGCGTGAAGGCCCACCACAACGTCGGCGGCCTGCCTGAGGACTTGCAGTTCGACCTGGTGGAGCCCGTGAAGCTGCTGTACAAGGACGAGGTGCGCGTCGTCGGCCGTGAGCTAGGGCTGCCCGAGAACATGGTGGAGCGCCAGCCCTTCCCCGGCCCGGGCCTGGGCGTGCGCTGCCTGGGCGCCATCGCTCGCGATCGCCTGGAGGCGCTGCGTGAGGCCGACGCCATCGTGCGCGAGGAGATGGAAGCGGCGAACGTGGGCGCCTGGCAGTACTTCGCCGTGGTGCCCGACATGCGCGCCACCGGCGTGCGCGACGGCGTGCGCGCCTACGAGTGGCCGGCCATCATCCGCGCCATCAACACCGTGGACGTCATGACCGCCGAGGTGCCCGAGCTGGACTGGGCGCTCCTCAAGCGCATGACCGACCGCATCACCCACGAAGTCCCCGGCATCTGTCGCGTCTGCTACGACCTGACCCCGAAGCCGGTGGGTACCGTGGAGTGGGAATAGCAGAATTTGGCATGCCACTACCTAAGCGCCCTACTCAGGGCGCTTTTTGTTAAACGTATAAAATTGGTAAATTTGCAAGTATTTCATTGTTGCCAAAAGGTATACAGAAGTGCTAACCTTTTGGCATGAAGCATTTTGATGAGATATATGAGGTTGCCGCAGACAACTACGGCATAGTGACCGCAGCGCAAGCCCGCGAGCTAGGGATCAGCAAGTCTGAGCTCAACAGGTGGGTTGACATAGGACGCCTTGAACGCAGGGGCAGGGGCGTTTACAAGCTCGTCATGCATACGCCTACAGAGCTCGACCCATACGCTGAGGCAGTGGCTTTGGTCGGCGACGATAGCTTTCTGCTCGGAGAGACCGTGCTTGCCATGCATGGTCTCGCACTCGTGAATCCGAGGAAGTTTAGCATCGGAACACCGAAGAGGATTAGGAAGATCCTACCTCCCTGGGTTGAAGCGGTCACTGTCTCCAATAAGGACACGACGCATTATGAGGGAATTCCCTCTCAAACCGTGACAGAGGCCATACTCGACTGCCGTGGCCGCGTTATGGCCGAGCGACTTCGCAATGCTGCGGATGCTGCCCGGCAAAGCGGCCTCATCACCAAGTCCGAGCACCAACGTTTGAAAGAGGAGCTCTCATGAGCATACCCAACTCAAGACGCAATCTCGACATAGCCATCGAGCGCCTCGCGAAAGACAGCGAAGAGGCGGTGCGCATTCGCCGAACCATGGCGAACGCCATCGTGGGGCAGCTCCTTCCCGATGGTGCAGTCAAGGGAGGAAGCTCGCTCATCAGGTGGCCCAAAAGCTCCATGCGCTGACCGAGAAAGGTTCGGATCGTGTGCATGACCTAGTGGATCTTCAAATCATAATGCGGGAGGATGCTCCGGATGTGGCAGATGTCAATCACCTTTGCATCAGGTTGTTCGCATACAGGGGGATGCAGGAATGGCCACCTCGCATCGTCGCTTACCCCGATTGGGAGATAGGTTATGCAGCCGCTGCGGAGGGATTGGATGTGCTTGATCTGGAACATGCTATCGTCTGGGGAAATGATTTGATTGGTCGTATCGACAGAATTGGCTGAATAGAAGAGGTTTTATGTCATTCACAGAGGTATGCATATATCAGGTGAAGCCTGACAAGGTTGAAGAGTTCGAATCTATCATGAACGAGGCGAAACCGTTCTTGGAAGAGCGGGCGGGTCTATTGCAGCTGCGCCTCATGAAGCGCGGATACAAAATAGACATGGAACAGATCAGAGAAGGTTTGCCTCCAGTTGAGCTCACTCGAATCGTGAAGTGCGTGAAGTACGTTCTCTTCTGGGAGTTCGAATCCAAAGAGGATTACGGCAAAGCGCAGAAAGACCTCTATGAGACCTTCTGGAAGCGTATCGACAAATGCCTCATCCAACCACATGATAAGTATCTGGGCGAAGCAATCTTCTAGCTCTGAGAAAGGAGGCAACAGCGCCATTGCAATGAAAAAAGATTTCCGTATAGTTGGCGACGGTGCTGATGAGCCCGAGTGGCTTATGGCATTGGATCGGTAATTTAATCGTGCCCCCGGATGGTCTGAGCCATCGCCCGAATATCACTCGCAATCATCGCAAATGGGCAATATCAGGTGACATGGATGTGGTGCCGTACAGCGATATGGCCCTCGGAACCCCTGAACTCACCATGAACTCACTTTGAACTCATGGTTTTCGCTTGCTGCATGCCCACTTGCCGCACCTGGCGTTTCGACAGCTTTTGCGCAGGAGACGCATCGCCGTATCTTTCGAAGATGTTAGAGAGCCGTAAGGCGAATCGATGGCGGCCACAGCGTCGAGGCGGCATCATCGTCCCATGGATCAGAAAGGAGCGACCCATGGGCAAGGGAAAAACGATAGCAATCACAGCAGTTGCCATTTGCGGTTTGGCGGCAATCCTTCTTTTTGCTGCTTCAGTGACGAATCTATTCTTGGCTGGCGACTACTACATAAAGATCGACAATGCCTGTATTTCCGAAAATGAGTCGAGCGGCGGGGTCGTCAATCTCGAATCGAGCGAACCGTATCTGTATAAGCTTGAGGCGGTCAACGCGGCGGGCGATAAGACCGAGATTGAATTCGGCGCCTCTCGGGAACTGCGTCAGGACGCCTTCTTGAAGCTGGATCTTCAACCGATTCGCGGGGTCGTCGGATGGTCGGAAGTCTCAGAAGATTCGCTTCCACGCAAGGTTGAAGAAGCCCTCAATTAGGTAGCGTCAAAACCTTTCCAAATATGGCAAGGTTTTGACATGGGCAAATACGAGGAGGCAAGATGGCCTCATCTAGGAAATACCTCTGCTACGTTCTCGATCAGCTCTCAGAGGCGACGGAGTTTCCTTGCACATGAAATGGAAACGCTTGCGCCCAAAATCGTCTCTGCGCTAAGAGACGCCAACGTCGTCCGCTACGCAGACAGCATGCGCTCTCTGGTTCAAAAAGACGTCCGCAACAGCCTGCTTGCAATAGGGTGCCAGGGAGAAACCCAAGTATGACTTCCCATCACGCAGAGCGGTGCTCGCGAAGTAGAGCAATCACACTGAATCTATGCCAATACATCAGTGTAACTGGTGGCCTATCCCTCCAGCGCAAGCAACAACCCTGCGAGAAGCAGGCCGATTGCGGCGCCAGCGAGGAGCTTTACTATAACGCCAAGCGCTGGATGCTTGCGGGCGAGGCCCTCCGCATCGGGCTCGGCCGCCACTTCGCCTTTGAGGAACTGGTCGATCTCCCGGTAGGTAACGATGTCGTGCTTCTTCTTCAGGCGATCCACCGCGATGGCCATGGCGAACCCGATGGCATAGAGCACGATAAACGTGGCCGCCCCTGCGAGGTTCCCCTTGCTCATGCGCGCGAACCCCGACGGCTCTTGCCACGCAAGCGAGAAGCCGAGCAGGAAGAGGAAGGCCAGTCCCGAGAAGGCCAGCATCCCGATTGACAGCAGCCGCATCTTGCGCGAGTCCTCCGCAATAGCCCGCTGTATGGCGACCACGTCTCCCCTCACAAGCTCGTCGATGGAGACATCGAACAGCTGGCTGAGCAAAAGCAGGCTCTGCACGTCCGGGTAGGTCTTGTCGTTCTCCCAGTTCGAGATGGTCTGGCGCGACACGAAGATCGCCTTCGAGACCTCGTCCTGGGAAAGCCCGCGCTCCTCTCGCTTGGCCTTCAGCTGCCGAGCCAGTTCCGTCGATCCCTTCCTTTCGATTGCCCGTTGGCGCGTCGCGTCGCTTGTGCACACCGAAATGATACCCCACAAGCTTTGCAAAATGAGGCAGACGCAACTGTCAAAAGTCTTTCACAGGGCTTCTGAACAGGTGGTTTGCCAACGCAGCCCATTTGCGAGCGTCAAGCCGAATCGGCAGAATAATGCCCGTCGCTGCAAATCCGAGCGAAAGGAGCGAAACTGTTATGGCCCGCGAAGAGAAGGTTTGGGAATATGTAGCGAATGCCGGCTTCACGCCTCTGGAGGACCGGTGCATCATCGTCAAAGGCGCGGCGGGAGACCTGAGCGAGAAGATCGTCCGCTTTTTCGAAACATGGGATGTGGCAGTTCTCCAGATGTGCGAGAACGAGCTCGTCCTGCTTCCGTTCGAGTCGTTCTGGGGAACGCTGGAGCGGGATGTCTCGCTCGTTGTCCCGTATGCGGACATTGAATCTGTGAAGCTTATCGACGACTTGCTCAACGTGGTCATCGACATCGAGACATGCACCGGCGGCGTACGCCTCACCACCCAGCAAAAGGGGCTGAGCGACCTGCGTATATCCGGCATATACGCCACGCAGTATGCCGGCGGCTACAAGAACTGGCACGCCGAGAACGTGCAACCCACCTTGGAGGCACTAAGCGAACTCGGCCGCAAAGCGTCGTGCGAATAGGGGCTCGTTCGGCAATCGGTGATGCGGGCGCTAGCCCTCTCCCGGTTGAGGCTCTTTGTCACTCATCGCCGTCATCCCATTCCGCCGGCAGCACAGCAACGCCCTCCGCATTCAAAGGAGCTCTGTATGCCACCGAGGCGATGGCATCATACGACGGCGCTTCCGGGCGCAAGTCGAACGGCAGGCCGCCAACCTCGATCGACTTGATGAGGAACGTATTAATCGCGTCATTGAGGCTGAGGCCCCATCGAGCGTATACCTCAGTCGCATCCCGCTTCACCTCATCAGACGTGCGCGTCTTGATCTCCGCACGCCTTGCCACTGCAGCCGTTGCCATCGGGCACCTCCTTCTACTAGTACCCATATTGTACCCTATTCGGGTATACATTCGAAGCAGCACCACAAAAGACGGAGGATCTCATGATTGCGTCGTTCGCCCCTCTGCTTGTAGCGGTGGCTTTTCTTGTGGCGATCGTGGCTGTGTGGCTTTCCAAGCCAGTTCCCAGAGGGAAGCTATTCCACGATACGGGTTACGACGAGAAAAACCCGCCTTCCCCAAAGGAATGGCGAGCAGCGCAGCTCAAGTACACTGCGTTGCTCATCTTCCTGGGAGCCTTGTTCACGGTGCTGACGTGGATGGGAGCGCGATGAAGGCGCCTTCTCTTCCGATGGCAATCTTCTGGATGCTGGCCGTCGCAGCTCCCTTTGTCGTGACGGCCGTTGCGCTGGCGATGCTGCCGCCCGGCACGACCGAGATTCCCATGCATATTGGCTTCGATGGCGGCGTCGACATGGGTTCGCCTTCCGATCTCTGGCTCATTGCCGGCGGCCTCGCCTTCTGCAACATCATCTTCGCCCTAAGCTACTGCGCCAACGACTTCCTCTACGACCACGGCTTGGTCCACGGCGTCAGCCGCCAGGGCGCACTCAAGCTATACGTGGCGTGTGCAATCGTTCTTACAGCAGCGCAGATCGCCGTTACCGCACTCTTGCTTTCAATGGGTTGAGCAAAGTGCACTAAGCCTTCTCTATGCAGAAACAGCAGCGTTCGGCTAGGGGAATCTGGTTCATGGAAGCTCCTTTCGACACCTCCTATTATTGCCGCACGAGCCACCGCCCTCAAGCAAACATCCATCGACTTTGCGAGCTCCGAGTCAACCGGCGGTTGACCGCCTTGCGATCAGCTCCGTTTGGCGGAATTAGCTAGAGCGGTTAGGCTCACGGGGACAAACCGATTTTGTCGAAGGGCCAACCATGGATGCCGGCATTGGTTCTTCCCCAAACGCGAGCATAGACGCAGGAGCGCCCTGGCGCGTTTGGCGGTTGGGGGAGCATCCTGAGATGGCGGAAGAGGCGGCTGCGTGGTTCTCTGCGAAATGGGGCATTTCGGAGGAAGCGTATCGGGAAAGCATGTGGGAAAGCGTCCGAGCCGACGGCAACGCGATCCGCCTCTACGGCGCCGACGCACTCTCCTAAAGCAAGGCGCTCCGAAACGGGACGGTCGCCAAAGGCCAAGTTGGGCTTAGCGGAACCGCTCATCGCTTGCAGCGCCATCGAGGGCGCGCAAAGGACGGCAGAGGGAGAACGCCAACATGAGTATGCACAGCGCCATGCCTATAACCACGAACCACCGATTGAGGCCTAGCGCTTCGGCTGCGGGTCCCGCGATGAAGAGCCCGATGGGATAGGCCAGCGTCGTCAGTGCGCCAAAGAGCCCCATGACGCGGCCGAACTTCGCCGGATCCACGCGCGTCTGCATCAGGGGGATGATGGGCGCGTTGAACACGGCTGCCCCCGCAAAGGCCAGCCCCATGGCGATGACGAACGCGGGGAACGCGCCGCGCGGCAGCAGGCCGCCCACGATGCAGCACACGCCGATGACCATGCCCGCGACCACCAGCACGGGCACGAGCCGCTTCCCGCCTCCCCACGCCATCACGAGAACCGATCCCGCAAGCAGCCCGATACCACCGGCGGCTTCCACCACCGACGCCGCAAACCCGTCGCCGCCAAACCAATCATAGGTCAAAAGCGGGCTCAGCGTGCCAAGCGGCATGAACAGAAGCATCGCCGCCATGGTCATGAGCAACAGCACTGAAATGCCCGAATCACCCGCAATGGCGCCAAGCCCCTCGCGCAAATCGACCGCCAGTCCCCTCTTCTCTTTTTCGCCGCTGCGCGCATAAGGCAACCGCGCCACCGCCAGGCAGAGGCACGCCAACGCCGCGCACGCCGCGTCCATGACGAGCACGGCGGCGAAGCCCCACAGGGTATACAGCAGCATGCCGAGCGCCGGACCGCCAATGGCCGACAGGCTCGAGAGCGTCTGGTTCAGCGTGTTGATGCGCACCATGTCGCGCTCGGGCACAAGCTCGGGCATGAGCGCCATGAGCGCCGGCCCGTGGAAGGCCTGGGCGGCAGACCGCACCACGAGCAGCCCCAGAAGAAGTTCCAGCGACAGCGTTCCCGCCACGGACAGCAACGCCATCACCAGGGAGAACGCCCCCGCCATACCGTCGGCGGCAATGATGAGCCACCGCTTGTTGAAGCGGTCGGCAGCCACACCTCCGAAGGGCGAAAGCAGTGCGGTGGGCAGCAGCGCGGCGATGCCCACCACAGACAGGGCAAGTGCCGATTCCTCCGCCGTCGTCACATGCCAGATAACGGCGAAGGTGGCCGCGCAGGTGGCAAGCACCGAAAACGCTTGGCCAGTCCATATAACCGCAATCGCTCTCTTCCAGTGAAGAGGCAGAGGACGTCCATTCGCATTCTTCTCCTCGCTCCAGTTCAGCATGGCGTCTCCTTGCTCTTCGGGTTTCGTTCGACTTCTTCCGATCACGGCCATGCTAAACTGTGGGGTAACCCCGCAGTCAAGGAGCCGTCATGCGCAGCCAGGAAACGCGCTTCAATATCCCTGAATCTCGCTATCTTCGCAGCGGACAGTTCGCCGCGCTGTGCCGCACCACGAAGGAGACGCTGCGGCATTACCGCGCCATCGGGCTGATCGAGCCGGCATTCGTCTCCGATAGCGGCTACGCCTACTACTCGCCGCTGCAGCTGGGAGACTTCATGCTGGTGGCAGCACTGCAACGCGCGGGCAGCTCGTTGGCGGATATCCACCGCTATCTGGAAAACCCGCAGGCGTCCGAGCTTGAGGCCATGATCGCGGAGCACATCAATCGCCTTGAGGCAGAGCGCCGAGCGTTGCGCGCCCAACAGCGCTTTCTGCAGAAGACCCTCGACCGCAGCCGAACCCTCAGCGAATGGCTAACGGTGAAGAATGGCTGGCGTATCGTCGAAAGGCCCGAAGTGCGCTTCTTCGAAATCAATATCTCCGATCTCTTCTCCGAGGAGAACCCCGTACAAGGAGAGCGCCTGGTGAACGAGCTGGTGGATACCGGACACTCCTTGATAGAACGAGGCATGGTAGGCCAAATGCAGGGTTGCTACCGCGTCGGCCTGCAAGCGCTTCTCGACGGCCATCCCGATCAGGACTTCCATCTCTGCATTGAGTCGGCGCCCTCTGGCCACAAGCGCACGCGGCACACCAAGCCCGCAGGGCGCTATTTCCAGCGCCTGCGCTGCGCCAGCATCGACGAGCTTCTGGTTTCGGAAGGGAGCCTCTTCACCGCTTACCTTGAGCTGGCGGACGAGATCCAACGCCGCGGCTTCGTGCCCGCAGGCGACCTTTACGAGCAGGAGCTCTCCCTCTACACGGGCGATATCGCCGCCCAGTCCTACACCGAGCTCAGCATCAGGATAGAGTGAGCCGAGAACAAAAGCAGCATCATCGACACCTAGGGAGAACTCCGATGCAACAAGGTGTTGCTTGAAGGAGGGCATCAAGACGGCCAGAATGAAGGCACTTCAGGAACCGAGAGAAAGAAGTCACTCATGGCGTTCAAGGAAACCCTCGTCGCGGCGCGAGAGCAGCGCGGGATGACCCAGCAAGATCTGGCTGAAAAGCTCTACGTCACGCGGCAGGCGGTATCGCGATGGGAAAACGGCGAGACCGAGCCGTCCGTGGACATGCGAAAGCTCATTGCGACCGTGCTGGACGTGCCGGTCATCCAGCTCTTCGACATCGACGTGAGCCAGCTGTGCCAATGCTGCGGCACCCCCTTCACTGTCCCCAACATGCCCCACGGCACCGAGACCGACGGTACGGAGAACACGGCCTACTGCAAGTGGTGCTATGACGGCGGCCAATTCGCCTACCAAAGCGAAGACGAACTCATCGAGAAGACGGCCCCCTTCCTCATGGAGGCCACCGGCATGTCGCAGGAAGAGGCCGTCTCCTTCATGGGCGTCCTCGTCCCTCACCTGCAGCACTGGCAGAAGTAGCGCGCGGCTAGCGCCGGCCAACGGCGCTAGCTCCCGAGCATCTAGGGGACGGCCGAAGACGCCCCATAGACGCTGCCGGAATGGGCGGAAAGAACCCGCTTCCGCTAGGCTTTCACCACCGGGAGCCAGACTTCGCTGCGGCTGTCGGGGGCGGTCATGCGCGGCGTGAAGTAACGCTCAACGTCGGTCTTGCTCTCCCAGCGATAGCCGGACGAGGGCAGCCACTCAGTCAGGATACGGTGCCACAGCTCGCACATCGCCTCGGGCATGGGTCCCACGCATTCGAACACCGCGTAGGTGGCCGCTTCCACGGTGCGCTCCTCCATGCCCTCGGGACACGGGCGGTTCGTCGCGACGCAGGCCATGTAGCAGTCGAACGCGCCGTCGCGGCAGAACTGAACGCCGAGCAGCCCAGCCGGCTCGCTGCCGTCCACGAGATCGAGAATCTCGTGCACGCGGGGTCCCAACTTCTCCCAGTAATCGACGGCCTTCTCCCCAGCATCTTCCACCTCCCACGTCCCGTTGTCGGACGGAATGCCGACGACGCGGAAGGCGCCCTGTTCAATGATGCGGTAATCCATTGGCTCTTCTCCTTTCACGGACAAGGTGAACACGAAGCGCGGGTAGAGCGTCAGCTTAGTCTGCGGGCGCCGAGCATCGTTGGGCGAGGCACCGTGCACGCGCCGGAACGCCCGAGCGAACGCCGTCGGCGAGTCGTAGCCGTAGCGCAGGGCCACGTCCACCACCTTCGTGTCCGTCGCCCGCAGATCCTGGGCTGCCCGAGTCATAGCGCGGCGACGGATGTATTCGGGCAGCGTCACGCCCGTCAGATAGGGGAACATCCGCTGCAGCTGATACTTCGAGCACACCGCAATGCGCGCAAGCACGTCCATATCGACCGTGCCATCCAAATGTTCCTCGATGTAGGCCATGGCGCGATTCAAATCTTCAAGCTGGCTCACTTCGCACCTCCTTACCCGATCAGAGTACCCATTGAACCACGCCCCTTCCTCTCCGTTCAAGTGCAACTTCGGCACGTCCGGCTCACGCTTCTGCCCCGCCTAAGCCGCGGTCGCTGCGGTTCCGTAGCGTCTCCCAGCGCTTTACTGTTTTGAACTTCTTTTACCGCCGTTTACTGTTTTGTCAAAGAGCAACAAGGTATCGCTGCGAAGAGCCCGTCTCGTTCATGGGTGCTCTCGTCTCGCACCGGAAGTACTGGTAGAAGCAGCGCACGAGCAGCACCCCGACCGCTGCAGCACGGTATGCTATAGTCCTCAAAGTTTCATGCGTGCACGGAAGGAGCACAATGGCATTCTGCATCGAAGACATTGAGCTTGGCGACGACACGGGCCCGCTAGCCGAGCTGGTCGCCTGCTGGCGAGCTTCGGTTGAGGCAACGCACACGTTTCTCACGCCGGATGATATCGAGCGCATTGCGGCCTATGTGCCAGATGCGATTGCATCCGTCGCGCACCTGGCGGTTTGCCGGGACGAGAATGGCCAGGTCGTAGGCTTTATCGGTGTCGATGGCACTATGATCGAGATGCTGTTCATCCACCCGTCCCTTCGCGGCTGCGGGCTGGGCTCACTCCTGCTCGACCATGCCGTAAGCGAGCACGGCGCCACCCTCGTGGATGTAAACGAGCAGAACGAGCAAGCCGTCGGCTTCTACGAGCACTACGGCTTCGAGGTGTTCGACCGCTCGGAAACCGATGCCATGGGCGACCCCTTCCCCATCCTGCATATGCGCCTGTGCCCTACTTCCCACGGGTCAGCTTGACCACATGGCGCGCGTAAACCACCGATAAGATGGCCGCTACCACTACAAAGGCGACCGCCAGGTACACGGTGGTCGAGAAACCTGCGCTGTAGGCCTGCGCTTTCGCCATGCCATCGGCCATCAAATGATGAACCTGCCCCGACATGAGACCGACGAAGAGCGCCGACGAAATAGATCCCGCGATCTGCACCAAAGTGGAATGGATCGACGAGCCGCTCGCGGACAGCTCGGGGTCGAGCACTTCCAGATCGACGCTCTTAATCGCAGGATACTCGGTGCCGATTCCCGCGCACGCAAGCGCCATGCAGCCCACGATGGCCAGCGCAAGATCGAGCCGCGTGAACACCGCAAGCGCCACGAACCCGACAAGGCACACGCCGAATCCGACGGGTACAAGCGGCCACACCCCCGCCTTCCCGAGCATCCGGCCGCTGACAAAGCACAGACCCGCATAGCACAGCGTCGCCGGAGCCAGCAAGCAACCAGCGATGAACGGCGTGAAACCCGCCACCCCTTCCAAATAAAGCGGAATGAGTAGGCTGAGGTAAATTGAGCTCATATAGCTGAGAACGATGAGGGTCTCGCCCAGAGCATAGGTCTTGTTGCGAAGCGGACGCATGTCCAAAAGCGGATGGGCGAGGCGTCCTTGACGGTGGATGAACCACGCACACACGGCAATTCCCGCGATCATGAGCGCCACCATCGGCAGCGGGTTGCGCGTAACCTCGTTCAAGCCGATCATGAAGGCGGAAAGCCCCACGGCAATGAGCACGACGCTCAGCCCGTCGACGGGCAACTTCTGCCGCGGCATAATATCGATGATCGTGCGACGCGCAATGAAAAAGAGGACGAATGCCGTCACTGCGGGAATGGCGAACAGCACCCGCAACCCCCAATAGGTGATGACGAGACCTGAAACGATGGGGGCCACCGCAAGCCCTATTCCGATAATGCCGCTATTGACGGCAAGCAGACGACCGGCCCCATTTTTAGGTGAAAGATTGAGCAGCGCTTCATTCACCACGGGGAAGTAGAGGCCCGTGGCAACAGCCTGAATGAGTCGCGCCGCCACCAAGGAGGGAAAATCCCAGGCTAGAACGCCGAGCAGCGAGCCGACGAACGACACGATCAGCCCAAAGAGCATGACCTTCCTCAAACCGAAGCGGTGGAGCGAGAGGGCTGCGAGCACAATGACAATACCCGCCACGATGGAATAGCCGAGCACCAGCAGGTTCGCCTCGGACAGGCTCACGTGGTACTCTGCCGAAACATAGTCGAGCGCGACGTTCATGAGCGACTGCATCAAAGAGGCAAGCAGGTTGCACGCGAACAGCACCACGATCATCGCCTGGCGGTGTTTTGCGGTCTGCTTGTTTTGAACAGCCATAGCGGCAACTCCATTCTTTATTGCGGGGGACGGCTAAAGCCAGGCACCTTCACACGCGGCACTCCGGCAGTCGACGCACCTCCACCGCCGGCGACTACGTCTGAGACCGCCGCAGCATGTTTCGTCGTAGATACTTCCGCGCCAACGCGCCGAAAGCACGTTGCGCTTTGTGCCAAGAAGTCATAGTACGAGAGAGCGTTCGCGCAACTTGCCGAGAGTGCGATATGGTTGTGCAGCTGTAAGCTGGCCTAGATGCCCAGTCGATCCGCGAGCTCTGTTAACGAATCGCACATGAACGTGGGACGCTCGGCCGCCAGGGCCTCGCGCGGGAACATGCCCCAGAGGGCGGCGGCGGTAGCGCAGCCAGCAGCGTTGCCAGCCTGGATGTCGAAGGGGCTGTCGCCCACGTAAAGACTGCATTCTGGCGCCACGCCCAAAAGCTCGCAGCCTCGCAGAATGGGGCCGGGAGCCGGCTTATGCTCGGGCCAATCGTCATGGCCGATGAGGAATTGGAAGTGGTCTGCGATACCGCTCATTTCGAGCCCGCGCTGGGCCATGGCATGGCGCTTCGAGGTGACCACGCCCATCGGGATACCCGCCGCCTGAAATCGCTCGAGCGCCGCCTTCGTGTCGCCGAAGGCGCGAATGCGCGCATCGTGGACGCCGTCGTTGTGATCGCGATAGATTTGCGTGATCTCGGTAGCGCGAGCCGCGTCGCCGCCCGTGAAATGCAGCATCTGATCGTAGAGCGGCGTGCCAACCCCCGCCATTAGCTCGGCGTCGTCAAGCGAGCAGCCCAACACATCGTTCACGGCATAGCGCATCGAAGTGAGAATGATGTCGTAGGTGTCGATCAGCGTGCCATCCGCATCGAACAGCACGCCTTGAATGTCGTTCATGGAAGCCTTTCTGGAAAGAGGTATTTAGCTGACATTGTAGAGCAATCCAAACGCGCGGTCTTCAGCAAAACCAGACTCGCAAACAAGTTCGTTTCATGGCCCCATGCATGCAATATAATGGCATTCGCAATCAAACGCCGAGAAAGGCATCTCCCTATGGACACCCCTTCGCACCCATCCATCACCCTCTCTTCAGAGCAGCGCGTCGAGGACGCCGCTGTCTACACTGACGACGTAGCCCGGCAGCGCGCCATTGCCTACGACATGCTGCGGGAGTTCTCCGCCAAGAGGGCGGCCTACTATCGCGACAGCTCTAAGATCAACCTCAAGAAACTGCTTGGCAAAGATGTCATCATGTTCGCCGCCCGCGGCGTTGCCACCGCTGAAGAGCTCGTGCTTGAGGCGTTCCGCGCCTGCGAAAGTTCCAGCGAGGAAACGGTCATGGGCAACCTGTGGCAGGCGCTGATTGCAGCAATTTCCTCCGACACCCTCGATACCGGGGATATGATGACGGTACGTGACGGAGCCCTTTACGTATGCGAGCTCAAATCGCAGGTCAACACCACCAATTCGGCGTCGTTCCCCCAGGAGCTCCGCGAATTGAAAGATAAGTGCGAGACTCAGCGGCGATTCAAGCGCGCCAGCAACCAACAAGTGCTGCCAGCGTTCTGCGTGCTGCGCCACAACAAGGCCATCGATGAGATACGCACATACCAGCCCGACGAGCGCGATCAGGCCAACCGGGACATCGCCGGGTTCCGATACCGGTATCTGACGGGGGCGGCTTTTTGGCAATGGCTTACCGGTTTCGACTCCGTCGAGGGTCTTATCGACGACGTTTCCCGCATCGAGATCGGCGATGTCCGCCAGGCGCGTCAAGAGTGCATCGACCGGCTGCAGGAAGAGATGCGCCGAGCCCTCGAGGAAAACTCCCTCGGCGACACCATGAACGACGTCCAACTGCTCAAGCAGCGGCTTTGCTAGTCCGAGAGCCGCGTCATATCCCTCCAGAGAACAGGCGCAGCCATGTCGGAAATCATCGCGCGACAGGCGCCTGCCACGTTTCGTCATTGGTCAATCGGTAGCGGGAATGGCGAAAATCGGCGAATCGCTCGTCAGGTTCGTCCCCGTTCATGTCCCCGATAATCGCCCGCCCAATGGCCTCGCCGAGCGCTACCGGCACCGCATTGCCGATTTGCTTGTACATATCCGCAACATTCCCGCAGATACGCCAATCGTCGGGAAAGCCCTGAACGCGCTTGTACTCTTCCACCGAAAGCGGGCGATCTTCCGTAGGATGGCACAGATCCGTCGCCGGCATCGTCGGAGAGGTGACCAGCGTCGGAGACGGACGATCGAATCGTATGCGCCGATAGAATCCCGTCTTGCCACCCGACAGCTCAAAGGCCTTCCCCATAGCATCGCGCTGCACAGCCACGGGCAGATCTTTCCAATACTCCCCCTCTTTGAGCATTCTAAAGTACTTGAGGCGCTTCTCGGGGAAATCAGTGTGCTGCATGGGACGCGCCTTCAAATCCCCCACGGCCTCGCCGAACGTTTTCCACGGCGGAAGTCCGTGCCGCCCATCGCACTCGTGAGTGGGCGTCAAATAAGGGGCTTTGCTTTCTCCCCGCTTTCCGATAAGCACAACGCGTTCCCGAATCTGAGGCGCACCAAAATTCGCAGCG